>VFQT010001534.1_pt1 | contig 27348 bp, 27 predicted proteins | sample 3512381 | NCBI WGS metagenome assembly VFQT01 (sample SAMN10412376, study PRJNA504923) | tailings metagenome | isolation source: Relicate 2 Philex TSF3 active mining site | place: Philippines: Tuba, Benguet | collected 2017-08-29
CTGCTGACGTCGCCGTCGACGACGTGGCTGCTGGTGTTGATGCCGACGTGGGGAACGACGTCCAATTCGGACGGGTCGATCCCACGACGCTCGGGGTCATCCGCCGCGACGGCGACGTGATCCGCGACTCGGCGATCGAACGAGATGTCGTGGACGCGCCCGGTCGACGCCCGGCTTCAGCTGGAGGGCCGTCGCGATCGGATGATTTGCCGGCCGGAAGCGCGAGTGGTCGGGCTCGGGGTGGTCGAGGTGTGGCTGGCCGCACGGCCGGTTGATACGAGGGAGCGATGTGCGCATCGTTCTGCGACGGTGTGCGTCGCACGGGTTGCAGGCGACGGGCGATCGATGAAGGCGCGGTGGCGTCGCCGAGGCGACCACGACCTCGTGCGTGCGATGCCATCGGGAGTCCGCGTGGAGGAACCTGGCGAACCACCCGATTCTTCGATCGTGCTCGTCGAATGGCGATCAGATCTCGATCACGCCACGGGTCGAGATCGTCCTGACGACCGGCCGAGGCCGGGAGCAGCCATTGCGGATAGCGCACGTCGGCGTTCGATGCGGCACTTTGCAGCGACCGCCGAACCGACGTCGATCGGCCGAGTCCATTGGCCAACATCTGACTTCCCGACACCACGCGACCGATTCGCGGCCGAGTCGCAACATGGTTCGAGGTGACGATTGGTTCCGAGCGTGTGATTCGACGCAGCGGGAGGGGAGGTGTGTCGGCCATGGTCCGTCAGTCTCCCTTCATCTTGTCGTTGAGCGCCTGACGGGCGGCGGTCTTGGCCAGCCCCTCTTGCTTGCGGGCTGCCTGCTTGGCCATGAGTCGTGCGCGGGCCTTGGCCTGATCGAGGAGCTTCTCGGCGGCCGACTTCGGTTTGATGCGCACCTTCTTGTACGGCTTGCGCTTCTTGGCGACCGGCTTCTTCGCCGGCGCCTTCTTCGTCTTCTTGGCCGGAGCCTTCGCCTTGTGATCGGTCACGGTGAAACCGTGATGGGCGATCTCCAATTCCTCGACGGGGAAATCGTCATTGGCCAAGGCGAAATCCGGTCCGGACCACGAGACCGGAAAGGCTTCTTGAAGTGTCCAGGTTCGGAGACGAGTCCCTGCCGCACTCACGAGTGTGATCGCGACCGTGGTGCGTTTCATCTTGCCGCCGTTCTTCTCGAACGCGCCGGCGGTGGTGGTGTCGATCCAGGCGAGAAAGCCGTTGTCCTCGGTGACTCCGCGGGTGAGGCGAACGTTGTCGAAGGTGAATCGCCCAGGAAGCTTGTGCGTATGGAAGTTCTGCCCGCCCTCGACGACTTCTTTGACCTCGACGCTCACCGACAGCCCCGACGCACCGCTGAACTGACCCAGTTGCTTGCCGTCGACCTCGACGAGAAACGTGGCGGCAGTCGGGTTGAAGTCCCGATACGAATCGAACTTTGCCATGGTGTCAGGCCGTCAGAAGTTTCTTGGCTTCGTCGAGCGCTCGACGGTTGAGTGACGCGACACGCTGAACCAAGTTGACTCGATCGGCATGTTGCAGGTCGAGAAGACGATCCAGATCCCAGTGGATGTGGTAGGCGAGATAGGTGATCTCGTCCCAGAGGGCGTCCTCGGGATAGAGCTCCATCAGGAATCGCGATGGACCTCTTCGATCACCGATCCGCCGCGGCGGCGACCGGTCGTGATGGTCACGTCCTCGTCGTCGTCGTCGACCTCGAGATCGTCGAGTTCCATGTGGTCATCGTCGTCATCGTCGTCGATCTCTTCGACATCGGCCGTCGAGCGAGCGCTCGATGCTTCGATGGCCGAATTCGCCTCGTCGAGAAAAGCTCGTACGTCGGCCGGGCTGCCGAAATTGATCACTCCGTAGAGGTCCTGCAGGAACGCCAGGTCGGCAGCGAACAAATTCTCGATCTCTCGGGGGGTGACGGCCGAGAGGGTGCCGAGTTCGGTGACGACTCGGGCCAGAACGATGATGGTCAAGTACGGATCGTCCGCACTCTGCACGCGCGGATCTCGCAACGGCTCGATTTCGTCACGAGCAGTTGCCAAGCGCATCACACCACGGCGATGCACGGTTCCATCAGAACCGAGATAGCCGCGCGGCAGAGTGAAGGCGAATTCCGTCTTGAGAGCCATCAGGCCTTGAAGAGCCCTTCATGGGTGATGGTGAGTTCTTCGATCATCACATCGTCGGTGCCGGCATCGAGGTCGGAGGCGCTCCACTTGGAGGGCCAACCGCTTTCGAAGTTCCAACGTCCGACTTCGGTTCCAGCGGCGTCGTAGATGACGATCGAGCCATTGGTGCGCTCGACCGTTCCTTCCAGGACGTTCTTGTGCCAGTCGATGATCGCTGTATCGGCCGACAACCCGCGCTTCAACACGATGTCGTCGTACTTGGTGCGACCCGGTCGCTTGCGGATGATGATCTTTCCGCCGACGGTGTCCTGGTATTCCACCACTTCGGTGGAGTAGCTCAGACCCGAGCAGCCCGTGAAACGAGCCAGCTCGACGCCCTCCAGTTCGAGGGCGAATTGAGATCCGAGAAATTCGAGATCGTGATCATTGGCCATGATTCATGTTCCTTTCGAGAGATCAGGCGGCCTGGCGCAACTGGCTGATACGGAAGATGACGAACTCCGCCGGCTTCACCGGCGCGATTCCGACTTCGACGACGACCTTGCCCTGATCGATGGAATCGGGCGGGTTCGTTTCGGAGTCGCACTTTACGAAGAAGGCCTGATCAGCAGTGGTGCCGAACAGGGCTCCGTCGCGCCACAGTCCGCGGAGGAAGGCGGAAATGGTGCGCTTCAGGCCTTCCCAGAGTTTCTGATCGTTCGGTTCGAACACGGCGAATTGCGTGCCTTCCATGATCGCAGTTTCGATCATGTTGAAGAGACGACGAACGTTGATGTAGGTCCAGTCGGTGTTCGACGACAAGGTGCGAGCACCCCACACGCGGATGCCGCGAGTTCCGAACGGGCGGATGCAGTTGATGCCGATGGGGTTGAGCAACGACTGCTCGCCCTTGGTGATGTCGATCTCCGTCGAGAGGACACCACGCACGACCTCGTTGGCCGGCGCCTTCCAGACGCCACGGGTGTCGTCGACGCGACTCCAGATGCCGGCGACGTGACCCGACGGCGGAACCAGAATCGTCTCGTCGGCCGGACTGGTGCTGGCGGGATTGTCGACGCGGATCCAGGGGTAGTAGAACGCGGCGAAAGCCGAGTCGTACATGGCGACATCGGAACGCCACTCCTTGACCTGCTGCGGTGACATGCCAGGGGGCGCATCGAGAACGGCCATTCGGTTGGCCTGGCCCTCACAATGCGTGATCAGCGCCGTCTGCACGGCCTTCCACATGCCGAGATCCAACGAGCCATCGGCCTTGGTGGCCGCCGTGACCAGGTCGGGCACCATGACCATGGTGACTTCGTCGGCGATGACGAGGCCATTGATACCGGTGCGATCGGTTTCACTTCCTGCGAAGTGCTTGGTCTTCACTTCGACCGGAACGGCCGGGGCCGGAGTGATGCGGAAGGTGCCGATCTTCAAGCCGGCGAGGGAGAGGTCGGTGAGGCTCTTCAGATCGACCTTGGTCTCGACCTTGACCTTCTTCGACTGGCCATTGACGGCCTTCACCACATCGGCGAGCGATACGTCGTCGAAACGCTCGACTTCTTTGCCGCCTTCGGACACGACGAGGTTGAACTTCGGAGCTTCCTTCTCCTCGACCGGTGATCCCGGTTCGATGGAGACGGACAGACCATCGGCAGCGCCGATGCTCTGGATCTCGAGGGGCTGACCGAGAGCTCGGTCGACGGCCGGAAGGGCGAGCTGACCGGGTTGGTCGGACGGGGCCTGGTGAGCGACGCGCACGATGTAGGCCATGCCGCCGCCGTTGTTGAAGAACCCGTACACGCTGTGGGGGAGCATCGCGCCGGGCACGAATCCGCCGTAGAGCGACTCGTACTGCGTCCAACTGGTGACGAGACGTGGCTTCAGACCCTGCGGGTCACTGGCATCGTCTTTCGGGAAGTCGGCGGTGAATCCGACGAAGGCGGCCACAGCCGTGAGTCCGGCCGACAGGGTGGCCTGACCCGACGGGACCTCTTCGACGTACACGCCTGGTGTCAAGTACGAGGGCATGTCTTTCCTTTCGCGAATTCCGGATGGATGTCGCCTGATGGATCTCGGTGTGGTGATTCTCGTTCTGAGTCGGTGATCCGACCCCGATCGCTTGCCATGACGGTGAGAGAGCGAGATTCGACGTCACACGACGAATCCCATTCGTCGTGCCCCCGCCTGATCGTGCGACCCTCCGTCGCTCCCCCTCGGTCAGGGTCCCTCAACGCTGGACCACGACTTTGTGAGAAGTACTGAGGTCACAGTAGGTCGCTGGAGCAGGTGGGCGCAAGATGCCATGCGACCGTTCGCGGACGTCACGACGAGCGCCGACCCCGGTCGCCGGAACGGAGAGTTCGGCCGTTCGGCTAACCTCTCCGCATGGGCCGTCGCCCCCGACTCACGCATGAAGCCTCCAAGTAGTCAACCCCCGAGGCCGGCCACGGTCGTCGTCCCAGGCCCGCATCTCATGCCGGCTCTGTTGGGATCGCGCGATGCTCATCTTCGGGCGATCGAGGACGCTTTCCCCGACACCGACATATCGGTGCGCGGCAACGAGGTTCGGATCAGCGGATCGGCGTCGGCCACCGTCGCTCGTCTCTTCGAAGAGTTGGTTCTCGTTCTTCAGCGTGGCGAAGTGCTCGACCCGACCGTGGTCGGTCGCAGCATTCGGATGGTGGAAGCCGACGAACGTCCGAGCGCGATCCTCACCGACGACATCGTTCGTGGGGCGAAGGGCCGAGCGATCCGACCCAAGACCGCCGGGCAGAAGCACTACATCGATGCAATTCGGGATCACGTCATCACCTTCGGGATCGGCCCGGCCGGTACCGGAAAGAGTTGGTTGGCCGTCGCCATGGCGGTTCAGGCTCTGCAATCCCGAAGCGTTCAGCGGATCATCCTCACCCGTCCGGCCGTGGAAGCCGGAGAACGTCTCGGGTTCCTTCCTGGCGACCTGATGGCCAAGATCGACCCGTATCTGCGACCGCTGTACGACGCGCTCTACGACATGCTCGACGTCGAGGCAGTTCAGAAGTTGCTCGAGAAGCAGACCGTCGAAGTCGCTCCGCTCGCCTTCATGCGTGGACGCACCTTGAACAATAGTTTCATCATCCTGGACGAAGCGCAGAACACGACCCCGGAACAGATGAAGATGTTCCTCACTCGTATCGGATTCGGTTCGAAGGTCGTCATCACGGGTGACACGACTCAAGTCGACGTCCCCGGAGGTCGTAGCGGCCTCGTCGGTCTCGAACGAACTCTGGCCGGGATCGACGGCCTGACCTTCGTGCATCTCGGAGCCGGCGACGTCGTTCGCCACCGCATCGTGGCCGACATCGTCGAGGCATACGAACGTCGGGGGGCGACGCCCCGAGATCCGCGGGACACGAGCGGCACCGCTCGAGAAGGTGCGTCGTGAGGCCCGGTCCACCTCGATTGCGTCGGCGAGGACCGAAGGTGGGTGGAGAAGGTTCCCCCGAAGTGTTCTGCGCGGACGAGCAGAGCACGGTCGTCCTCGATCTCGATCGTTGGCAGACCCTGGCCCGTCGGGTCCTGGAGTCCGAAGGTGTCCGCGGCGGCACCGAACTCAGCATCTTCTTCGTGGCGATCGACGACATCGTCTCGTTGAACGCTGACCACATGGGTGTCGACGGTCCGACCGACGTCCTGTCGTTTCCGATCGACGGGGGAGCGGTCGTCGAGATCGATCGTGGGGGAGGATCCACCGGTCCCGATCGCTCCGAACCCGATCGATCCGATCTTCCGGTTCTGCTGGGTGACGTCGTCATCTGTCCGGAGGTCGCCCGTACCCAGGCTCCGTCGCACGCGGGCAACCTCGACGACGAAATCGCCTTGCTGGTCGTACACGGAGTTCTGCACGTCCTGGGCTGGGACCACTCGAACGACGACGAACGTGTCGCCATGTGGCGTCGCCAGCGCGACCTGTTGATCGACCACCATTGGCACGGCCCGGCCCCGGATTCCTTCCGCGCCGACATGCCGGATTCTTCGGAGCCCGACCACCAGAAAGATGGTTCATGACTCGTCACAGCATGTTCGCCGCGTTCACGGGTCTCGACTGGGGCCTTCTCGCCGTGATCCTCGTGCTCCTCGTGTTCCTCATCTTCTTGGCCATCGCCGAGATGGGTCTGTCGCGCATGACCAAACCGAAGGCCGCCGCACTGGCGGAACGTCGTCCACGTCAGGGTCGAGCCCTCGTCGAGCTGATCGAGGAACCCGAGAAGTGGATCAATCCACTCCTCCTGACCGTCAACTTCTGTCAGACGGTTCAGGCCACGCTCACCGGTGTGATCACGGCACGGGCCTTTGGTCCTCTCGGCGTTGCCGCTGGCGTCACGCTCAACGTCCTCGTCTTCTTCGTCTTGGCCGAAGCGGTGCCCAAGACCTACGCCGTTCTTCACTCTGAACGGGCCGCGCTCGTGTCGGCACGCGGGATCAAAGGGCTCGTGGGTTTCCCACCCTTGAAGGTGATCTCCCGCGGACTCATCAAGCTCACCAATGTGATCGTCAAGGGGAAAGGTCTCGAAGACGGCCCGTTCGTGAAGGAGCAGGAGTTCCTCGGCGTCGTCGAAGTCGCCGTGCAGGAAGACGTGATCGAGAAGCACGAGCGCGACCTGATCGAATCAGTGATCGAATTCGGCGACACCGTGGCGCGCGAGATCATGGTGCCCCAGCCCGACATGATCACCGTCGGAACGTCGGCCACGGTCGACGAGTCGATCGGTGTGAGTATCGCTCACGGATTCTCGCGACTGCCGGTGATGAACGACGATGATGACGTGGTCGGATTGGCCTTCATGAAAGATCTCGTCCGGCTCGAGCGTCTCGGCCGTGGCAGCGAACTCGTGACTTCGCACATGCGAGCCGTGGTGGTCGTTCCCGAGAACAAGCCGGTGTCGAAGTTGATGCGCGAGATGCAGACCAACAAGTTCCACTTGGCGGTCGTGGCCGACGAGTACGGATCGATCACCGGGATGATCACCCTCGAGGACTGTCTCGAAGAGCTGGTCGGGGAAATCGTCGACGAATACGACCACGAAGAAGCCGACATCACCGACTTGCCCAACGGTGATTTCGTGGTGCTCGGTTCCACCAGCGTCTCCGACGTCAACGAGAAGTTGTCGACGAGAATCCCCGATGAAGAATGGGATTCGATCGGCGGCTTCGTCTTCGGAACCCTCGAGCACGTGCCGTCGATCGGCGAGTTCGTCGACTTCGAAGGCTGGCGATTCCGGGTCGTCGAACTGAAGGGTCGCCGAATCCAGAAGGTTCGAGTGTCTCTGATCGAAGTCGCCGACGAGGGCGGAGAAGTCGTCGCCCAGTAGTTTGCGGTCATGGACGTACGACTGAACGGAAAGGTCGCTCTGGTCACCGGGGCGTCGAGGGGCATCGGATGGGCAATGGCCAAGACGATGGCCGAGTCCGGTGCGAGCGTGATGATGGTCTCGCGAAAGATCGACTCATCGGCCGTCGAAGGGATCGACGGCGAGGTGTCGATTCACCCGGCCAACACGGGCGATGTCGAAGCCGGACGACGCTGTGTCGAGGCGACTCTCGAGAAGTACGGACGCATCGACGTCCTGGTCAACAACGCCGCAACGAACCCGTATTTCGGAGAGACACTCGGCGTCGACGAGGCGCGTTACGACAAGACGTTCCAGGTGAATCTGCGTGGACCCATCTTCTGGACCGCCGCCGTGTGGGATGCGTGGATGAAAGACCATCCGGGCGTGGTGGTCAATGTCGCGTCGGTCGGAGGACTGCGCGCCGAAGGCGGACTCGGTGTCTACAACCTGACCAAGGCGGCGCTGATCCATCTCACGCGTCAGTTGGCCGGTGAACTCGGACCGACCCGAGTGGTCGGAATCGCTCCTGGACTCGTGAAGACCGACTTCGCGTCGTTCCTCGTCGACAACTTCGGGGATCGTCTGGCTGCCGCACTCCCGACCAAGAGACTCGGCGAGCCACAGGACATCGCAAACCTCGCGACCTTCCTCGCATCGGATGCCGCGAGTTGGATCACCGGTGAGACCTACGTCATCGATGGTGGAGCCGGTACTCGATCGACCTGATCGATCTCGGTAGCAACGATGCGTGCGCCGAAGGCGAGCGCGATGAAAGTGATGGCCGCGCCGACGAAGAACGGGGCGCGCAGCCCGGCAATGTGAGCGACCTGACCGCCGATCACGGCGCCGAGGGCGATGCTCCCCGTTCCGATCCAGCGGTAGGCGCTGTTGACTCTCCCGAACAGTTCCGTCGGAATGACTCGTTGCCGCATCGAGACCGTGATGACGTTCCACACGGTCGAGGCCACACCTTCGATGATCGCGACGAGCGCCAGAATCGCTGCCGTCGGCGCCAGGCCGAAGCCGATCATGCACAGACCGAAAGTGCCGTAGGCCGCGAGTAGCGCATGGCTCTCGCCGAATCGATTGCCGATGCGGTCACCGCCGAGTCCTCCGACGATCGCACCGATCGACATGCAAGCGAGCAGTATCCCGTATCCCGAGCCCGTGACGTTCAGTTCCTCGGCGGCGAACTTCACGAGAAGAGCGGTCCCCATGGTGTGAGCCATGTTGGTGAGGCCGAGCATGACGGCCAAGGTCCTCAAGAGACGATGCCCCCGGAGCCAGACCATGCCCTCCTTCAGTTGCGCGACGAATCCCTCGGTGAACTCGATGTTCGTCGCAGGCGTGCGTGGAGGAAGGCGAATGCTGATGACAAGGATCGCCGCGAGAGCGAGCGCGGCGGCATTGGCCCCGAAGGGGACTCCGACCGCGGCGACCCACAGCCAGGCCCCGATCGGTAGGCCGATGAAGCCGTTTCCGATGACCTCGGTGGCGAAGAGAATTCCATTGGCCCGCGGCAACGCGTCGGGTTCGACGATCGCCGGAAGGAAAGCCTGCGCCGTGCTGTCGAAGACCACCTCGCAACAACCGACGATCAGGAGGAGGACGAGGAGAAGTTCGATCGACAAGGTTCCGGTGGCTGCTGACAGCGCGATCAGCACGAACAGTGCGGCGCGCACGAGATTGGCCGCGATCATGAGTCGCCGACGATCGAAACGATCGACGTACACCCCGACCGGAAGGGCGAGAAGAAACCAGGGCAGGAACGACGCGAACGACACCAGTGCGATCGTCCGACTGTCGTCGGTGAGCGAATAGGCGAGTAGCGGCATGGCCGCCGTGTTCATTCCATCGCCAATGTTGCTGACGGCGGAAGCGGTCCACTGTCGCCAGTAGGCGGCCGGAAGTCGAGGACGGTCGTTGCTCACGTGGCGAACGAATCGAAGATTCGCGGGAGATCGGGATAGCGCCCAGTGTTTCCGCCGCCATCGATGGACAGGAAGGATGCGCTCATGAAGGACGATTGATCGGAAGCGAGAAACAGGGCGAGCTCGGCGATCTCATGGGGCTCGGCGAATCGACCGAGCGGCGCGTTCTCGACGAATTCGTCGACGACGGGCGACAGCGAGAAGAAGCCGGCCGTCGCATTGGTGCGAACGAGACCTGGTGCGATGGTGTTGGCACGGATGCCCCGCTCGCCGAGTTCCATCGCGGCGACTCGTGTGAGCATGGCGACGCCGGCCTTCGCTGCGCAATACGCAGCCATGCCCTTGGATGGCTGAATCGCATTCAGTGACGCGATGGTGATGAGCGATCCACCGTCGTTCATCGTCGCGGCAGCATGCTTGACCGTGACGAAGACTCCGGTCAGGCACAGATCGATGATTCGTTGCCATTCGTCGAGGGGATGGTCGGCGAGCAGTCCGTACGTGCCGGCACCCGCATTGGCGACGACGATGTCGACGCCACCGAAATGTGAGGTGCCGACGGTGAACAGATTCTCGACGTCGATCTCCTTCGTGACGTCGCATCTCGTGGTCATCAGATATCGATCGCTGGCGAGTCCGTTCATGGCGGCCAAAGCATCGGTATCGATGTCGCCGGCGACGACTCGCGCTCCCGCAGCGAGGAAAGACTCGGTGATGGCCAAGCCGATTCCCGATGCGGCCCCGGTCACCACGGCGACTTTTCCGGACAGTCGGTCGGCGTCGTTCGTCATGTCGCCGACAGTAGTGGCCGACCGAAGCGGCCAACGGCTCACTGGTCGTCGGACACGAGATCTTCGACCATGGTCGTGACGTCGGCTCGACGTACCTTTCCGATTCCTATGCGCGGCAACTCGGGCAGAACCACGACCTGCTTGGGAACACAAAAGTTCGGTAGGGATTCGATCACGACATCTCGGACGGCATCGCGAGTGATTCCGGGGTCGGTCGTGGTCAGAACGACCCGTTGACCCCATTCGCGATCGGCGACCCCGACGACGCAGATCTCCGAATCGGGCCATCGCTGGGCAATGGCCCGTTCGACGACGTCAGGCCACACCTTTTCCCCGCCGGTCTTGATCAGGTCGTCGACGCGCCCGAGAACGTCGAGGCGCCCATTCGCATAGGTGCCGGTATCGCCGGTGTGGAGCCAACCGTCGTCGTCGATGGCCGTGGAACCGTCGCGATAACAGCGCATGTTCATCGGGGAACGTACGAGGATCTCGTCGTCCGTTCCGATGCAGATTTCGACACCGTCGAGAGGTCGACCGTCATAAACGATTCCGCTTCCGGTTTCGGTGAGTCCATAGGTGGCGATCACATTGGCGGGACGATCGACGGGAGGTCGGGCTCCACCGAGGAGAATTCGGTGAAAGAGCGACGGATCGATGCGACGAAGCGCGGTGGGGACGAGCGACACGTGAGTGCAGCCGGAACGCGCCGCCTCGGCCACATCGGGTGCGTGGAAGCGTTCGTGAACGGTGAGTCGACTGCCGTTCTCGAGAGCTCGGAGAATCACCGAGAGTCCGCCCACGTGGGACAGCGGAAGACAAGCGAGCCAGTGGGCGTCGGAGTTCGCTTCCAGTCGCCGTGCCGTCGCGACAGCCGAAGCGGAGAGAGCGCGACGGGTGAGGACGACACCTTTCGGACGACCGGAGCTTCCGCTCGTGGCGATGACGACGGCATCGCCTTCCTCGACCGGAGAACCTCCGTCGAGGCTCGTGTCACCTTCGTCGGTGCGAATCGTCGTGGCTCCGAGCCGACGAACGAGCTCGTGGCGCGCGTGCATCGGCAGCCGCTGATCGAGGGGGAGGAATGCATCTCCGTCGTCGAGGACGCGTGTCACCTCCGTGACGAACCGTGGGCCGGGGGCCAAGTCGAGGGCGACGAGACGGGGCACGACTCGACTCTACGGACGGAGAGCGAGAGGCAGCGCGTCACCAACGAGGGTCGACGGGCGTGGTGAGACCCAGGAGGCGATCGATCTGCGATGCGACGTCGAGGCACACCAGATCCTGGAAACGCCAGGCCGACACTTGGACGCCGACCGGCATCCCGTCGGCCATGCCCGCGGGAACGATCACAGCCGGTGATCCGAAAAGGTTGGCGGGAAGGGCCGGTCGAAAAGTCTCCAACACGATCTCGGCCGAGGGCATGTCCTGGACGTCGAATCCGTGAACGAAGGCGGGAAGGGCCCAGGTGGGAGAAAGAAGGACGTCGAAGTCGGCGAACCACTCCGACCATCGACGGGCCAACTCGTGGCGTTCGGCGTGCAGGAAGGTGATGGCCGACTGATCGAGCTGTGGGAACTTCTCGCGTCCGAACGAGAGGAATCGTCGGGCATCCTCGCCCATGACTCCATCGAGAAGTGGTTGCATCACGCTGAGCTCGGCATTGAGCGTGGCCGACCACATGTCGACGGCGGATTCGAAGCTCGGTGGAAGTGCTTCGTTCACCTCGTGGCCGAGAGAGGCGAGGGCTCGACCCGACGCGCGAACAGCTTCGGCGATTTCAGGGTGCGTTCGCCCACCCGGAACTTCCGGCATCACGGCCACTCGCCATGGTCGGTCGAGTGGAGCGGGGGCGAGACTCGCGGGTACCGAGTACGGATCACGGGAATGATGGCCGCGTATCGCGTCGAATCCGATGCGTACGTCGTCGATGCGACGAGCCATGACTCCGTCGACGAGCATCAACTGCGAGGCCAGACCGAGAGACGTCGGAGGAATCTCGGTCGCCCAGGGCACGACTCCCTGGGTCGGTTTGATGGAAGCCACACCACAACAGTGAGCCGGATTGCGCAGGGATCCACCGATGTCGTTCCCGAGTCCGATCGGCGACATGCCCGACGCGAGAGCCGAAGCTTCGCCTCCACTCGATCCACCCGCGGTGCGGTCGCGGTGCCACGGATTACGAGTGAGCCCATGCAAGGACGAGTCGGTGTGGATGCGAAGTCCCATGTCGGGGAGGTTGGTTCGACCGATGGGAATGGCTCCGGCAGCGCGCATGCGTGAGACGATCGGAGCGTCGGTCGACGAGACCGCATCGGCCAACGCGACGATCGCATTGGTGGTCGGTGTGCCGGCGACGTCGATGTTCTCCTTCACGGTGAACGGAACACCATGGAGTGAACCGATCGACTCTCCGGCGTGCACGGCCTCGTCGGCACGATCGGCGGCGGCCAAGGCTTCGTCGTCGAGGCGACGGACGACGGCGTTCAGCCGCGGATTGACGGCATCGATGCGAGCGAGATGCGCCTCGACCACTTCGCGGCTCGACACGTCGCGTCGAGCGATCATGGCGGCCAATTCGCGGGCATCCTTCTTCCACAGTTCCTCGGTCACGTCGTCCCCCTCGTTCCACGGTCGTGAACGATTCGAGAGTACCCTCGGCACGTGAAGCGATGGATCCTTGGTGCACGAGTTCGGACCCTTCCGGCGGCGCTCGTGCCGGTAGCGCTCGGATCGATCGTCGGACTCGGACGAGGAGGTGCGTCCTGGCTGTCGGTTCCGGTCGCGGCCGTCGTTGCGCTCGCCTTGCAGGTGGGAGTGAACTACGCCAACGACTACAGCGACGGAATACGCGGTGTCGACGAGGATCGAGTGGGACCGGCACGCCTCGTCGGGTCTGGCATGGCCACCCCGGCATCGGTTCGACGCGCTGCCTTCCTGTCGTTCGGAGTCGCTGCAGTCGCCGGTCTTTTTCTCGCGGCGACGACGTCGTGGTGGTTGCTGATCGTCGGAGCAGCGAGCATCCTCGCGGGTTGGTTCTACACGGGCGGACCCAGACCGTACGGATACGCGGGTTTCGGAGAGCTCTTCGTCTTCGTGTTCTTCGGTTTGGTCGCGACGGTCGGAACCACCTACGTCGTCCTCGAACGGATTCCCCGGCAGGCCTGGTGGTTCGGTGTGTCGACCGGAGCCGTCTCGTGTGCGCTACTCGTGACCAACAACCTTCGTGACATCCCCACCGATCGGGAGTCGGGGAAGCGCACCTTGGCCGTTCGACTCGGTGACTCTCGGACGCGACAGTCGTACGTCGTTCTGATCGCCATCGCATTCGTCGCCCTCGCTGCGAGTGCCATCGATCGACCGGCGAGCCTCGCCGGACTGCTCGCCTTCGTTCTCGTGATCGCACCTGCACGTTCGGTTCGTTCCGGAGCGAAGGGCCGAGAACTCATCGGAGTGCTCGAAGCCACCGGTCGTCTGCAACTCGCAATGGGCGCACTCGTCGTCCTCGCGTCCCTCGTGGTGGGTTAGGTTTCGCGCGTGGCCACTTTTCCCCCTCCGCCTCCGCCCGGCGAATCGTTCGACGGGCCCAGAACCGACACGCGGGCCGTGGCGGCTCTCCTGTGCGGTGTGGGAGGGCTCTTGATCTTCCCGTTCGTTCTCGGGGTGGTCGCGATCCTTCTGGGACGGCGATCTCGTCGTGAGATTCTCGCTCGATCGTGGGCGCTACGCGGCCTGGGGATGGCAACCGCTGGCATGGTGCTGGGTGCGCTCGCCGTCGTGCTGTACGTGGTCCTGGTGGCGAGCAGCTTCTGATCGTCGACCATCAAGCGGTCGAACGTGCGACGTCGGAGATCAGCGAGGCGACGAACCCGGGGTCTTCGAGATGAACCGCATGTCCTCGGCCCGGTACGACGACGTGCTCGCAGGAAGCACCGATCTCGAGCCTCATTCGCTGGGCGATCGCGGTGAATTTCGCGTCTCTCTCTCCGGTGACGAGAAACACCGGACAACCGATCTCGGCGAGGTGATTCCACAGCGAAGCCTGGGTCCCGGTTCCTGCTCGACGCAAGGACGAGGCGAGACCCGACGTCGAATTTCGTCGTCGATCGGTGAGATTCCATTCGTTCCGCCGAAGAGATTCGAAGAGAGGCTGGGTCAGCCACTCTTCGAGAAACGTGTCGAGTGGCATCGTCTCCAAGCGGTCGGCGAGTCGTTCGTCGGAATCACGACGCGCGCGTCGTTCTGCGTCCGACTCGATTCCGGGGGTCGCACCGATGAGCACGAGACCACGAACTTTCTCGGGTCGGGCGAGAGCCGCGTGAAGAGCGGTTCGTCCGCCCATCGAATAGCCGACGTAGAGCGATGGCACGAGAGTCGCCGTCAACGCTTCGGCATACTCGGCCACACTTGCGTGTCGATCACTCGAACGCCCGTGTCCCGGTGCATCCGGAGCGACGAGGGCGATGTCGTCGTCGAGCAGATCGGCGATCGAATCCCATGAACGTCCCGTTTGCGTGAAACCGTGTAGAAGCACGACCGATGGGCCCGACCCTGCCCGTGTATGTCCCGGCCATGGATCGTCGACCGCCACCCACCCGGTCATGTGGCCGACGATTCGCCCGTCACCCTCTCGGCCGCTCGGCGCAAGACGCGCTCGAATGTGGCGGTGTCCTGAGCGCCGGGAATCGCCCACTGTCCGCCGATCACATAGGTGGGAACTCCGGTGATGCCGTGACTCGCGGCTCGCGCCAGCTCCTCGTTGACGTCGCCGACACCGGCATCGGAACCGAGAAAGTCGAGGATCTCGGCGATGGGGACATCGAGGATCGGTGCGGCGATGGCAGCGAGTTCGTCGCTGTCTCCGATGTGTCGTCCCTTCACGAAGTAAGCGTCGAGAAGAGCCTCTTTCAAGTCGCACTGCGTCGACTCGCTGATGCGCCCGGCCATCCACAGGAGTCGATGGGCGAGGAGGGTGTTCGAACGTCGTGCGATGTCCATGTGAAAATCGAGGCCGTCCTCGGCGGCGGTACGGGTGAGGTGGTCGATGATCGCCGTGGCACGTTCCGGCCCGCCGAACTTCTTCGCGTATGTCTCGGTGACGGGTGTCGATCGATCCTTGGGTGCGGTCGGATCGAGCTGATACGCGCGATATACGACCTCGATCTCGACCGGGTCGTCGCCGGCACGCAGGTTGACGAGTGCCTGGTCGAAGCGACGCTTCCCGATGTAGCACCAGGGGCACACCACATCGGACCAGATCTCGACGGACAACTTGGTGACCATGGGCTCACCCTAGTTGTGAACTCCGGGGGCTTCGCCGTCGCACAGTGACTCCGATGGACGTAACGTCTCGGGTGATGGTCGACGATTCGTCCCGAGCCGCCGATGTTCAGGCCACGTTCTGCTCCACGCTCGTCGACGAGTGGGCGAGACTCGGAGTGTCCCACGCGATGATCGCACCCGGTTCGCGGTCGACACCGATGTCCTTGGCCATCGCGTCCGACCCGAGATGGACGATCTCGATGTTTCACGACGAGAGGTCGGCGTCCTTCGCAGCCCTCGGCTACGGCGTTTCATCGGAACGTCCAGCCGTGCTGCTCTGCACCAGTGGAACTGCAGCCGCGCACTTTCACGCTGCGATCGTCGAGGCCGATCTCTCCGGCGTACCACTCATCGCGATCACGGCCGACCGTCCTCCAGAATCGCAGGACGTCGGAGCGCCGCAGACGATACGTCAGAACGGTCTGTTCGCTTCCGCGGTGAGATGGGATCACGATCCTGGTGTTCCTGTCGCCTCGGCATCGTCGTCGTGGAGGTCGCTCGCTCGTCGTTGCGTCGGCGCGTCACTCGGTGAGCCCGCCGGTCCCGTGCATCTCAACCTTCCTTTCCGTGAACCACTGGTCGGTGAACCGGCGGAACTACCGGCGGCCGAATCGACTCATGTGGAGGCGAACGGTCGACGTCGACTCGATGGTGAAAGTCGGCGTGAGGTGATTCGTCGCCTGGATGTACGTCGCCCACTTCTCGTCGTCGGACGAGGGGCGACGAGGCAATTGGTGGACGTGGCCGTCTCGCGTGGCTGGCCGGTCGTGGCGGAGAGTCGTCAGCGAAGTTCCGCCGAGGTGATCACGCATGTCGATTCCCTCGTGCGCTTCCCCGAGTTCGCCGATTCTCACGTTCCCGATCTCGTCGTTCGAGTCGGCGAAGCGCCGGCGTCGAAGGTCTTCGGGCAGTGGCTCGTACGTCATGCGGTCGAGCAGATCCATGTGTCGACCGACGGCCGGATTTTCGATCCCGATCATCGAATTTCGATGAGAGTCAGAACCGGTGCCGACGACCTGGCGACGTTGATCGGAGAGTTGTCGACGGGCGTCGACGGGAAGTGGAACGAGGAGTGGTCGCACGCCGAGCGATCGGCGCGAGTGGCGGTTTCCTCCGAACTCGTCACACTTGGTATCGATCACGGAGTGTCGGCGATCGCCGCCTTCGTCGAGGCTCTTCCCGACGATGCCGCTCTGGTGGTGTCCTCGTCCATGCCGATTCGCGACGTCGAATGGTTCGCCGGGCCACTGGGGAATCGATTCGTGGTCGCCAATCGCGGGGCGAACGGCATCGACGGTGTGATCGCCACAGCGATCGGTGTCGGACTCCACCGTGGCGGACCCGTCGGTGTCGTCATCGGCGACGTCGCCATGCTTCACGATTCGTCGTCACTGGCGGGTCTGGCCCGTCGGGGAGTGGACCTGCGCATCCTCGTCGTCGACAACGATGGAGGTGGGATCTTCCATCACCTTCCTCAGGTCGAGACCGTCGATGCGAACACGTTCGAGATGCTCTACGGCACCCCGCACGGCACCGACTTCGTCGCCTTGGCCACCGCTCACGGGTTGCCGGCCGCCATCGCTCGTGACATCGACGAGTTGGTGAGCGGTGCGTCTCGACCGGGCCCGTCGCTCAGCGTCGTGCGAACCGACCGGCCGGGGGACGTCGCGGCGCACCGTCGTCTTCACGCCGCTGTCGCCGCGTCCTTGCGCAACCTTTAGGGGCGAACGATTGCCGAGAGCATCGCCTGGAACTTGGCCTGGGTTTCCGCGAGTTCCGCATCCGGATCGGAATCGGCGACGATCCCGCCTCCTGCGACCAGTCGGGCCCGGCGGCCGTCGTCGGAGATCTCCGCACAGCGAATCGTGACGGCCCAGGTTCCGTTTCCGGCTGCATCGATCCAGCCGACCGCACCGCCGTAGCGACCACGGGTGAATCCCTCGACGTCGCCGATGAGGCGGAGGGCCTCGCGACGTGGATGTCCGCCGAGTGCAGGGGTGGGGCAGAGGCGCCGAGCCAGAGTGAGGGAGTCGGGCCGTGGATCGCTGAGCCGTCCCTCGATGAGCGTGCCGAGATGTTGGACGTTGGCCACCGGGATGACCGAAGGTTCGGGCTCCCAGTCGAGATAACTGCAGTCCGGTAACAGTGCGTCGTGGACGACGTCGATGACGACTCGATGTTCGATCTGATCCTTGGTGCTCGCCACCAGGGCCCGTGCCAGTTCGGCATCGGTCGCCGGATCTCCGGTGCGTGGCGTCGTCCCGGCCAGTGGGTGTGATCGGACGACGTCTCCGGCCACCGAGACGAGAAGTTCGGGTGAGGCTCCGATCAGACCGTCGATGGAGTATCGATAACTCGCGCCGAAAGAGGCTCGCAATCGAAGGAGAACGGCGTGAACGTCGATGGGAAGGTCGGACTCGACGAAGACTTCGCGGGCGATGACCGCTTTGGTCAACTCTCCTCGACGTACGGCGTCGCGGGCGGCGAGGACGGCCTCGCGATACGCCTCGACGGATGTTCCCGGCGTCACGGAGAATCGTCCGGCTCGGGGGGTCGGTCGAATGGCGGCGAGTTCGCGATCGATCTCCTGGTCGGGGATCTCGTCACCGATCGTGGTGATCCAGGTGTTGCCGGCTTCGTCCTTGCGGAGCACGATTCGGGGAACGATGAGCACGCTCGGGTCACTGGCCAGGAAGGGCAGGACGCCGATGGCCACGGGTCCGGAGATTCCGTCGGATTCGTCGTCGTGCGTGATCGCTCGAAGTTCCTCGAGTGCGTCCTCGGACGTCACCCGCCTCGCTACGCCACGACCGGCGATCCCGATGCCGTGACGGACGAAGAGGTACCCGTCGCCCCGGGCGACATCGTTGAGGTCGATCTCCCTAGAGAAACGCCGGGTGACGGCGCGCATCAGCGATCGCGAGTGGCGACCAGCAACTGAGTGATGCCGCCTGAGAAGGTCCGGTGTTTCGCGTCACTGAATCCGGCCCGGCGCAGCGTGTCGAGCAGGACTGGTGCGTCGGGAAGGTAGGCCACGCTCTTGGGGAGATAGCGGTACGCCGCCGAGTCCGACAAGAGGCCGCCGATGCGGGGCACGATGCGACCGAAGTAGATCGAATGCCCGGCCCGCACGAGGCGATTGCGGGGAACGCCGACGTCGAGCAACGCGATGCGCCCCCCGGGTCGAACGACGCGCGCCAACTCGCCGAAGAAGGTGGGCAGGTCGAGAAGGTTTCGCAACGCGAATCCGCACGTCGCCCCGTCGACCGACGCATCGGCGAGAGGGAGGCGCAGAACATCGGCCTGCGTGCGGGGAGCCGAGGAGCGATCGGCTGCCAACATGCCAAAACTGAGATCGAACGACAGTGGGTGAAGGTCGGCTCGACGGAGATCGAGACAGAGATCCCCCGTCCCGCTGGCGAGATCGATGACGCGGCTCGCGGCGGGAAGTCCGAGTTCGGCCACCGCCCGTCGTCTCCAGCGGACGTCCAGTCGGAACGTCATGATCCGATTGACGAGGTCGTACCGGGGTGCGATGGCATCGAACATGCCTCGCACGGCAGTCACCTTGGCGGCGCCGGTCGGCAGTTCCTCGGTGTCCCACGCGGGTCGTTCACTCGTCACGTCGTCAGGCTAAGCGGTGTCGAGGTCCGGCGATTCTTCGGACTCGCCGACAGGGGTCACGCCCGGCGAGAATGGTCGAAACGAGTCGGTGCCCGACGGGCCCGTCCCTGGGGGGTTGATCATGATCGATTTCACTTTGTCGCCCGAGCACGAAGCCATTCGGCGTCGGGTCCGCGATTTCGTGGACGGATCGATCCGACCGGCCATCGAGCCGTTCGGTCATCGGGAAGACATGGATTCCGAGGCTCGCCGCAACTACATCGCCGAATTGATCCGCTTGCGGAAGCTCGCGGTCTCCGAGGGACTCTGGTTGCCGCACATGCCCAAGGAGTGGGGTGGCATGGGACTCGGGCACGTCGCCCTGGCCATGGTGCAGGCCGAGGCCGCTCGCACTCGTGTGGGTCCCTGGGTGCTGAATTGTCAGGCCCCGGACGAAGGAAACATGCACACCCTCGTTCACTGGGGAACCGAGGAGCAGAAGCAGAAGTACCTGAAGCCACTGTGTGACGGCGTCAGTTCCTCGTGCTTCGCCATGACCGAGCCCGAGGTCGCCGGATCCGATCCCACCCTGATCAAGACCCATGCGATCAAGGACGGTGACGAGTGGATCATCAACGGTCACAAGTGGTTCATCTCGGGCGCCGATCGAGCGAAATTCGCCATTCTCATCGCGCGGACGGAGATGGACGTTCCGGAGGGGTCACGCGGAGCCAATACGGCCTTCATCATCGACCTGCCGACCGAAGGCTGGAACAACGTCCGCGAGGTCGAGACGATGCACGGTCCCGGAGGACACAGTGAGATCGTCATCGAAGATCTGCGCGTTCACGATTCGCAGATCCTGGGTGGTCGGGGCAACGGACATCGACTCGGGCAGTACCGACTTGGACCGGCCCGACTCGCTCATTGCATGCGGTGGATCGCGCAAGCCGAGACCGCGCTCGACATGATGGTCGACCGCTCGCTCAAGCGGTACTCGCACGGGTCGTATCTCGCCGAGAAGCAGGGTGTGCAATGGATGATCGCCGACTCGTCGATGGAGCTCTACCAGTGCAAGCTCATGGTTCTGCACGCCGCCTACAAGATCGATCGCGGTGACGACTTCCGGACGGAGGTGTCGATGGCGAAGCACTTCGTGGCCAACAGCCTCAATCGCATCATCGACCGGGCGATTCAGGTGCACGGGGCCCTCGGATACTCGACCGACACCCCGTTGGCCAACATGTTGCAACACGCTCGTTGGGCTCGCTTCGCCGACGGAGCCGACGAGATTCACCAGATGCGGATCGCCGAGAACACCATCAAGTCCTACACCGACGTCGGAAGCACTCGGCTCGCGACCGGTGACCTTCCGATCTGATCAGTCGTTCGAGGCCATGTGTTTGGCCCAGCGATAGTCGGCCTTGCCCGATGGAGAACGAACGATTTTGTCGACGAACACGAAGTGCTTGGGGAGCTTGTAACGGGCGATGTGCTTGGCTGCTTCGAGGTTCAATTCGGCTGGAGTCGCCGTGGAACCTTCACGCAGGTGAACGACGGCCACGACCTCGTTACCCCAACGTTCGCTCGGCCGTCCGGTCACGACGCAGTCGAAGACATCCGGATGAGGCTTGAGCGCCAGTTCGACCTCTTCGGCGAAGATCTTCTCGCCACCTGAGTTGATCGTCACCGAGTCTCGACCGCGCAATTCCACGGTTCCATCGGCTCGAAGGACCGCGCGATCTCCGGGGACGACGTAACGGACACCGTCGATGACCGGGTAGGTGCGAGCCGTCTTGTCGGGATCTCCGAGATAGCCGAGCGCGAGCCGGCCACTCTTGGCGAGCCAGCCGACTTCCGAATCTCCCGGTTCGACGACGCGAGTGAAGTGCTCATCGAGGACGTGATTGTTCGGCGCGAGTGGAAAAGTTCCGGTCGACGCCGAACCACCGGCCGAGATGTGCTGCAACTGTCCGCCCGCTTCGGATGATCCGAGCCCGTCGATCACGACCAATGACGGGTGATGGCGCAAGAACTCCTCTTTCAGATGCGACGACAAGGCCGCTCCACCCGAAATCATGACGACGAGGCTGGACAGGTCGTATCGAGTCCTCTCGAGTTCGTCGAGGAGGGGGCGCGCGAATGCGTCGCCGACGATCAACATGAAATCGATTCGCTCCCGTTCGACGATCGACCAGATGTCGACTGGATCGAGGCGTTCGGGGATCGACGGAACGAACACGGTTCCACCCGCGTTCCACGTACCAAAGCTGATCCAGTGTCCGGCTCCGTGCATGAAGGGCGGCGGGATCAACGCTCGCCGGCCTGTGGTCGCGGCAAGGAAATCGTCCATGGTGGCGGCTTCGCGTGAACCGGCGAAGCACTCCGTGAGTGCGTCACCCTGGCGCCACATCACCCCTTTGGGCATGCCGGTCGTTCCGCCGGTGTAGAGGATGTAGAGATCGTCGGGCGACCCTGGTGGAAGCGGATCGTCCGAGGAATCCGCGAGTGCGTCCTCATACCAGACCGCACCTTCGAGCAAGGACTGACCGGACTCGTCCGGCACCTGAAGAAAGACGCGTAGCAAAGGGAGTTGATCCCGTACCGAATCGAGGACCTCGGCGAAGCAGGAGTGGTACACGATCGCTGTCGCTCGTGAGTCGTGAAGGAGATACACGAGTTCCTCGGCGACGTAGCGATAGTTGACGTTGAACGGGACGACACGGGCCTTGAACGCACCGAGCATCGACTCGAGGTATTCGTTTCCGTTGTGCAGGTAGATCGCCAGGTGGTCCTGGCCGCTTTCGTGCCCGAGCAACGATGCCCGCTCGGTGAGGCAACCGAGTCCACGGCCGCGCAAGTAATTGCCCAGGCGGCGAGTGCGGGATGTCACCTGAGCCCACGTGAAACGCCGGTCGCGGAAGACCAGGCATTCCTGATCGGGTCGCGTCGCCGCGATGGCCTCATGGACGTCTCCAACGGTGAATTCGATCACGACCGGACGTTAGGAGTCCGCCGGTCCCGAAACGGAATCGAAGGTGGAATACCAGGATCCGGCGATCTCGTTAGGGTGACTGCATGGCTCCTGCTCATGCTCCGGTGACCGGCCGTTCGGAGAACGGAATTCTGTTCGGAGTGTTCGCTCCCCAGGGTTGGAAGATGGAACTGTCGTCGATCGAAGGAGATCGGGCGAAATGGGAGCGAACGGTCGCGGTGGCGGTGGCTGCCGAGGAACTGGGCTACGACTCGGTCTGGCTGTACGACCACTTTCACAACGTGCCGCGTCCTGCCCACGAGACGGTGTTCGAATGCTGGACGGTGCTCGCCGCTCTCAGTCAGGTCACACAGCGCGTTCGATTGGGCCAGATGGTCGGCTGCAACAGCTATCGAAATCCTGCACTTCTCGCGAAGATCACCTCCACCCTCGACGTCGTGTCGAACGGTCGACTCGAATGGGGAATCGGTGCCGGCTGGTACGAGAACGAATATCGGGCCTACGGCTACGACTTCCCGAAACCCAAGGATCGAATCGGCATGCTGCGGGAGACCGTCGAGATCGTTCGTTCGATGTGGGCCGAACGGGAGACGACCTACAAAGGGAAGTACTACGAGGTCGTGCGCGCGAATTGCGACCCGAAACCGCTCCAGTCGCCGCGGCCGCCGATTCTGATCGGAGGCGGAGGAGAGCAGCTGACCCTTCGCGTGGTCGCCGAACTCGCCGACTGCTCGAACTTCGGTGGCGAACTGTCCGAGTGGACTCGTAAACGCGACACCCTCTGGAGCCACTGCGATGCAGTCGGGCGCGATCCTCGTGAAATCAGGCTCACGTGGTCGCCGGAAATCTTCATTCGGCGCACCGACGCCGAGATCGCGTCGGCCGGCTCCCGAAGTCTGTGGGGTGAGGACATCGAAACGTGGCGGGCGGGAAACCTGGTCGGTACTCCCGAGGAGGTCGCCGACAAGGTCGGCCGTTACATCGCGGCTGGATGTCGAGGTTTCGTCCCGTGGTGCGCCGATTACCCCGACACCGAGTCGATGGAACTGTTCGCGACCGAGGTCATGCCTCGATTCCGTTGAGGTCCCGAGCCGACCTCGGGTGGAGCCACGTTCTTCAGAAGAAACTGCGGAAGATGATCTCGGCCACGCACGACGGCTTGGCAGCACCCTCGCATTCGAAGGTGAATTCCATCGTCATCTGAACGCCACCGGCCACGTCCTCGACGTCGAGGAGTTTGACGCCGAGACGGAGGCGTGAGCCCACCGGAACAGGAGACGGAAAACGAACCTTGTTCGCGCCGTAGTTCACGCCCATCGAGAAACCTTCGACGCGAACGACGGTCGGATAGAGCATCGGTCCGAGGGACAAGGTGAGGTACCCGTGAGCGATCGGTCCGCCGAACGGCCCCGACTTGGCTCGCTCGACATCGACGTGGATCCACTGATGATCTCCGGTCGCGTCGGCGAATTGATTGACGCGTTCCTGTGAGATGTCGAGGTAGTCGCTGTAACCGAGATGTTGGCCGACGGCTGCCTTGAGCTCGTCGACACCGGAGAGAACTCGAGGTGTCATGGGAGGCACTGTAGTCGCCGGAATCAGCGGTACCAGAGTCTCTGATGCTCTCGACTGTGGGGATGAAGGAGCAGTGCACACAAGGCGACCTCGAAGAGGAACGAGATCGTGTTGCCCCCGGTCACTTTGTCCCCGAGGCTCGCATACGAGACCCCGCTCAGGACCCAAAAGCGCAGAACGAACGGACTGAAAGCGGCGATCAGTGCGAGGTGATACCCGAGGCGACGGTCGTTGGCCATGAAGAATCCGGAGAGAACATGCGATGCGACGATGGCGAGACCGACCGCCAGACCGAGGGTTCCCTTCGACGTCCTCGCGTATCCGATCCAGTCAGATCGATCGAGCAAGCCGATGAAGGCGAAGAATCCGTTCAGATAGAGCAACCAGGTCGCGATCTGCAGCGTCTGCGGTTGCATTCGATCGAACCAGCGTCGGGGGTCGAGGCGTAAGCGGGACATGTACCACCCTCGCGCACGGGGCGCCGCCGAAAGCGGACCGACGGGAGGCGTCCGAACTCGCGGGACTCGTGGCAGGCTGTCCGGGCGTGTCCTTCGTTCGCTCTCCTCGCCTGGCCGGCCCCGTTCCGGCCCGTCATGTCCTGATCGGCTTCTGAACGTGTTCGTCTCCGGTTTCGTGACCTTGGTGGGGCGCCCCAATGTCGGGAAGTCGACCTTGCTGAACGCGATGTGCGGACGCAAAGTGTCGATCGTGTCCGACAAACCTCAGACGACCCGTCGGCAGGTGCGAGGAGTGCTGACAAGGCCGGAGGGTCAGATCGTGTTCGTCGACACTCCTGGGCTCCACAAGCCGGTGACGGCCCTCGGTGAGCGGGTCAACGCGGCGGCGATCGAGAGCCTCCCCGACGTCGACGTGGTGTGTCTGGTGATCGATGCGACTCAGCCGTACGGGAGCGGCGATCAGTGGGTCGCGTCCCGTCTCGATCTTTCGCGGACCGTCGTGATCGTGAACAAGGTCGATGCTTCGACGCCGGACGGAGTGATCGCCCAACTGGTCAAATCGGCCGAACTGGATGCCGAGAGCTACTTCCCGGTGTCGGCACGAACCGGTGAAGGGATTCCGGCTCTCGTCGATCACCTGCTGTCGAAACTTCCCGAAGGTCCTCTCTATTACCCCGACGACGTGATCAGTGATCTGTCGGACCCGGAATGGATCGCCGAGCTCGTTCGCGAACAGCTCCTCGCCGACATGAGGGACGAGCTCCCGTATTCGATCGCGACCCGCGTGACCGACTACGACCCGCCGAACGTACGGTGCGAGATCATCGTGGAGCGGGAGAGTCAGAAGGGAATGGTCATCGGCAAAGGTGGAGCAGTGCTCAAACGAGTGGGGCGAAAGGTTCGCCAGCAGCTTCCGGCTGGTACGCAACTCGAACTGCGTGTGAAAGTCGACAAGGATTGGCAACGTCGGCCCGACCGAGTGGAGCGCTTGGGTTATTGACGTCGACCGCTGCGATGACGGTCAGCACGAGAATCCAGCAGGAAGCAGATTGTCGTAGTCGTCGCAGGCGACGAGTTCGCCGGGAGTGGTGAGGTCGCCGCCTCCGCGGGGAACGTTGATGGGCCGTGATTCGCTGGTGAACGCGACCTGGCCGATCCCGGCCCGTCGCGTGAGGGTCAGGACGATCTGAGCAACGGCCAATCGCTGCTCGGAGCCGGTGACGACCACGAAGAAGTTCGGATCGAGATCGACGGTCGCGACACCCCGTTCGACGAGGACGTCGAGCGCCAACGTGATCGGTAAGGCACTGCGCAGGCCCGCTGCTTCGTCGATCTCCGGAACGCCTTCGGTCAGTGCGGCGATGACCTGCGGTGCCGATGCCGGACTGAGAAGCAGTCGGGGGACGGGCACGACGCGACTCCCCGACACGAAGAAGACGTCGACCGTTTCCACCGGGAGGCTGGTCGTCGTCGTGCTCGGTGGAGCGACGACGAGAGTCGTGCTCGTCGTGCTGGTCGTCGTCGGAGGCACGGTGGTGGCCGTGAACTGAGCCGGTACGTCGTTCGGGTCGACGGGACGGCTGGACGACGATGTGGGGACTCCGCAGGCGATCATCGTCACTGTCGAGATGGCGATGAACACCCGACGTAAGAAGTCGCGGTCGACGGTCATCGCAAACCCTCGGGAATTTCCACCACGAATCGGGCACCGCCGCTCGGCACGTCCTCGACCCACACCTGTCCTCCGTGTGCTCGAGCGTGCTCGGCAACCAGAGCGAGACCGAGTCCGGTCCCACCGATCCGGGTCCGCCCGGCCGAACCGCGGGCGAATCGTTCGAAGATCCGAGCCCGTTCGCTCGGTGCGACACCGGGCCCGGCATCCTCGACCGCCAAGCGAACACGGTGATTCGCCGATCCTTCGACCGTCACCCGGGTGACGCCTCCACCGTGTAGACGGGCATTCTCGAGAAGGTTGGCGACGATTCTTTCGAAGCGACGTTTGTCGACACTCACAAGGGTGTTGGTCCCCGGTTCGACGTCGATGACGACGTCGGCCATGTCGTATCGCGTCGCCACTCGGCGAACGAAGTCGGCCAGATCGGTCTCCTCCCGGTGGACGTCGGCGACACCGACGTCCATGCGTGACAACTCGAGCAGATCGAGCACCATCTGATCGAAGCGCCGAACCTGCGATACGACGACGTCGAGAGCCTGTTGGGTTCGATCGTTCAGATCGGCGCGTCGAGCATCGAGAACCTCGACCGCAGCGGCCAGGGCGGTCACGGGGCTTCGGAGTTCGTGCGAAACGTCGGAAGCGAACCGTGCCTCTCGTTCGATCCGACTCTGAACGGCATCGGCCATGTCGTTGAAACTGGTGACGAGAAGGGACAGATCGGGGTCGGCTTCCGAGTCGAGCCGTGTGTCGAGCCCGCCGCCGGCGATGTCGCCGGCCGCTTCGGTGACGCGCTGGAGCGGTCGCATGAGTCGACGGCTGACCGCCCAGCCCGCGAGTCCGGCCACACCGCCGATGGTGAGGGTGCTCACCACGAGAGCTGATCCGATGATGGTCAGCGCTCGTTGATCGTCATCGATCGGGAACGCCTCGAAATAGTGGGCATCGGCCGCCGGAATGCTGACACCCATTCCGATGTACGACTCGTCTCCGAGGGTGAACCGCTGCACCGACGTGATGCCCGCGAGGGTGTCGTCGATCAGATCACGAGGAAACGCATTCTGGGTGAAGCGCAGATCTTGCGAATAGAAGAGCCCTTCTCGATCCAGATGGATCACGGCGAATCCACCTTGCTCGGTGCGCACGCTGTTCACGAGCTCGAAGGCCTCGGATCGGCGGCTCCCCAATTGAGATCTGACGAACTCCGCGTTCGTGAAGGCCTGACGCTCGACGGTGTCGTTGCGACGATCGAGGAGGTAGCTGCGGGCCACCAGATAGCTGACCACCGACAGGGTGAGCGACGTGAGAAGACCGACCAACACGAAGAGGAGAGTCACCCGAGTTCGCAGACGCACTGGTCGGAGGTGGAGACTCGTCGACATCGCCTCCATCCTGCCCGACCCGGGTACGTCCGTGGGGGCCGAGCCGCCGGACATGACACCGCCCGACTCGGGAAGACCGGCGAGTCGGGCGGCGGATCGAGATCCGTTCCGCCGGCCGGTGGGGATCAGGGGGA
>VFQT010001537.1_pt1 | contig 27333 bp, 27 predicted proteins | sample 3512381 | NCBI WGS metagenome assembly VFQT01 (sample SAMN10412376, study PRJNA504923) | tailings metagenome | isolation source: Relicate 2 Philex TSF3 active mining site | place: Philippines: Tuba, Benguet | collected 2017-08-29
GACATTGCTTTCCTCATGTCGGGGACATACCTTATCTTGAAGGGAAATCTCCCTTTTAACCCGCCAAAACAACTGCCCCATGCTTTCCAGAACGGAACTCGAACGCTATTTCTCGGCCGAGAAACAGATCGGAATGATCTTCATCGTTTTCTCGGTCCTGGCCATCGCCGTGGCTGCCTACCTCTATTTTGTCCGCCAGACAGATCTGCTCAAGGGTTTTGCCATCCCGGTACTGCTCCTGGGCATCCTGTTCCTGACCCAGGGCCGCACCCTGCATGGCCGGGCAGATGGTCTTCGTGCCTCCAATCTGGAGGCTTTTGACGCGAAGTCCGGTGATATCCGGGAAAAAGAACTCCCCCGGATCAAAAAAGTGCTGGATGATATCGCCGGATACCGCCTGATTGAGATCGGCCTCTTTGCTGCCGCCGCACTGCTCACGTTCTATCTTCGGAATAAAAGACCTGAACTCAATTTCTGGTACGGCCTTACCTTATCCATCGCCATCACCGCCATCTGCTCACACGGATTGAACTTCATGGTAAAAAAACAAGCCAGGGATTACGCACAAAAGGTTGAGTCCTTTGTTGAAGTGAAGTGATGGATCTTATAAAAAACATCAAAAGATGATGATCGACTCGGTGGTGCTCGTGAATGAATTCGATGAGGAAGTCGGGACGATGGAAAAGATGGAGGCCCATCGTCAGGCATTGCTCCACCGGGCCTTCAGTGTGTTCATCTTCGATGCCGGAGGTCGGATGCTCCTGCAGCGACGGGCATTGACAAAGTATCACAGCGGTGGACTGTGGACGAACGCCTGTTGCAGCCATCCCCGTCCGGGTGAGGCTGTGGCCGCCGCCGCCAGTCGCCGTCTGCAGGAGGAATTAGGCTTCGTGACGCCTTTGGAACCCGCCTTTTCCTTCACCTACAAGGCCCCGTTCGACAACGGACTGACAGAATATGAATTCGATCATGTCCTGACAGGCTACCACGACGGGCATATCCAGCCGAATCCGGAAGAAGTGTGTGAGATCTCATACATGTCCATGGATGAGATCCGGTCGGAACTGGCCAGCCATCCCGAGCAGTACACGGAGTGGTTTCGTATTGCTTTTCCGCGGTTGGAGGAATTCATGGCATCCGGGTCCTGATCTTTCATCACTCAATAACCTTGGTCAAACATATGCCCCGTGTAATCGTCATTGGCAGCGGCGTCGGAGGGTTGGCTACAGCCATCAGACTGGCCAGCAAGGGATATGAGGTCACGGTGCTGGAGAAGAACGAAGCACCCGGTGGAAAGCTCGGACTCATCGAGCGGAAAGGATATCGTTTCGATACCGGTCCTTCGCTGTTCACACAACCCGCCAACCTCGAAGCCTTGTTTGAACTGGCAGGCGAGCCCATCCGGGAATATTTTCAGTACAGGTCAGTGGATATCTCCTGCCGTTATTTCTATGAAGATGGCAAACGCATCGAGGCATATACCGACCGCGACGCCTTCGCCCGGGAAATGCAGCGCGTTACCGGAGAAGACCCGCGCAGCATCCATCAATATCTGTCGGAGTCTGAGCGGATGTACGAGGATGTCGGCAGCATCTTCCTGGATCACTCCCTGCATGATGCCTCCACCTGGCTTCATCCGCGTGTCCTCAAAGCATTGCGCAGGACGGGTCTGGGCCATGTCTTCCGCTCCCTGGATCGTTTCAACCGGGATCGTTTCCGGACACCGGAAGCCGTGCAGCTTTTCAACCGGTATGCCACCTACAACGGGAGTAATCCATACAGTGCCCCGGGGATGCTGAGCCTGATCCCGCACCTCGAGCACAATGAAGGCACTTTTTATCCAACCGGCGGGATGATCTCGATCGTCGGTGCCCTGCATCGGCTCGCAGAGAAAAAAGGGGTTGAATTCCGATTCGGTGAGAAAGTCGACGGCATCCGAACCGAACGCGGAAGGGTGACGGGAGTACAGTCGGGGGGACGTTTCCTTCCCGCTGACATCGTCGTCAGCAATGTGGATGTTTACTACACTTACAAGGATCTGCTGAAGGACGAGCGACGGGCGGCCATTGTGTTGAAACGGGAACGCAGCAGCAGCGCCCTTATTTTCTACTGGGGCATCGATCGTTCTTTTCCGGAACTGCATCTCCACAACATCTTCTTCAGCCGCGACTATGCTGCAGAATTCCGTCATCTGTTCGACCTGAAGCGCCCGTATCCGGATCCGACCGTTTACATCAACATCACCTCTAAGATGGAGGAAGGCCAGGCGCCGGCCGGTGGCGAAAACTGGTTCGTGATGCTCAACGCTCCCGCCGGAGATGCGCTCTCGGATCCGGAAGCTGTGAACGCGGCCCGGGAAAATACCCTCGATAAACTGGAGCGCATGCTCGGCAGTGATATCCGTTCGCATATCGAGACAGAGGATATCCTCACGCCCAACGGGATCCAGCAAAAGACCGACTCATATCTGGGTTCCCTATACGGAACCAGTTCGAACTCAAAATGGGCGGCTTTTCTGAGGCATCCCAACCGGCGCTCCGCTTTCCGGGGACTGTTCTTTACGGGGGGCAGCGTACACCCGGGTGGCGGAATTCCCCTCTGCATGAAGAGCGCCCGCATCGTGGATCAAATGCTGCCGCCTGCCAACCAATGGAAGCCGTAGATCACATAATGCGTAAAAAGATTAACGAGTCCTCTTAATTTCGATAATTATGCGTCTTTTCTTATCTATTATTCTTCTCGCGCATACTTTGGGTGTCCTGGCACAACAGGATGTGCGCAAGAAGATCCAGACCGATCTGATCCTTGTGGAGGATGGAGACACTGTTAATATACCAGAGGGGGTGTTTACGATCGACGCTACCTTGTCCATGGAAGGCAAGAAGGGGGTTGTCGTCCGGGGGGCGGGGATGGAAAAGACCATCCTGAATTTCGCCGGTCAGACCACCGGCGCAGAAGGATTGCGGGTATCGGCGGCAGAGCGGATCGTGATCGAAGACCTGACCGTGCGGGATGCAAAGGGGGATGCCGTCAAGACCATGAACGTGAAGGGGATCACTTTCCGGAGGGTTCGTACAGACTGGAGCGGAAAACCCAAGTCAAGCAATGGGGCTTACGGACTCTATCCTGTCAGTTGCTCGGATGTGCTCATCGAGGAATGTGTGGCCCGTGGTGCATCCGATGCCGGGATCTATGTCGGACAATCCACCAACATCATTGTACGGGGTTGCAAGGCCTTTGAGAATGTCGCCGGCATTGAGATCGAGAACTCCACCCATGCGGATGTATATCAAAACGAAGCCTATGGAAATACCGGGGGCATCCTGGTATTTGACCTGCCGGACCTGCCGGTGAAGCGTGGCGGATATACCAGGGTCTTCGACAACGCCGTGTATGCGAATAACCTGGCGAATTTTGCACCGAAGGGAAACATCGTGGGCAAGGTCCCGCAGGGAACAGGCATCATCCTGCTGGCGGCTAACCATGTGGAGATCTTCCGCAACCGGATACACGACAACCGCACCGTCGGCACCAGCATCAACAGTTATTATATCACCGAGAACAAGATCCGCGACAAGGCCTACGATCCTTATCCCACCGCCATTTCCGTGCACGATAATGACTATGCCAAGAAGCGTCGCAAAGCCACCATGCGTGGCCGGATCGGGAAACTGTATCGGTTCAAACTGAAATTCGGACGCAATGTGCCCGACATCGTATTCGACGGCATCCTCGATGATGCCCGGAAGCCTGTGGATGGTAATTATCCCGGTGCGGACCGCATCTGCATCTCCGGGAACCGCCATGCCGGATTCGCCAACATCGATGCGGCCAATGATTTCAGGAACATCAGCCGGGATCAGACTCCATACACCTGTCTTCCGCAGGCGTTGCCGGCCGTAACCATTCCCGGAAAACTTTGATGGATATGCGTGGAAGAGCCTGGATGATCACTGTATTGTCGGTCTTAGTTTGTCTGACGATCCTGTCTGCCACCGTGAGGTGGGAGCGACCACCCCTCGCGTCCCTGTCTGCCTATGGTTTTTTCGCGGGACCTCCGGCGGAACAGCAACCGGCGAACGGAACGATCCCCTATCGTCTGAACACCCCGCTGTTCTCGGACCATGCCGAAAAACTCCGGTTCATCCGCCTCCCGGCCGGCGCGACGGTTGCCTATAATGACAGTGCCGTACTTGATTTTCCGGTGGGGACGGCCATCGTCAAGACCTTTTATTTCCCGGCAGATATGCGCCATCCGGAAAAGGGAAAGCGATTGATGGAGACGCGTGTCCTGCTCCGTGAATCCGCCGGCTGGAAGGCCCTGCCCTATGTCTGGAACGAAGACCAGTCGGACGCCCTGCTGGACGTGGCGGGGGTGACACTTGAAGCATCATATGTGGATATGGATGGCAAAAAACGCAAGCATCCGTATTACGTCCCCAATATGAACCAATGTAAGGGTTGTCATAATTATTCCGAAGTCCTTCGTCCGATCGGTCCCTCTGCCCGACAGCTGAGTGGCCCGTTACAGAAGGGAACTCCGGGACCTTCGCAGTTGGAGACCTGGGCCTCCCTCGGGCTCCTGACGGGCCTGCCCTCCGGTGAAAACCGACCAGCCGCCATTGTCTGGAATGAACCCTCCAGTGGAACACTGGAGCAACGTGCCCGTTTATGGCTCGATATCAATTGCGCACATTGTCATAACCCTCAGGGACCGGCCTCCACCTCCGGGCTCTTTCTCGGGGTGAATGAATCCGACCCCCTCCGGCTGGGGATCCGGAAATCTCCGGTGGCGGCCGGACGAGCATCCGCCGGACTGGCACATGACATTGAACCCGGAAGACCGGAGGCCAGCATCCTGCTGCACCGGATGGGATCGACCGATCCCGGCGTGATGATGCCGGAACTCGGACGCAGCCAGGCAGACCCTGCGGCCGTCGCGCTGATCCGCGAATGGATCCGAACCATGCAACCGACCCCCTGAACATTCCGGCTCCGCTGATTGTTATACACTTGATGTATCCATCACTCCAAGCTGCTTTTGATGACGGTTCATCCACCCGCAGCCATCAGTTTGTCTGGTCGGTGGTCGCAGCGCTTGTTGTTCACATTGCCGGCCTGATCGGCATGGTCTGGGGCGATCCGGCCTGGTTCGCCTCCAAGACACCCCTGAATCTTCTGTTGATGTTCGGATTGCTGATCCTGAATCAGCCAAGGAGGGACAGCGGTTTCTATCTTTTCCTGATATTGGGTTTTGCCACGGGAATGTTCACGGAGATGATCGGCGTCCAAACCGGCATCTTTTTCGGTCAATACGCCTATGGCAGCGTGCTCGGCCCTTCCTGGAAGGGTGTCCCCTTTTTAATTGGCCTCAACTGGTTCGTGACGGTCTTCATCGCTGCCGGTATGGCCCGGCTTGCGTTCGAAAGACTGAGTCCAAGGGGTGCTTCACCGCTGGACTACGGGCTTGTAAAGTTCCTGCTCCTCCCCCTGGCAGGAGCAGCCATTGCTACTACATTCGACTGGATCATGGAGCCTGCCGCGGTTTCCCTCGGCTTCTGGACATGGGCCGGTGACGGATCCATCCCGATGTTGAATTACATATGTTGGTTTGCCATCAGCTGGCTGCTCCTGACCGCCGGGATGTTCCTGGGGATACAGGTTCGCAATCGTTTCTCCGTCCCGCTCCTGCTGATCCAGTCAGCCTTTTTTCTCCTCCTGCGATTGTTTTACTGAATCCTGATCATCGACCATCGATCCGAATCTGTTCCCCCCATCGATGGTGAGGTTCCAATTTTCCATGACCTGCCCTGGAATGTGATGAATGTCATAATTTCATTAAGTGAACGGCCGTATGGCCCTCTGACGCTAACCACGAAAACCCAGACATGCCACAACGTGAATACACTGTGATGGATCTGGAGCGCATACAACTTATATATTTTGTCATCAATCGGGCATTGGAGATCACGGACAGCGGAAAGTTGATGATCCAGCGTGTTCCGTTGGGGGCCAATCTCCGGGATGCCTTTGATGTCCTGCGTCCGAAATTCAGACGGGAACTGGAATTCGATGATATTTCGTCCTTCCGGGATCGCATTTTTGTCCTTCGGGCCAGATCCGGGGATACGGACATGTTTTTGAGGGGCGAGTTCATGCCCGGCGACCGTCCGGAAACATTGACATTTTATGGCATGTCATGGTCGCCCACAGAGGCAGACCTTCGGGATATCCATGACGGATCCATGGTGCCGGTCCATGCAGCTGAAAAGGTACAGGATACGGAAAGCGGCGCGGGCAACGACCTGATCCGCATGCGCTTTGACAGTTTCAGTCAGATGGACGCGTCCTTGCTGCGGGAAAAACAGCGCTTTGAGGCGCTGTTTGATTATTCCACCATGGCCATCCTCGTATCCGATGACACCGGATCCATCGTACTGGCCAACCGGATGGCCAGACAGACCTTCGGATATGAACCGGAGGAATTCATCGGTCGAAAGGTCGAGGATTTCATGCCCGAACGCTTTCGGGTGAGGCATGTGGGAAAGCGCGACCGCTTCCATGAACGGCCTCAAAACCGCACCATGGGACCGGGCCTCGATCTCTATGCCCAGCGCAAGGATGGAACGGAGTTTCCGGTGGAGATCAGCCTTGGACATTATGAAACGGAAGAAGGCAAATTCGTTATTGCCTACGTGATCGATATCTCCAGAAGGAAAGAGATCGAACAGGCGATCCTGCGTCAGCAGGAAGAAATGGCGCGCGCCCATGCTGAGATCGAGTCGCTCAACGAGGAATTGGAAGCGAAGGTGGAGCAGCGTACACGACAGCTGCAGGAAACCATGGAGATCCTTGAAAAATCGCGTGACGACCTGGAACAGGCCCTCAGCAAGGAAAAGGAACTCAGTGATCTGAAGACACGTTTCGTATCGATGGCTTCACACGAATTCCGCACACCCCTGAGTACGATCCTCTCATCTGCTTCCCTGGTGGCCAAGTATATCCTTTCGGAAGAACAGGATAAGCGAGACAAACACATCCAGCGGATACGATCGGCCGTGAGTAATCTGACCGATATCCTCAATGAATTTTTGTCGATCGGAAGGCTTGAAGAAGGGAAGATACAGGTGAATGTTTCCGAATTCAATCTCCGCGATCAGGCGCAACTTGTATGCAACGAGATGCAGACCATCCTGAAGCCCGGACAGCGCATTCAATATAAGCATCAGGGTCCGATGACGGTCAAGCTGGACCTCTCGATGCTGCGCAATATTTTCATCAATCTCATATCGAACGCACTTAAATTTTCTCCCGAAAACGGACTCATAGAAGTGCAAACCGATGTGAATGAAAAACAAATATTAATTTCAGTTCGCGATCATGGGATCGGCATTTCGGAAGAGGATCAGAAACATTTGTTTGAACGCTTTTTCCGCGGAAAAAATGCCACCAACATACAGGGTACAGGACTTGGATTGCACATCGTGTCAAAATATGCAGAGCTGATGGGTGGATCGATCTCCGTAGAGAGCGCATTGGATGAAGGCACCAGGTTCATTGTAAAATTCAGGATATGAAGACGATATTGCTCATAGAAGACAATCTGGAAGTACGTGAGAACACTGCAGAGATCCTGGAACTGGCCGGCTACCGGGTGGTGACGGCGGAGAACGGAAAAGTGGGGGTGGAAGCGGCGATGCAGCAAAAGCCGGACCTCATCATCTGTGATATCATGATGCCGGTACTCGACGGGTATGGCGTACTTCACCTCCTTCGAAAGAATGAGCAACTGCAAAACATCCCTTTCATCTTCCTGACGGCCAAGGCCGAGCGAACGGATTTTCGCAAGGGAATGGATATGGGTGCGGATGACTATATCACGAAACCTTTTACGGACATAGAATTACTGAATGCCATCGAGCGCAGGCTTCAGAAAGTGGAGTTGCTGAAAAAGGAATACGCAGCAGACATCCATGGACTGCATGATTTCATGCGGGATGCCGGTCGGGAGGATGCATTGAAAGCATTGTCAGAAGACCGCAATATCAACCACTATAAGAAAAAGCAACTGATCTATTCCGAAGGGAATCATCCTTTGCGTTTGTATTTCGTTCAGAAAGGAAAGGTGAAGACCTTCAAGTCGAACGACGATGGAAAGGAGCTCACGGTAGGATTGTTCCGGGAAGGAGATTTCTTCGGTTACATCTCCCTGCTCGAGCACACGGTGTACAAGGAGACGGCCGAGGCCATGGAAGAATCGGAGATCGCCATCATCCCCAGGGATGAGTTCGAGGCACTGATCAATGAAAATCCTGAGGTTGCCAGGCGGTTCATCCGGATGCTGGCCAGCAATGTCTCGGAGAAGGAGGATCAGTTGATCGGACTGGCTTACAATTCCCTCAGAAAAAGGGTAGCCGATGCACTGATGACCCTGCAGCGAAAGTATCACCGTCCGGGTGCAGAGCAATTTTCCATTCACATATCACGCGAAGACCTGGCGAACATCGCAGGCACGGCCACGGAGTCACTCATTCGAACCCTCAGTGATTTCCGATCCGAAAAGCTGATCGAAATAAAGGACGGCCACATCTTCATCATCAATGAAAAGAAGCTAAGCAGCATGCTCAACTGATCCGTCAGGCTGAATGGATCATGACCGGTTACTGCAGGGTAGTGGCCAGGTAGTTGTTGAATTCGTACCTCAGGTTGGTGAACTCTTTTTCCAGGTATTGCATCTGGCTGCGGAGCTGTTGCTGCCGGTCTCTCATGGACATATCCGGAGAGAAACTATGATGTCGGAAACGATGGGTGAGATCACGCTCTTGTTCGTTCACATCATGTCTGAGTTCATCCAGGAATTCATCCTTGATGATGAACTGGTTCTGAAAATGTTCAGCCTGCGCCAGAAATCCACGATCCGTCGTTCCATCGACCACTTCGGCCAAACGATTCTTTAAAAAACTGTTCTCCTGCTTGAAGAAGTCGATCGACCTCAGCCAGGTCATGTTTTCATGATGGTACTGCTCCAATATGTTCACCAGCGCGTTCACCTTCGTCCTGTTCTGATCTTTTGTATTGGTTCTAAGCCGGGTTATTCCTTCCGTCTCGGATTCCATTTCTTGCCTACCCCATGTAAACTGGGTCAGGTTATCTTTTTTGTTTAACGTATGATATGCAATCAATCAACAAATATAATATTCGGGATGTGCAATCTCTGTAATTTCTGTCAGACAGGAAACTGATATATATCAGTTCTACCTGCAATGCACGGCTTGGGTATCACTGATCCGCAAGGAGGGGCTGAGGTAGGGGATGCCCAGATCCAATCCTCTGAAGATCAGCAGGATAGCCATGATGATCAGCAGTGCGGGATACATTTTCCGGAGTTTTTGACGCATTTGCCGGTGCAGAAGCGAACCCATCCGTACGGTGGCAAGCATCACGGGGGTCGTTCCGATTCCGAACAGGGCCATAAATGCGGCACCCTGCAGCGGGTCGCCGCTGATGGCCGATCCGGCCAGGGCCATGTACACCAGTCCGCAGGGAAGCAGTCCGTTCAACATGCCGGTAGCGAACATGGCGGTGGGAGTGCCCCGAAACAGGACCCGTGCCAGGGTCTGACGGATGCCGGACATGCGGGTTTGGATGGCGGACTGAAGCCGGTGCACCGGTATGATGGCCGGCACGATCATGAAGAGCAGGATGGTGATGCCGAGGATCAGTGAGATCCTTTGTTGCCATTCAAACCACCTGAGTCCGGCTCCCAACCATCCGGCAACCAGGCCGAAGGACGTGTAAGTAGTGATCCGCCCTGCATTGTAGAGCAAACCTCCGGTCAGTTTTTCACGCGAACTCCTGCCCTGCAGGGGCAGCGCCATGGCGATGGGGCCGCACATGCCCACGCAGTGCAGACTGCCTGCGAGTCCCATCACAAATGCCGGTATGATCAATGCTGTATCCATGGGAGTGTTCAGGGGGTGGGCGGAAGGATGTTTTCCGTGTAATATTCGATGCCCTCACTGTTCCATCCGGTTTTCACAATGAACATCCCCGTGCGATCCCCATTTGCCGGGAGGACGAGCAGATGCTGTCCGTTGCGGGTTTCAAAGGATGTTTTTACATCCAGGGATTCATCGGCGGGATAATAGATCCAGACATTTCCCCTAAGGGCTTTTTCGGCCATTTCTTCCGGAAACCTGAGGGTAAGGGAATCTCCTGAGCGATCGACCGTCAGTTTACCTGTCAGGGCATCCGCGCGCTTTGACTGGTCAATGCGTTCCTGATATTTGATTTCCTGCTCATAGTAGTCGGGCGTGACCAGGTCGATCTTCTGCCGGCTGGATTGCATGACCAGGAACAGTATCCCGGCGACGAAAAGCAGGTACACGATGGCTATTTTGGTTCCCCAGTTGAATTGCATGGCATACGATTTTATTGGAGTGGGCCCATGAAGGTCACTTCCACGTTCTTGATGTTGATGTTCTTTTCATAGATACCGATACGGATCGGTGTACGTCTCTGGCGGATCTCTGATGGATCGACCTTGATGATGAAGGTGGCGGTTTTATATCCTTCCTTCTCCACGACGATCGTCCGGCCGACCACTTCGATCTCGCCTTTGATGCCTTCGAGTCGGAGTTCAATGGGGATGTCTTCGCGTGTTTTGTTGGCGAGCCTTGCGTTGTACACATTGGCGATGCGACCGTCAGGCAGTTCCTGAAAGACGGTACCCGAAGTGCGCAGGATGGTGACATCCACATCATCCCTGCTGACCAGCATGTACGCAAGGGCACCTATCAGTGCCAACAATACGAATGAGTAGCCCATGATGCGCGCATTCAGCCTGGGTTTTTCACCCTTAACGACATTTTCTTCAGAGGCGAAGCGGATCAGCCCGGTAGGTTTTTTGACCGCCGTCATGATCTCATCGCAGGCATCGATGCAGGCAGTGCAGTTCACGCATTCCAGCTGGGTGCCGTTCCTGATATCGATCCCCGTCGGACATACCCGCACGCAGGCGGCGCAGTCGATGCAATCACCATGCTCCTGTTCATCCTTCCGAACCTTGCCGCGCGGTTCGCCCCGTACGTAATCATAGGCAACGACAATGGATTGCTTGTCGAGCAATACCCCCTGTAATCTCCCGTAGGGGCAGACCACAATGCACACCTGCTCCCGGAACCAGTAATAGACGAAGAAGAAAACGGTGGTGAAGATGGACAGGGCGACAAAGGTTCCAAAATGTTGATCGATGCCTTCCGTCATGTATCTTTTTACCTCATCCATACTGATCAGATAGGCCAGGAAGAAGTGCGCGATCAGAAAGGACATCAACCAGAAGACAATGATCTTCACCGCGCGTTTCCGGATCTTGTAGGCATTCCAGGGCATCTCGCGCAGCTGTCGCTGTTTGACATGGTCGCCGTCCAGCCAGTATTCGATCTTCCGGAACACCATCTCCATGAAAATGGTCTGCGGGCAGGCCCATCCGCAGAAGACCCGTCCGAATACCACGGTAAAGAGGATGACGAAGACTACGAACGTGAGCATCCCGAGCATGAAGATGAAGAAGTCTTCCGGACCGAAGATCTGACCGAACAGGATGAATTTTCGCTTCAGGATGTTGATCATGAAAAGTGGCTGCCCCTTGATCTCGATAAAGGGAAGACCGAAAAAGAGGATCAGATAGAAGATACTCGCGACGGTTCGCTTATTGTAGAGGCTGCCTTTGGGCTTTTTCGGCGAGATATAATTCCTGGAGCCTTTTTTGTCGATCGTGGCCACGGAGTCGCGGAAGGATTGATCCATCTGCGACTTTTTGGCCAGGGCTTCCGCTGAGTCCCTGTGATACATGCGTAATGGTTTACAACTTGAGCGATCAGGGATCCTGCCGGACGTCCCCTTCCGGCAGGATCCTGTATGGGTGATGTTATTCCGTGAAGGGTTCCCCCTGGGCTTCCTTCGGATTGGCAGGCTTGGTACCTTTCAGTGATTTCACATAAGAGGCCAGGTTTTTCATCTGGACAGGGCTGTAGACCGACTGCCATGCCTGCATTCCTTTTTCGGGATAGCCGAGCTTGATGGTCTTGTAGATGTCGTTCATGCTGCCGCCGTGGATCCAGTTGTTGTCGGTCAGGTTAGGACCGATCCCGCCACCACCGTCTGCAGCATGGCAGGCCACACAACTTTGCGTGTAGAGCGCCTTGCCGGCGGCAATCCCCGCAGCGTCTGACAGTACCACATTGTTTTCATCCACCAGATCCCTGGTCTTTGCTTTGTACAATTCTTCCTGTTTGCGGCCTTCCGCCATTTCCGCTGCATATTCCTGTTCCGGATCCTTACCGGTACCGAAAACGTGGAAATTGAAAATGTATATAACGGCTACGACTACGGTCACATAGAACCCCCACTTCCACCAGGGTGGCAGGGCGTTATCCAGTTCCCGGATGCCGTCGTAATCGTGATCCAGCAACACATCCGCCTCCTGTTCCACCGGAATGGCTTTGGTAAAGAACCGCTGGTCCAGCCGGTTCCACCATTCAACCCATCGGGAGGATTCCTTAAGTTCTGCCACTTTTAATTCATCCAGGCCCATCAGGGCGCGATAGGCGCGGCGAGCCATGAAGGCAAGGAAAAGGATGACGATGACTTCCAGCACGATCACACCGGAGAGCAGGTAGAACTGAAGTTCTGAGAGTCCGCCGTAGTTGGGTGTTTCTGCAACAACGGGAGCGGCTTCTTCTGCCTGTGCCATGGCTGTCCCGTTGATCCCGAAGAGTCCGATCAGCAGGATGGATATATTCGCCGCCTTTTTCTGCTTGTCTGTGAGGTGACGGCTAAATGTCAGCAATGATTGTCCCAGTCCCCAGATGACCGCCACCAGGATGATGGCTGTGAAGATCAGCATGATCTCAAGCCAGTTGGTGTCCGGTTTACTGGACGGGGCGACCCCGCCACCCTTGGCCAGGACGGAGGTGCCAGGCAATAGCAGCAGCAGCGCTGTTTTTTTCAGGTATGCATAACCGTTATGAAGCGACATGTGATGGGTTGTTTTAGCGTGATCAATGTTTGATGTCCTCAGAAAGGTCGAGGGGCATGTTGGATAGTTCCGATACTTCTTCGTTGGGCATGCGTTTCACATACATCAGCACACCGGCGAAGAACAGGGTGAAGATGATCAGAGAGGCGACAGGGTACCATTCGATCCCTGCGATCTGATCGGCGTATTGTTTGATGATCCTGGACATATCAACGGTTTTGAGCGGTCTGTTCCTTTCCGATATCTGTGCCGAGGCGTTGCAGGTAGGCGATGACGGCGATGATCTCCTTATTGGCCGGGGTCTTGATGCCATCCTTTGCGAGGTTAGCTTGTATCGATTCGGCCTGCTTCATGAGGTCGGCATTCGCCAGCGCATCATATCCGTCGGGATACGGAACACCGAGACGCTGCATCGTACGTATCTTGGCCGGTGTGCTGGCGGTGTCGAGTTCCTGCTCGAGCATGAACGAATAGGCGGGCATCAGGGAGCCGGCCGAGAGGGCCTGCGGGTCGTCCATGTGGTTATAGTGCCAGCTGTCAGACTTCCGGTTGTTACCTGCCCCTTCACGGGCCAGGTCCGGACCGGTCCTTTTCGATCCCCATTGGAAGGGATGGTCATACACGAATTCACCGGCCTTTGAGTATTCTCCATAACGCGCCGTCTCAGAGCGGAACGGACGGATCATCTGGGAGTGACAGGTGTAACAGCCTTCACGCACGTAAATGTCGCGGCCCTGGAGTTCGAGCGGAGTATAAGGCTTCACACTGGCAATGGTTGGTACATTGGATTTGATGAGGAAGGTTGGGATCATTTCCACCGCACCTCCGATCAGGATGACAACGAGTGTGAGGACGAGCAGCTGAACGGGTTTCCGCTCGATCCAGCGGTGCCAGTGCTCCGTGCCATGCGAATGATAGGTTTCTTCAAGGGCCGGGGCAGAGGCCTCTTCTTCAGCGAGCAGTGATCCCTTCGCACAGGTCTTGAACAGATTGTACACACCGAGGATGGAGCCCAGCAGGAACAGGGTTCCGCCGAAGGCGCGCATCGCATAGAATCCCTTGAGCTGGGTGACGGTTTCGAGGAACTGATATTTCAGCTGACCTGCCTCGGTAAACTCCTTCCACATCAGGCTCTGTTTGAAGCCGGCCCAGTACATCGGAATGGCATAGAAGAGGATGCCCAGGGTGGCGATCCAGAAATGCATGTTCGCCAGTTTGCGGGAATGAAGTTCGGTCCGGAAGATGCGGGGCAGCAGCCAGTAGAGGATGCCGAAGGTCAGCATACCATTCCATCCGAGACCGCCCACGTGTACGTGTGCAATGGTCCAGTCAGTAAAGTGACTGATGGCATTGACATTCTTAAGTGACAGCATCGGTCCTTCGAAGGTGGACATGCCATAGGCGGTCACGGCTACCACCATGAATTTGAGGATGACATCTTCACGAACCTTATCCCAGGCTCCGCGGAGGGTCAGCAGTCCATTGATCATGCCACCCCAGCTGGGGAAGATGAGGGTGAAACTGAACACGACACCAAGTGATTGCGCCCAGTTGGGCAGTGAAGTATAGAGCAGGTGGTGCGGACCGGCCCAGATATACAGGAAGATCAGCGCCCAGAAGTGGATGATGGACAGCCGATACGAAAAGACCGGTCGGTTGGCGGCCTTCGGCATGAAATAATACATCAGGCCGAGGTAGGGCGTGGTCAGAAAGAAAGCCACGGCATTGTGTCCATACCACCATTGTACCAGGGCATCCTGGACGCCGGCATAGGCCGAATAGCTTTTCAGGAAGGAGGCGGGAAATTCAATGGAATTGACGATGTGCAGTACGGCGACCGTCACGAAGGTGGCGATGTAGAACCAGATGGCCACATACAGATGGCGCTCCCGGCGCTTCAGGATGGTCCAGAACATATTGACACCGAACACCACCCAGATCAGGGCGATGGCGATGTCGATCGGGAGTTCCAGTTCGGCGTATTCCTTGCCGGTAGTCATTCCCAGCGGAAGCGTCAGCGCCGCCGCGACAATGATCAGCTGCCATCCCCAGAAATGGATCTTACTCAGCAGGTCACTCGCCATGCGGGTCTTCAACAGACGTTGCAATGAATAATAAACCCCCATGAAAATGCCATTGCCTACGAATGCGAAGATCACCGCATTGGTGTGCAGCGGCCTTAAACGGCCGAAGGACAGGCCGATGGTCTCCTTGCCGACGGGGATCGCGGAGAGATTCCACTCCGGAAATACCAGCAGCAGGGCGACCCAGACGCCCACCAGCATGCCCACGATCCCCCATATCATGGTGGCGTAAGCGAAATCCCGGACGATCCGGTTGTCATAACTGAAATTCTGGACTTGCATCACTTGTGTATTTGTTTGTTTTGGGGTGAGTGATCCTGGGGAGTGGGAGCGGTCTCGTCATCAAATAGCATACGCACCGACGGGGTGTAATCGTCGTCATATTGCCCGTCGCGGACCGACCACAGGAAGGCTGTCAGGAACCCGCCGGCAATCAGGATGCTGGCCGCAATGAGGACAATGATCACACTCATGACCGTGAAAACTTTGGCGTAAAAGTAGTCCCGGCCTTTCCGGCGCTTGATGACGAGGGTCAAAAACACAGATGATTCACGTCATGAAATTGTCAAAAGACATAAAATGAAGCAAGTGAATCAATATATTAAGTATAAAGAATATTTATATGTAAATTTCGCGCCTCCAGCATCCGTTTCCCGGATCGTGTCATTGTATCCCCGGCACTTCTTTGCTGTCAGGTCATTTCCCTTTCCATTCCTCCCGATTTTTCATCCGTTCATCTTCAACCCCGGCCTTTGTTCCCAATCTTTATGGATGGGATGAAGTCTGATCATTAACTTTGCAGTACAAAGTACTTTTTAATCATTCTATATGTCAACGGAACAGGATCATCTGGAATCGATCCGCGAGATGCGGAACCTGATGGAAAGGTCAACCCGCTATTTATCACTCAGCGGACTGGCGGGCGTCATCGTCGGATTCATCGCAATGGGCGGTGTGTCCGTATTACTGACCACGCTGGACGTTCCCTTCGGGCAGCCGGTATCATTTATGGAACTGGCTGCTGCCGGTGGTCCGTATGCTGCGCGGATCAACGAGCGGATACTGATCATGGCTGCAGTTGTTTTTGGCGCCTCGCTGCTGGTGGAAGGGGCTTTCGCTTACCGGAATGCCCGGAGGCTGGGCTTGCCCTTGTGGGACGCCACGGCGCGTCGGATGTTGACGGCCCTGTTCATCCCGATCATCGGGGGAGGGGTCTACTGTCTGGCGCTCTTACAGGCGGGAAGGATCGATGATATGGCTGCTGCCTCTCTGATCTTTTACGGTCTGGGGCTGGTTAATGCCGGCAAGTATGCGGTGCCGGAAGTGGGTCGACTGGGCATGGCCGTATTTGTGACAGGGTTGGCGGCATCCTTCTTCCCTGCGGCAGGCATCTATTTCTGGGCCTTCGGCTTTGGCATCCTGCATATCATTTATGGTGTCTCCATCCATTTCAAACATCAGCGGTGAAAGGATTCATATCGGATTTCAACAAGGCTTTTGAGAGTCGGATCCGCCTGGGCATCATGTCGATCCTGGTTGTGAACGAGTCTGTGGATTTCGCATCGCTCAAAACACAGTTGCAGGTCACCGACGGAAACATGGCGAGCCATCTTTCCGCCCTGGAGAAACTGAACTATGTGGAGGTCCGAAAGCAGTTCATCGGTCGGAAGCCCAATACATCTTACGCAGCGACCGAAGCCGGTCGGCAGGCATTCGCCGCTCACCTCGATGCGCTGGAAAAATTGATAGGCCGGCGTAGTGCCTGATCATAAAATTTAAGAGCGTCAAAAACAACCCATATGCAAGATCAATTCAAGTCCGGAGAGCCTGACCTGAGGGCTTCCATCCTCCAACACATCGAAGAACCGGCTACCCTCGAGCGCCTCTACAGAATGGACGCGCTCGCATTCGGCCGGACATTCTCGCAGATCTATCCCCTGGTAAAGGACCAGGTCATCGCCCAGGTTTGGTACGAGCGTCTGAATCACCAGCCATTCACATCGGTCAAAAGTATCCGCCGTGACTGGGTGTACATATTTTTCGCAACGCTCCTCGCCGGTCTGTTGATGAAGATGCCGGACATCTTTGGGCTGAAGGATGATGTCTTCTATCCGCGCAACATCACCTTTGCTGTTTTCCCTATGTTGTCTGCTTTCATCGTATGGCGCAAGGGCTTGCGTCGCGCTGCGGTCCTCCTCCCGCTGGCACTGACGGTGCTGTCTGCGATCTACATCAATCTGTTGCCGACGGATGGGACCCGGGATACCATCATACTCGCCTGCATCCATCTCCCGCTTCTTTTGTGGGCTGTCCATGGGTTTGTATTTACGGTCGATGAGCGCCATTCCTTCGCAGCCCGGATCGGTTATCTGCGCTACAATGGAGACCTCCTGGTCATGACCGCGTTGATCACCATTGCCGCGGTGATCTTCTCGATGATCACGTTCGGATTGTTCAACATGATCGGCATGGACATCGAAAGATTCTGGGAGCAGTACGTCATCGTCTGGGGAGCACCTGCCGTACCGATCCTGGCCAATGTGCTGGTACGGGAGAACCCTGCACTCGTGAACCGCATCTCCCCGCTGATCGCCCGGATCTTCACGCCGCTGGTGCTGGCGATGCTCACCATCTTCCTGGCCACCATGATCTTCACGGGTAAGAATCCGTATCAGGACCGGGAGTTCCTGCTCATTTTCAATGCCCTGCTGATAGGTGTCATGGCCCTCATCATCTTCTCGGTGAGCGAGGCTTCCCGGGGTGGTTATTCAAGGATCCGGTTGACCCTGCTCCTCGCACTCTCTGTCTTTACGATCATCGTCAACGGCATCGCACTGTCCGCCATCAGTTTCAGATTGCTGGAGTATGGACTCACGCCGAATCGTCTGGCGGTGTTGGCCGGAAATCTGCTGATCATGACCCATTTGCTGATGGTTACCCGGAAACTCTGGCTGGTCGTACGCAAGCAAGATGCGATCGAGGGGGTGGAGAAGGCGATCGCAGGCTTCCTGCCGGTCTATGCCTTATGGACGATCATTGTAGTCTTCGGTTTCCCGCTTTTCTTCGGATTCAGATAAGTCCCGTTGCATACATATCCGGCTGTCCCGTCAATGATCGGGACGGCCGTTTTTTTTGACGTAAGGGTTTCAGGCATCCAGGCCCAGTCGCCGGGCGGTCAGGGTGGAGACCACCGTCACGAACACCACAATGCTGATGGAACTGGCCGGCATCAGGATCGCCGCGATCAGGGGGGAGAGGCTTCCCTGGACCGCAAAGCCCAGTCCCACGAAGTTGTAGAGGATCGACAATACGAAACTCGCCGCTACGATGTTTTTCCCTTTCCGGGCAAACTTCACCAGCGCCCCCAGCCGGGAGATCTGTTCGCCTTCCAGGATGGCATCACTGGCGGGCGAAAACATACCGGTGTGGTCAGATACGGCAATGCCCACATCGCTTTGGCGCAGGGCGCCCGCATCATTCAGGCCATCGCCGAGCATGATGACCCTTTTACCTTCAGATTGGAGGTCCCGGATGTATTGCAGTTTTTCCTGAGGGTTTGTCCTGAAGCGCATGCTGAGCGCTGATCCGAACATCCGGGTGAGATTGTCCCGCTCGCGGTCATTGTCACCGCTGAGCAGGAACAGCCCCAGGTTCATTGTTTGCAGGTCTTTTGCCATCTCCGGAAGTCCCGCCCGATAATCGTTACTGATCAGGTAACTGCCTGCGTACCGGCCGTCCATGGATACATGGATCCGGCTTCCGTTAGAATCGACCGCAGTACCGGCTGCAGATATCGATCCGGTGACAAAGGATGCTGATCCGAGTTTGATATGCACGCCATCGATGATCCCTTCCACGCCATTTCCGGCCACCTCGCTGAAGTTGGAGAGTTCAGGGTTGGATCTGTCATCGTGTTTTTCCAATTCCGCCGCCAGCAGTCTGCTCAATGGATGAGAAGATTGCCTTGCCAGGGCGGCGATCCTCTGTTGATCGGTCGCATCGATCGGTGTGCCTTCAAATTCGATCCGTGAGGATCGGCTGTGGGTCAGGGTGCCTGTCTTATCCAGCACGATCGTATCCGCCTTTCCGATCGATTCGATCACCGATGCATTTTTGAGGTACATGCGATTCCGGCCGAAAATGCGCACCATATTGCCATTGGTGAAGGTGGCGGAGAGCAGGAGTGAGCAGGGGCAGGCAACGATCAGGATGCTGGTGACCACGTGCCAGACCTTCGAGGGGTCGTGCATCTGCCAGTAGATCGCGGAGGCGATGGCGATGGTAAACAGGACATAAGTGAAAAAACGACTCCAGGGGTGGATGAAGGATCTGTGCACGTGTTTTTCGTGTTGAAACACCTCGTTGTTCCACAATTCCGTGATATGGCTGCCGGTGGCCGGCTTGATCACTTCGAGTTCGATGGCGGGTCCGCATTGGCGTGCGCCGGCATAGATCAGTTCTCCTTTGCGTTTGGGTACGGGCGTGTGTTCTCCGGAGACGAAACTGTAATCAATGCTGGCCGATGCAGACATCAACACGGCATCTGCCGGTACCAGTTCCTGGTTGCGGATCCGGATCCGGTCGTACTTTGCGAGCCGGCTGACGGGGATATCTTCTTCCCCTTGATCGGTGAGGCGGGTGACCCCCAGTGGAAAATAGGATCGATAATCCCGGTCGAAGGAAAATGAGTCGTAGGTCATGTGCTGGAACCAGCGACCGATCAGCATGAAAAAGACGATACCGCTCATCGAATCCAGGTAACCCGGACCGGTTTGTGTCAGGATCTCATAAACGCTTCGTCCGAAGGTAACCATGATGGCCAGTGCGATGGGAGCGTCAATGTTCAGCCATTTTTGTCGCAGCCCTTTCCATGCGGAGATGAAGATCTCTGAGGCGCTGAAGAATACGACGGGCAGGGATAGCGCGAGGTTCAGCCATTCGAAGACCCTTTTGAGGCCTTCTGCACCGATCTGGCCACCCGAAAAATATTCGGGGAAGCTCAGCATCATGATGTTTCCGAAGCAGAAGCCGGCGACCCCGATCCGGTGGATATGACTCCTTTCAACCTTACGGCTGGTCTTTTCTTCGGCATCCTGTAAACTGATATGCGGTTCATAACCGATGAAGGCGAGCAGTTCTACGATCTTTTTGAGGCTTGTGGCGGATGGATCGAAAATGATCAACACCTCCTTGCGCTGGAAATTCGCCCTAGACTGGATGATGCCCTGCTGGATACGGGGCAGATGCTCCAGCAGCCAGATGCAGCTGGCGCAGTGCATCGACGGGAGATGGAAGAGCACATGCGACTGTCTGCCATCTGTAAAACGAACAAGTTTAGCCGTCACCGATGGGTCATCCAGGTAGTCGAACCTGCCATTGCTGAATTTTCCTTTTGCCTGGAGGCCGGGATGTTTGTCCAGGTCATAGTAGGCGCACATCCCGTTTTCTTGCAGGAGCGTGTACACCTGCCGGCATCCTTCGCAGCAGAAGGCCTTGTCTTCGTTACGGATCCTCCCGTCGCAGGTTTCCCCGCAATGGTAGCAGGAGGTGGTTGTGGACGGCGGTGGCGCTTTCAGCGTAGTGGCGGCGAACATCGTAGGGGTGTAATGGTATCAGTCCGGATCTTTCTCAGGATCCGGTGATACAAAATTACCAGCCCTGCACGGGGAGGTCTCTGATGCGGGTCAATCAGGTGTATGACCCAGATCAGTTTCAGGCTCTTTCAAACAGCCATTTCCGGGGCTTGATCGGTTTGAGTCCGAATTTCTGGATGCTGTTGCGTAAATGAGCCACCGCATCCTCGATGGAGTCAGTCACCAGGAAGAGGTTCATATCCTCATCAGAGATGGTACGCTCGGCTTTCATGCGTTCAATGTGCTCGATCATATCCCGGTGATAATCCCGGCAAAAGATGATGACCGGGAATTCCTTGATCTTCCGGGTCTGGATCAGGGTCATGGCCTCGAAGAGTTCATCCAGGGTACCAAATCCGCCGGGCATGATCACGAAGGCGTACGAATATTTCACAAGCAGGGTCTTCCGGACGAAGAAGTAGCGGATATTGACCCATTTATCGAGATATGGATTGGGTTTCTGTTCATGGGGCAGGAGGATGTTACAGCCCACAGATCGTCCGCTGACATCTCTGGCGCCCCGGTTGGCGGCTTCCATGAGTCCGGGACCGCCGCCGGTCAGGATCGTGTATCCCAGCCGCGCGATCTCGGCGGAAAGCCTGCGCGTGAGGTCATAGTATTCATGGGTTTCCGCATATCTGGCGGATCCGAAAACGCATACGCTGGGACCCGTGAAATGCAGGGCCCTGAAACCCCGGATGAACTCACGGGCCACCTTCACAACGAATTTCAGGTCCTCCCACCGGGAGCGCGGCCCGTCCAGGAATCGGATCTCCTGTTCCCTTGCCGATTTTTTTATCAGTTCACTCATGTTTACAGGATTCCCAACAAACCTAAATCAAAATGACGAGAATCCTGTGGTTCAGAAATGGTTATGCGGAAGCCGCATCAGTCGGTTCCGATCACCTGTGTGCGATGAATATGGGGATCCGGTGTTGCCGGATCAGGTCTGTGACGAAACTTTTTTTGAAGATGGAAGAAAGTTCACCCCGCCCGAAGGCACCCGTCACCAGCAGGCTCCCTCTGCGTTCGCCGATCCATTTGGTGAGACTTTCCCGGTTTTCCCCGGCAAGATGCTCGATGTTCAATGATTCGTAATGACGGGCCATGAGCTCTTCAATGAGCGTCAGTTGGGGGATCTCCGCATCGCTTTCGTCCGAGGCGCAGACGAGCATGGCATCCATTCGGCTGCAGGCCGGGAAGAGATAGCTGAACTGTCGGATGGCGAAAACGGACGAGGCTTTTCCATCGTAGGAGAAGATGATGCTGAAGGGTTTTACGAATTGTTCAGGTACCAGCATGACGGGGCATTCCGAAGATTGCAGGGTCTTTTTCAGATAGTCGTTGGGCTGGTGGTGGTCGATGTTTTCATAAAAAAGCTCGCTGCTCAGGATCAGCAGGTCTGCAAACCGGGTTTCTGTGATCAGTTCCTGAAGGGCGAATAGTTCCGTATCCTTGTGCACGCGGTATTCAAAGCCTTCCTTGCGGCAGCGTTCGCTGAACTTTTGGATGTTGGCACTGACCAGGGTGTCATCTTCCTGGAACGGGGGCATCACGACCGGCGTACCCATTCCCATGCCGGTGTAGCCGATCACTTCGCGGTAATCGATCGGACTCAGGAAAACGCCGGTCATCAGGGCGGGTTCCTGTTCGTTGATCCAGGAGGCCATCTGCATGGCGCCTTCAGAGAAATGTTTGCCGTCGAATGCGATGAGGATCTTTTTCATATGTTATCGGTTTATCGGGTGTCAGGTAAGTTCGGGTGTACCGGTTTGATCGGATGCGGGATGCGCGAGGTCATCCCTGGTGAGCAGGATCTCCCGGATCCGCTGGAGCATCTGGCGTTCCTTTCGGTTGGTATGCCGGTAGGATGTGGCAAGCCTGTCGGCCAGCAGGAGGCAGGTCTCCCGGGTTTCCATGTCGATGCGCTCCCGGTGGGATTCGAGAAAATCCGCAAAGGAAAGAAAGGCCTCCTCGGCGGTCATGATCTCTTCTTCGGCGGTGTCGAAGCCAAAGAGAGAGTACCAGGCATCGTTCGTGCCATATGGATCGGTCAGGGTTTCCCGATGCATGAGCCGGCTTCTGATCAGTTCAAGCAGTTCGTCCCGCTCTGTGCTGGAGACGATCCCATCAGCATCTGCCACGGCGTAGAGCAACTGTCCCAGGGCGGCGTAGAAATCTCTTCTGAAGTTTGAATTTCCATGGATCGACATGATGTAAAACAAATGAACCTTTGGCGGGTTACCTATGACGGCGGTCAGTATTCCGCATTGCCTATAACAGTGTAACTTTACGTATTATGACCATTATCTATTTCATCGCCGTACTGCTGTTGACCTTCATCCTCATGGAAGGCATCACCTGGGCCACACATAAGTGGGTGATGCATGGATTTCTCTGGTATCTGCATCGCGATCATCATCAGGTGGAGCCCGGATTCTTCGAGAAGAACGACGCCTTTTTTGTCATATTTGCCATACCCAGCATGTTGCTGATCATGTTCGGAAGCCAGGACGGGATCTGGTGGATGCAGGCGATCGGTTTCGGGATCATGGCGTATGGGTTCGCCTACTTCATGGTGCATGACGTGATCATCCATCAGCGCTTCAAGTGGTTCTCCAGAAGTCGGAATACTTATGTACGCGCCATCCGCTGGGCCCATAAGATGCACCATAAGCATCTGAGCAAGGAAGACGGGGAGAGCTTTGGTATGTTGTATGTTCACCGCAAATACTGGGAAAAGGTTCGGCGCGACCAGAAATTGATGGCCGCCAGAAAGGTGGAATACGCTCCGGAGGCGGAATGAGATCACAGAGCCGCAGACATCCGTAATGATCAAATCGTGAACACTTTCAACTGAACTGCCCACATCATCCTTCCTTATAAGTCATCCCTCATCGATCAACCGAAGACATACGACTACATCATCGCAGGGATGGGCTGTGCGGGCCTGGGCCTGGCTGTCCATATGCAACGGATCGGCCTGCTGAAGGACAAGACCCTGCTGATGGTTGACAAGGATCCCAAACGGGTGAATGACCGGACCTGGTGTTTCTGGGAAACCGGAGAAGGGCCATTTGAGTCGGTGGTCAGTCATCGGTGGGATCAGGCCTGGTTCCACGCGCAGGGCTATTCCGGAAGAAAGGAACTGGCGCCCTACGCGTACAAGATGATTCGCGGCATTGACTATTACAACCATTGCCTGTCAGTCCTGCGTGATATTCCGAACATCACCATCCTGCACGAAGAGGTGAACGCCATCCGGCAGGATGGGGAACATGCCGTGATGGAGGCGGGGGGCATCGTTTACCGTTCCGAATTTCTGTTCAACTCCATTCTGTTTGGCGATCTGCAACCACAGCCGGGGGATCACATGCTCCTGCAGCATTTCAAGGGATGGATCATCAGACTTCCGGAGGATCGGTTTGATCCGAAGGAAGCCACGCTCATGGATTTTCGTCCGGACCAGCGTCATGGCACAACCTTCGTTTATGTGATGCCTTTCGACCGTCGCACTGCGCTGGTGGAATACACCCTGTTCACGGCGGCACTGCTGGACCAGCAGGCCTATGATGAGGGATTAAAGGCCTACATCAACGGGCAACTTGGGTGTACGGATTATGAAGTCCTGGATGAAGAGTTCGGTGTGATACCGATGACCACCATGCAGTTCCCCGGGGACCAGGGTCGGATCATACATATTGGAACGGCAGGCGGACAGACCAAGGCGTCTTCCGGCTACACTTTCACGTTCATTCAACGTCATGCCGCCCGGATCGTGGCTTCACTGGCCGGGAGCGGCCGTCCGCCAGCACCACAACCCTGGCATGTCCGAAGATTCGCATGGTATGACGGGGTCCTGTTGCATATCCTCGCCCGGAACATCCTGCCTGGGTGGTTTATTTTCAGGGAGTTGTTCCGGCACAATCCCACCCACCGCATTTTCCGTTTTCTGGACAATGGAACAACGATTGCCCAGGAGTTCAAACTGATGAATACCTTACCGAGATGGCCCTTCATGCGTGCGGGATTCACCGAGTTGCTGCACATGATCCGCCGCCGGAAAAAATGATCAACGCATGGGTTTGCTTTCCTGTTTCATCACCGGTTGGCTGGTATTGATCTCAGCCGTCATCCTCAACCTTGTGGCGGACCGCCTCGGCATCACCGGATGGTATGGCTTTCTGACAGGACTGGCCTCCGAAGGTCGCCCGTTCCTGAGCCGGATCGGATGGATGGATGTTGCATGGCTTTTCTTCGTGTATCCATTGGCGTTAGGTATCGTTGCGCGTGCCGGATTGATCTTTTCAGAAATGATCCTTCAAAAATAAATATATGTCACTGACGAGCTTTGAATCCTCTCAGACGGATAATATCTCATATGTGGAGCATGTTTGCTGGCAGTTCCTTGCAGATGCCGTGATCGACCGAAATCATCCGATGCACACCCTGGTCATAGGTACTGCAGCAGGATCCCTGGCACATATGCGCACCGTCGTCCTTCGACGAGTAGATATCGACACGAAGAAACTTTATTTCCATACGGATATCAGGAGTGCCAAGATCGATCAGATCCGTGCAACCGGTCAGCTCAGCTGGCTTGCCTATGATCCGACCCGTCGTTCGCAGCTCAGACTCAGCGGACCGACGATCCTCCATCATGGCGATGAGCTGGCGCGTTTGCACTGGGATAAGACACAGCATTTCAGCAGGCGTTGCTATCTCCTGCCGGAAGGACCCAGCCGCCCGCTGATGCAGGATGTGACGACCGCAGACGAACGACTGAGCAGTTTTTCCTATTCGAAGGAGGAGAGCGAGGCGGGCTTCGAGCGTTTTGTGGTGGTGGAAACCCAGGTGGATTCGATGGAATGGTATTACACGTTCAGCCGTGGTAACCGGCGTGCCTTGTTTTCCTATCAGGACGGACGATTAATGGATGCCGCCTGGCTTACCCCCTGATTGAACAGGAGCTGTTTTTGCTTTCCGGGCATAGACCTGCCGCAGTCGACTGATCATGTGAATATTGCAACCTGTTTTTGCAATATCAATCGATGTGTTTCGTTCCTTGCTATTGGGCCTTTAGCAAAAGCAGCCCATCTATATGTATAAGCCCGAACCTATAAAAAACATCCTGACACCGATCATCCGCTGGACATCCACATCCATGCTGGCCGGTGCGGTCATCATCAGCATCATCCAGTTCCTGAACATGCGCGGATTGTGGACAGATGAAGCTGCCGTCGCCATCAATATCGTCGAGCGGGATTTCGCAGGGTTGATGAAGCCGCTTGATTTTCTACAGGTTGCTCCGATCTTATACCTGTGGGTGGTAAAGTTCTTATCACAAATATTTTCTGAACAGGAATGGGGACTCAGGCTCTATTCTCTCATTTCCTATATCTGTTCGCTGTGGTTGTTCTGGCGTATGCTGCGCCGTTATGTAAAGGATGAGGCGGCCATACTGTTGGGCATCATATTCTTTGTGTTGAACAACAAATTGTTTTATTACGCCGATGAGGTGAAGCAGTACATGAGTGATGTCATGGTCACTTTGACATTGTTGACACTGGCCATGGACTGGAGGGACGATGATCGAAGATCCACCCTTATATTATCTTTCGCGGGCATTGTGGGTATCTTCCTTTCGAACATATCCGTGATGATCCTGCCAACGGTCTTTCTCATCTGTCTGTTCAGTGATGGAAATCCCTGGCATCGCCGCCGGATCAGGAACCTGTTCCTGATGTCATTTCCATGGCTGATCGCTTTTGTGGCCAACTACTTTCTCTTCATTCATGGACATCCGAGTCGTGACCAGCAGATGGCGGCATGGAAAGATTTCTTCCCGCCTACCCAGATATTTTCCCGTCAAACAATATTCTTCATATTCAATGTCTTTGAACTCCTCAAGAGAGATTTCGGATTCGGTGTCAATAATATGCTCCGGAGCTTTGGTTCGTCCGAGCTCATTCATCTCATCATCATGGCCATCATGATCATGGCATATGTTTTCCGGGTATTGGTTGGGCGGAGCAAGGCCTGGATCTTATTCATCCCGTTGTGCTTTCATTTTATCCTGGCTTATCTGAGGCTTTATCCAATGGCAGCGCGAACGATGTTGTATACCTATCCGCTCATAGCCCTGATGCTATCGATGGGAGCAGAATCCATCTTCGGATTACTTCGAAGGATCTCATTGATCATTCGTAGCCTGGTGATCAGCGGAACACTGATCCTGGCAGTATTGTTTGTCAATGCGTTCATCCCAAGAACAGTGGAAGAGTCCAGACCTGTGCTGTCATATATGCAGGCACATGGAAAACCCGGATTGGCAACTTTTTCGTTTGCCTCGGGTAACAGCATGCTTGGTTATTATGTACACATTGGTGTGTACAAGCCGATGGGGCCGGTTTTTTATGCAAAGGCCCGCGGAAACGATATAAAGATCCATGTGGATGAGGTCGCAAAACTCAACAGAGAGACGTGGATCTACATCGCTCATTTTCAATCCGGGCAGAAGACAGGTTTGCTGGATGGATTGCGTGGCCTTGGATATAGCCTCACCGACAGTGTCAAG
>VFQT010001538.1_pt1 | contig 27327 bp, 22 predicted proteins | sample 3512381 | NCBI WGS metagenome assembly VFQT01 (sample SAMN10412376, study PRJNA504923) | tailings metagenome | isolation source: Relicate 2 Philex TSF3 active mining site | place: Philippines: Tuba, Benguet | collected 2017-08-29
CTACAAACAATCCACGCTATGGCCTGAATGACACCCTATTATGCGAGTCTCAATAGAACAAGCGGTCAATTAGCCCCAAAACGGCATAGCTTGAATATGAGGCGTATAACTCTATGTCGGGAAATCCGGCCGTCCATGGAACCTGAAAATCCCGACCAGACCCGGTTCGAAGTTGGACCCTTTGGCATGCTCCACATCCGAAAGGCGTCCGGAAGTCTTCCAACCACGGTGGCTCAGGTTCGTGCCGTCGAGGGGGCGTTGGAAAACGAGGACCGTGAGCGGATGACCTGACACTGACGAATGACCGGCTCCACCCCCAGTTGCACGGTTCCAAGTATCTGAGCGACTTCTTTCTGTTGGTGCTTGCCGTGAAATACGGTGCCAGTTCGCCACGTTCGCCGCCGACATCAAGGATGCGCGTGGCCCAGCAGCCCAAAGTCCGGCGAAAGTCCGGCTCGCCTTCTCTCACCGGGGAAGCCTACGTTCCCGACTATGCTTCCCACTGTGGTTCCGCCCGGCCAGTGCCCGAAACCATTCACCCGGGCCATTACCGCCAAATTGCCGGACCCACTTGGACTCAGGTCAGTGCAGGCGGTGCTGCTCTGGCTCACTCTTCAACTGACGGCCGCCCAGGCTCAGACGGTTTACCAGAACAACTTTGAAGTCGCATCAAACGTGGGTTCCGAATGGCAGCCCGCCTCCTTCGCCACGACGCCGAAAGGCGCACGCCGTTTCCTTGGGCGTTTCGCCAATGAAGGGACAACGTTGTCCCTCGCCAATCTGCCGACCCACTCGGCGGTCACCGTGAGCTTCGACCTCCTGGTGATTCAATCCTGGGATGGAAGCAACACGGGGTTCGGACCTGATTTGTGGGAATGGAGCGTGGGCGGAGAACGGACGCTGCTTCGGGCGACGTTCAGCAACAGCAATGATGCCAGCCTGCGACAGAGCTATCCGGATTTCTATCCCTACATCCTCAACCCGGGTGGCACCGGGGCGGCTGAGCGGAACACGCTCGGCTTTTCAACCGTACCAAATTACTCCGGCGGCACGGACTCGGTGTATCGGATGACGAATACCTTCGCGCATTCAGGCGGCCGCCTGCTGCTGCGATTTGGCGCTGGAGGGCTGGAATCGGAGGTCAATGAAAGCTGGGGTTTGGACAACGTGGTGGTCGCGGTTTCGCAGCCGCCAGGCGGTGTGGTTGAGTGGTCCGCACCAGTCTTCAATATCGGTGAAACAAACTCGATAGCGACAGTCCAGGTGCGCAGAAGCGGCGCCACCAACATGCCGATCTCGGTGGCGTTCGAAACCGCTTCCGGCACGGCGATCGCGGGTGCAGATTTCGCTGCCGCGAGCGGCGTGCTCGAATTTGCCGCAGGCGAATCGCTCAAAACGCTGTCTATCCCGCTTCTGGACGACACGAGCCCCGAGAACGATGAGAGTTTCGTCGTCACACTTCGCAATCCCAGTAACGGCGCGGTCCTCGGGCTTCCCTCGCGCGCCTGGGTGACCATCCAGGATGACGAACGCCCCAACCCGGTGTTCGAGCGGGTGGAATCCGGGCCACTGGTCTCCAGCAGCGGCGCACTGGCTGCAGCGTGGGGAGACTTCAACGGTGACGGCAACGACGACGTATTCATCCCCAATTGGGCGGGCGGGCGCAATTCGCTGCACCGCGGGAACGGAGATGGCACCTTCACCGCCATCACCAGCGGAAGCGTGGTCTCCGAAGGAGGGAGTTCGACGGCGGGAGCGTGGGCAGACTACGACAACGATGGTGATCTCGATCTGTTCGTCACCAATTTCGGCGCAAACTTCCTCTACCGGAACAACGGGAACGGAATATTCACAAAAGTGACGGCCGGAGCGGTCGTCTCTGAACAGGGCAGTTGGCAGGGTTGCGCCTGGGGTGATTACGACAATGACGGCTGGGTAGATCTGTTTGCGGTGAACGACGCCGGAAACAACGCGCTCTACCGCAACAATCGCAACGGCACCTTCACCCGCATCACCACGGGATCCCCGGTCCGGGATGGCGGTGCATCCACTTCATGCGCCTGGGGCGATTACGACGGCGATGGCTGGCTGGATCTGATCGTGGTGAACCGTTCGGGGCAGAAGAATTTCCTCTATCGAAACAACCGTGACGGGACGTTCGCAAAAATCACTTCAGGAGCAGTCGTCACCGACGTCGGTGATTCGTATGGGGTGGCATGGGCTGATTATGACAACGACGGCGACTTCGACCTGCTGGTGACCAACTTTGATGGAGCGAATTTTCTCTACCGCAATGATGCCGGGGTGCTCGTGCGGGTGACCCTCGGCAGCCTGGCTCGCAGCACAGGACTTTGCCTCACGCCCGGCTGGGGAGATTTCAACAACGACGGTCTGCTTGATGCCTTCATCAGCACCGTCGCGCCGGGAGGCATGCTTTTCCGGAACGATGGAATTTCGTCAGGGACTATCACGTTCAGCCGGATCACCCAAGCGATGCCCGCGCGCGAACTCCTCCCCTCCAGCAGCGTCACCTGGCCGGATGCGAACAACGACGGATACCCCGACCTCTTCGTGCCGACCTACTCCGGACTTAACAACGGTCTTTATCTGGCGAAGCCAAGCACCAATCACTGGCTTAAACTCCGATGTCTTGGCGCGCTGTCGAATCGGGCGGGGATCGGCGCCGAGGTGCGGGTGCGCGCAATGATTGGAGGCGAACCGCGCTGGCAGACTCGTGCGATCGGCGGCGGGAATGGCAGCAATCAGGATGGATTGATCGCCAGCGTCGGGCTGGGTGATGCAGCACAGGCCGACCTGGTGGAGATCCGTTGGCCCTCCGGCCTCATCCAGCGCCTCCGCAATATCGCGGCGAACCAATCCATCACGATCCGGGAAGCACTATCGCTGGAGCCACTGCCCAACCCGGGGGAATTTCAGATCGAGGGCCGCACCGGCTTGCGCTATCGAGTTGAGACCTCCAGCGATCTCCAGACTTGGACCGAAGCGGCCGTCCTCACGAACGAGCTCGGCAGCGTGCGTTTCACCGATCCGAAGACCAGCGGGCAGGCGCTACGTTTTTACCGCGCGCTCCTGTTGCCGTGAACGCAATGCTAATGCCGAGAGAGCCGTCGCCAAAACACTGACAGTCTGCTGATGTCCACTAATGGTATCATGGTATGAAACTGGTAGGTGTTCGACTCTGGGGTGGGTTGCTCTGGATGCTCGCTGTCCGGTGTCTTGGTGGGGAGCCAGCCACTGCGGCCGCGACTGTCACCGCGGGTTTAGTGACCGCCATCACGGTGACCTCTGGCGGCTCCGGGTACACGAGCGACCCCGGTTTTCGGAGCACCATCGGCTTGGGCTTCCGTCTCGCACTCAGCGAAGTTCGGTGAGCTTAAGCCGTCGGTGGAGGCGGAGTCGGTTCCAACCAGCCTAAGCCCTGGAGTTAGAAACCTTAGCGAAACTGAAGATTTGTCCGTCAAACACTCCTTGCCATACAGTCCGATAAAATGGATTATCAGACCCGAAAGGCCAGAGAAGGGGGGGTTACCATAAGACAGCCGTTGTCCCACCTGACACCGCAGGATTCCCGCACTTGGATGACGGAAATCCTTCATGTTCAGCCGGGTTTTCACCGACCCTCGGTCAATACCCTTCTCTTCTGGCCCCGGAGGATGTCCGACCCCATGCCCAAAGACGGTCCCATCATTGTCCGACGTACGACGGCCTCCGGGGTCGCCCTGCCACCCCCGCCTGAGCTGACCGGTGAACCCATCGGTGGGTCCAATCTTCCGGCCCCTCGCCAAGCCTCAGAACAGCGTCTCATCACCCAGGCGGAGTTCCAGCGTCTGGCCGACATCCCGCCCGAGGCGGAATGGTTCGCCAACATCACCAACCCCAACACCCGCCGGGCCTATCGGAACGACGTTGGGCAGTTCATGAGGTTCGTCGGCATCGAGCACTTCACCGATTTTCGTATCGTGGCCAGAGCCCACGTCATCGCCTGGCGCAAATCGTTGGAGGAAAAGCAGATGGCTCCGGCGACCATTCGACGGAAGCTCTCCGCGCTCTCCGACCTCTTCGATTACCTCTGCAAGGAGAACGCCATCGTCATCAATCCGGTCCACGGTGTCGAAAGGCCCACCGAAGGGGCCAACGAAGGCAAGACCCCGGCGATTTCCGACGACCAAGCCCGCCAACTCCTCAACGCTCCGGACCCAACGACCCTCAAGGGGAAACGCGACCGAGCCATCCTTGCCGTCCTTCTCTACCACGGCCTGCGCCGGGCTGAACTCTGCGCACTCAAGGTGGAGCACTTCGTCCAACGCCGGGGCATCATGACACTCACCGTGCATGGAAAGCGCGGGAAGCTCCGCTACCCGCCCGTCCACCCGAGGGCCCTTGGCCTCGTCCAGGACTACCTCGATGCCTCCGGACACGGGAATGACCCCAAGGGAGCCCTCTTCCGACCGGTCCGTCGTCCCGACGGAAACCTCGAAAAACCCCTCACCAGCGACTCGGTCTACCGGAACGTCGTGATGCACTACGCCAAGGCCATCGGCATCACCGTGGAATCCTTCGGCCCCCATGCCCTTCGCGCCACGGCGGCCACCAACGCCCTCGAAAACGGTGCAGACATCGCGAAGGTCCAAGAATGGCTGGGCCATTCTGACATTTCGACCACCCGCCTTTACGACAAACGCCAGAGTCGACCTGAGGACTCTCCTACGTTCAAAGTTTCTTACTAACGCCTATATCACTGCACAATTTGTCCGCCTTAGAGCTGCGAAAACCCATGAGCATCCAACCCCTCTGCACACCCCGTGATTCCGTCTTCGTAGCGGACCGGCGAGCCACGGTCCTGAGCCTCGACGCATTCCTTCATGGCCAGGTCGAAGGTGCCGGCTTCTTCGAGGAAAACTACTTCACCCAAGGCATGCAGACCTTGGTGGACCGGGCGTTTCGTCACCTGGGTGGATCGGGCGCTGGCTCCTCCGTCTTTCTGCTCTCCCAAGCGATGGGCGGTGGCAAGACCCACAGCATGATTGCCCTCGGACTCCTTGCGCGGGAACCCGGGCTTCGGAAGCGGGTGCTCGGAAAAGGCGACCCCGCCCCCGGGCTCGGGGCATGCCGCGTGGTGGGCTTCAATGGCCGGAGCACGGACGCGCCCAGCGGCATTTGGGGATCCATCGCCCAACAGCTCGGCAAGTCCGAGCAGTTTGCAAGTTACGTGTCGCCCCTCTTGAGGGCACCTGGCCCCGAGGCATGGAAGCAACTGCTCGGCGGCGAACCCCTCCTCCTTTTCCTCGACGAGTTGCCGCCTTACCTCGCCAACGCGGTGGCGGTCCCCGTCGGAAACGGCGACCTCGGCGTCGTCACCACCACCGCGTTGGCCAACCTGTTCATTGCCGTCGCCGATCTGGGCAACGTGTGCCTCGTGCTTTCGGACTTGGCAGGAACCAACTACAGCGTCGGACAGGCCTCGCTCGAAGCCGCGTTCAACAAGGCCGTCCACGGCATCACGGCCGAGTCCAAGCGGATTGCCGTCCCCATTACGCCGGTCAACCCCAACGGCGACGAGCTCTACCACATCCTCCGCAAGCGCCTCTTCCAATCCACGGCTCCCGAGCCCGAGGTTGCCAGGGTCGCGGCATCCTACCGGGACGCGCTTCGTACCGCCGTAAAGATGAACCTCACCAGTTCATCCCCCGAGTCCCTCCATAACCGAGTTATCGACTCGTACCCGTTCCACCCCGACCTGCGCGAGTTGGTGGGTAAATTCAAGGAGAACGACGGTTTCCAGCAGACCCGCGGGGTGATTCGTCTCATGCAGATGGTCGTGGCCCATCTCTGGAAGTCTGGCAAGGCGAGCCGGACCGACCTCATCCATCCTTACGACCTCGACCTGAACGTGGACGAGATCGCCTCCGAGGTCCGCGCCATCAACCCGTCCCTTAGCGAGGCGATTGCCCATGATGTGGCGCACGGTGGCGACGCCGAGGTCGAACAGATCGACGTTGCCAACGGCAACAGCGACGCCTCCGACGCCGCGCGTCTCATCCTTATCGCCTCCCTCTCCACCACGCCTGGGGCAATTCATGGCCTGCGCGAATACCAGCTTGTGGATTGCCTCCAACGCCCAGGCCGCGACCTCTCAGCCTTCAAGACCAACGTCTTGGACAAGCTCGCGACGCGTGCGTGGTACCTCCATAACTCCGCCGACGGCCGTCTCTTCTTCAAGAACCAGCAAAATCTCGCCGCCAAGCTTCGGTCCACCGCCCTGTCCCTCCACGTCGAGACCGTGGACCGCATGCTTCGCAAGCACCTAGAGGACTACTTCTCCGCATCCCTCCGCGACTGTTACCAAGTGGTCCGGGTCCTCCCACCGCCCGACGAGGTCCAGGTCGACCAGGACAAGACCACGCTCATTATCGTCCGGCCTGGTGGCCAATGCGATGGTCTACCAATCTCCAGCGACTGGCAGGCGTGGTGGAACCAGCAGCCCTACAAGAACCGGGTCCTATTCCTCACCGGTTCCCGCGACACATTCCAGAAGGTCCTAGATTCCGCCCGCCAGACGCGCGCCTTGGAAAGCATCGACGAGGAGCTTCGGGCCGAAAGTACTCCTCCGGAGGACCCGCAATGGCGAGCCCTCGATGCCCTTCGCGACCGCGTGGGGCTTCAGTTCACTGCCGCGCTCAAGGAGGCCTTCGATCAAGTCGTCTACCCCTCCATCAATACGGCCCTCCGCGCCACCGGCATCGACCTCGCCTTTGCTGGCAACCAAAGCGGTGAGGCCACCCTCCGGCACACCCTCGAAGGAGCCCAGAAGTTCACAACCAAGATTGACGACGACTCCTTCCGCACCCGTGCCGAGGCCCGGCTCTTCGGATCCACCGAGACCAAGGTGGTCCTTTGGTCCGACTTCAAGCGCGCCGCTGCCGTCAACACTCAGTGGCCCCTCCACAAGCTCTCCGCCCTCGACGAGCTCAAGTGCGAGTGTCTTCGTCGCGGCCAATGGCGAGAGGAGGGCAATCATATCCGGCGTGGACCGTTCCCGCCACCCGCACCTGAAGTGGCGATTCGCGAGTTGTCCGTAATTGAGGACGGTGACGGCCGTACCTACCTCAAGGTCGAGCCCCTTCACGCGACCTCCATTGTCTATGAGACCGGCGACTCTAACCCCACGCCCGCCTCCAGTCCGGTCCCAACGCCGACACGCTTCGAGGCCACCGGTCTTCGATATCGGTTCCTCGCCTTCGACCCGGATGACCTCGGGCGCACCAGCGCCATCCGCGAATGGACGGCACGGTTGCGGCTCAAGCACCAGATCCGCGACCGAGGTGACCACCACGAGGTCGAGTTGCTGGCGCTACCGAGGGCCAACGGGATTGCCATCCGGTACACCACCGACGGTTCGTCTCCGACCTCAGCGGGGCACGCTGTCTATGACGGGCCGTTCCGCGTGCCGCCCGCATGCCGAGTGGTGTGCGCGATGGCCGTGGCCCCGGACTACGAACTCAACTCGGAAATCCTCCGCATCAACGTCCCCCAGCGAGGCAAGGACGAGCCCGCCATCAACCCAGTGACACCGGCCCGGTGGAACTATGGTACCAAGCTCGACGACTCTGGGGCTGTCTGGGATTTCATCCATCGCGTCGAGAAAGTACCGGGAATCTTCGCCTTCGACTTGTTGCTCGTTGCCGAGAGCACCGACCGACAACAGCACCTTGAATACTCCGGCACCCTGGAAGGCGGCTACACACACGAGATGCTGAAGGCCCTGGCCATCCGGCTCCAGGAGATCGTCGCAGGCGGCAGCCTGCGCCTGACCATCAATGCGTTGGGCTTTCCCACCGGACAAGCCCTCCTCGACTGGCTCAAGGCCTCCAAGCAGCCGTTCGACCCCGCCAAGGTCTCCCAGCCTAAGGCCTGACCATGCCCCCTTACCCATCCTCCTCCCGCAAAGCCATCGGCCTCGGCTTCCTCCCCGATGAAGCCCGCCATCGATTCCTCATCGACATCCCCAAGGGCGGCGACCTGATCTGCATCACGGAGCATCGCGGCAACGACCTCGACCACCTCGGGGTCCGGTCCGTCGCCGCTCCGTCCCCTGGCGACCCTTCCCTCCGCGTGGTCATCGACCGGATCCGATGGGCCGCGCTAGCACCCGCGTTCTGGGACGAGGCGAATCGTCGCCTCCGGGCCAACGGCCTTCCCACCGCCAAGCTTCCCAAGGCACCCGGCCTTCCCATCCCCGTCCACCCCTCCCTCGGCAAGGAACTCTGCATCCTGTGCTGGGCTGTCGAGGAAGCCTCCCCGGACGACATCCCCAACGCCCTCCGGAACTGGGAAGCCCTCGCCCCCGAGGAACGTTGGTGGCTCTACACCATGACCGTCGCCACCACCGGCCAGGCCATGCAAAAGGGCATTGGCTGGCGCAAGGCACTCCGCGCCGCTCTCGCCGACAACCCCTTCGTCAAGGGCGAAGGCCTCTCCCCACGTGCCCGGCGCGAGCTCCTCGGCCACTCCCAGCTCAGCCTGTGCCTCTAACCTCCTGTATCGTCATGAGCATTTCTTCGAAAATCGAATGGACCGACTCCACTTGGAACCCTGTTCGCGGTTGCACCAAAATCAGCCCCGGCTGTGCCAACTGCTATGCCAAGACGTTTGCCGAGCGGTTCAGGGGCGTTCCCGGCCATCCCTTCGAGCAGGGCTTTGACCTTCGACTCGTCCCAGAAAAGCTCGCAGAACCGTTCCAGTGGGAGTCGGGTCGCCGCATTTTCGTCAACTCCATGAGCGACCTCTTCCATGAGGGAGTTCCGGACGCCTTCGTCTCCAAGGTCGCCGCGGTGATGCGTCTGGCGGATTGGCATACCTATCAAGTCCTGACCAAACGGCCCGAGCGCATGCATCGCCTCCTACGCGGCCCATTGCGCGATGCCGCACAGTCCAAGCACATCTGGTGGGGGGTGAGCGTCGAAAACCGGCACCATGGCCTGCCTCGGATCAATGTCCTGCGAGACTCCGGAGCTGCCGTAAAGTTTCTTTCCGTCGAACCCCTCCTTGAAGACCTGGGGGATTTTGACCTCACCGGAATCAACTGGGTCATCGTCGGTGGAGAAAGCGGCCCTGGCGCGCGCCCGCTGAAGCGTGAATGGGTGATCCGGATTCGCGACCTGTGCGCCGCCGCCCGTGTCCCCTTCTTTTTCAAGCAATGGGGCGGCGTCCGGAAGTCCTTGCTCGGCCGCAAGCTGGACAATCGAACCTACGACGAGTTTCCAGCCGAGGGGTTGCGGACCGCTCCCGCGAGGCTCCGAAGGGTACGCATGGCCAAAAAGCTTCTCGCCCCCGCCTGAGTCCCTCCAGCCCATGCCAAAGCAGGAAATCGACGACAAGCCGTTCTCGGAATCCACTCGGACCAAGCTCGATCTGTTTGAGCGGTACGCCCGGGAATGGCTCCCTGTGTTCCTCGGCGGCCGAATCCCTTTTCCCGAAATCAACATTTGCGATTTCTTCAGCGGCAGCGGCGCTGATAGCCAGGGCACTCCGGGCAGCCCATTGCGACTCCTGAAGGTTGTTCGCCAGTATCAGGATCTCATCAAAGCCAGGCCCGTCACGGTCCGCGTCTACCTTTCCGACAAGGATGCTACAAAAATCACCCGGCTCAGGGAGCGCATCGCATCGGAGGGCCTCGATGGCCTTCCGGCCGAAATCGTCTGCGAGCCGGCCTCTTTTGAGGACCGCTTCCTTCAACTCCGACCCGTCCTCCACCGGCGTGAAGCGGCCAACCTCCTGATCGTGGACCAATACGGTGTCAAGCACCTCGACACCACGTTCGATGCCATCACGCGCTGTCCCACCACGGATTTCCTCGCGTTCCTTTCCTCCTCGTGGTTCCAGCGATTCCACTCGTTGCCTGAAGTGCAACGATACCTCGTGGATCATCGGCCCGAGGCCTATCACTTGGCGCACCTGACGGCCATGGCTGCCTTCCGGAAAAGGTTGCCTCAGGGTGACAAATACTACCTGGGCGACTTTTCTCTCAAGTCAGGCTCCAACATCTACGGCGTTGTCTTCGGCTCCGCCCATCCCTTGGGCATGGCCAAGTTTCTCAAATCGGCATGGGAGCTCGACCAGACCAACGGGAGCGCCAATTTTGACGTCGCTCGCGAGGGCTTCTTCGGGAACGAAAACCAACCTCTCTTGTTTGGAGGCACTCCCAAGAAAATTGAGGTTTTCGAGGATGAACTGGAGCGAGCCATCCGCGGAGGCCAATGTCGCGATGAAATGGTCATCATCGAGCTTTGCTTCAGACACGGCGTCATGCCGCAGCACGCATCACCCACCTTGAAAAAGCTTAGGAAGGAGGGGGTACACCATGCCGATTGGTGGGTGCCGGATGCCAGAAATCACGATAAGCCCCGCCCGCTTCACCCCACCATCTAGTTGCACACCATGCCCGCCTTCATCGAAACCCAGTTCCCCATCGCCCGCCTCTCCGCTGAGGCCTACAAGGAACGCAAGGCCAACAACGGCCAGACGCTCACGCGATTGGGCAAGTGGTGGGGACGGAAACCCCTCATCCTGATCCGCGCCTCTCTGCTGGGCATGCTCATGCCCGCATCGATCGACCCCAAGCGCGACCGCGAGATCTTCCTCAAGATCCTCACCATGGACGACGACGGCGTCTGGCAACGTTGCAAGGGCGAGATCCCTGTCGCCGCATGGCGCGAGGCGGCGTCAGCCGAAATCCAGAAGGACTCCTTCCTCGCCCGGGGCTGGCGTCGAGGCCTGACCGAAGAGGAACAGGATTCCATCTGTGCGCGCATCTGGGAGGCCCTCAATCCCCTTCAACGCAAGGCGCTCGACGACCAGCGCCGGCGCCCTGTCCCGGATCGAGTCACCTTCGATGCCCTCCCCTATGCGCAGCGCATCGCTCACTGCGAACGTCCGGAGAACATCGAAGGCCCCACCTCCACCGCATGGGCGGACATCAACGCCCACCTCGGCACCTCCGCGTCTTCCCTGTCCGATCTCGTCGCCCAGCTCGGCCAACGCACCTTCGGGCACGTGCCCCGCGTCGGCGACGCCTTCTGTGGCGGCGGCTCCATCCCCTTCGAGGCTGCGCGCATCGGCTGCGAAGCCTTCGGCTCCGACCTCAATCCCGTCGCGGGACTTCTGACGTGGGCCAGCCTCCACCTCCTGGGCGGCGGTCGCGTTGTCCAAGAAGAAGTCATGCAGGTCCAGGCCGTGGTCATGGCCGAGGCCGACCGCCAGGTCTCCGAATGGGGCATCGAACACAATGACCAGGGCGAGCGCGCCGACGCTTTCCTCTATTGCGTCGAAGTGAAGCCCGAGGGCTGCGACTACTTCATCCCGCTCGCCCCAAGCTGGCTCGTGGGCGAACGCACCAAGGCCGTCTGCCGATGGCATCGCGTCCCCGGCTCCGACCGGCTCCAACCGGAAATCGTCGTGGTCACCCCCGAGGAGGTCGCTGCCTACAAGGCGGGGAAAGGGGCGACTGCCGTCGATGGACGCGTCACCGACCCACTCACCGGCAAGGACTGGTGCTCCATCGAGTCCTTGCGGGGGCCGCAAGGCCTCCGCCGCTGGTCCAACGACGACATCGTCCCAAGACCCGACGACGTCTTCCAGGAACGCCTCTATGTCATCCGGTGGGTGAAGACCGTCGCCGGAGCCGATGGCAAACCCGTCGAATCCCGGCGCTACGCCGCGCCCAACCCCGCCGACCTCCAACGCGAAACCCTCACCCTCACCCTTCTTCAGCAACGATTCCACGCATGGCAGGCCGCCGGCTTCATCCCGTCCAAGGCCATCCCCGAGCAGGGCGACGAGACCGGGCGCCTGTTTCGAGAGCGCGGCTGGACTCATTGGCACCACCTCTTCACCCCGCGTCAGCTTCTTACCCACGGATTGCTCGCCGAGGTCTCAGGCCGGATCGCCCAGTCCAAGGAGGCTATCGTTGGATGCCTCCTCGGGTTGGGGAGGATCGCGAATTGGGATTCGCGGCTCTGCTTGTGGATGGCCAATTCTGCCAATGAGGGAGGCTCTCATGTTTTCAATAGTCAGGCCCTCAACACTTTCCTCAATTACTCGAACCGCCCACTCATCAAGTTGGATACGGCTTGGCCGGTCTTCAACGACACGGTCGCCGTGAGCATTGGACGATCCAGCCGGGTTATTACGTCGGACGCCCGCGATCTTCGCCATACCTGCGACCTGTGGGTAACGGACCCGCCCTACGCCGACGCGGTAAACTACCACGAGCTGGGGGATTTCTTCCTGGCGTGGTATGACAGGCAGTTGACGCGGGCCTTTCCGGAATGGACGCCGGATGCGCGGGCGGAGCTGGCGGTGCGCGGGGACGGGGACGATTTCCGGCGTTCGATGGTGGAGATTTATCGAAACCTGGCGGCGCACATGCCGGACAACGGGATGCAGATGGTGCAGTTCACGCACCAGGATCCCGGGGTCTGGGCGGACCTGGGGATGATCCTGTGGGCGGCGGGGTTGAAGGCGACGGCGGCGTGGACCATCAGCACTGAGACGGAAGCGGTCGGGATCAAGAAGGGGAACTACGTCACGGGAACGGTTTGCCTGGTGTTGCGCAAGCGGGTGAAGCCGGAGCCGGGGTTCCTCGACGAGGTGTATCCGCTGGTGGAGGACGAGGTGCGACGCCAGATCGCCTCGATGCAGGCGCTGGACGAGGGGGGCGAGCCGAACTTCAACGACGCCGACTACCAGCTTGCCGCCTACGCGGCCGCCCTGAAGGTCCTGACCCAATACGCGACTTTGGATGGCAAGGACGTCGAGCATGAGGTGTTCGCGGTGCGCGACCGGGCCACGAAGAGCGACTTCCAATCGGTCATCGAACGCGCCATCACCATCGCCTGCGACCTGCTCATCCCGCGCGGGCTGGAGTCCTCATGGCGGGACCTCAGCCTGGTGGAGCGGTACTACCTGCGGGCCCTCGACATCGAAAGCCGGGGTGAACGTCGGAAGGGCATGTACGAGGAACTCGCCCGGGGCTTTGGCGTGACCGACATCCGGCCATTGCTGAAGAGCGACCAGGCGAACGGCACGCGGATGCACACGCCCAGCGGGTTGGCCGCCTCGGGCCTGGCCCCCCTCGGAGCCGGTAGCTCCCAGCCCGTTCCCGTCCGACGTGGCCGGGCTTCCGGGGCCGTCCATCCCTTCGCCGCGTCGCCCCTCCGGCATCTCCTGTTCGCCATCCGCGAGACCACCCTCAACGACCTGAACCCGGAGCCGGGTCGCCAATACCTGCGCGACACCTTCGGACAGGGATATTGGAACCGCCGCGAGCGATTCATGGCATTGCTGGAATGGCTCGAAGCCCTGGGCAACGCCCACGGCATGACCGAGTGGACCGCCGACAGCGAAGCCGCCCGGATCCTCGCCGGCCGATTGAGAAACGACCACGCCTGAGGCCCGATGAATGCCCCCGTGATGATTCCTTCCCAAAACAGCGGCATCCGGGTGGACGCCGTGCGCATCGCCCGCTTCCGGTCGCTTCGAAACGTCGAGGTCGAACTCGGGGACCGGGCGCTGCTGGTGGGCATGAACAACGCCGGGAAGACCTCGTTCCTGCGGGCGCTGCACCTCGCGTTGGGATTGGATCGGCGGCTCCTTTCCCAGGAGGACTTTTCCTTGGACGCCGATGGCACCGAGGCCCAGGACATCCTGATCGATGTCCGCATCGTGCCCTTGGACAGCGGGGGTTCACGGGCCCAGAAGTTCGACCAGAAGTGGGTGGACAACGACCTCGGCAACGACGTGATCCAGGTGGATGCGCAAGACCGGGAGTTCGCCGCGATCCGCACGCGGATCAGCCGTGATGCCGTGAAGAGCGACATCACCATCGAGAGGCACGCGCTGCGGGGTTGGCCGGAGTTCTCGGCATGGCCAAAGCAGATGCCGTGGAAGAGGATCGGCCGATTCGAGCAACTGGCCTCCTTCTTCATGGATGCCCAGCGCGACGTCGTGGGCGACCTTCGCGCCCGGTCCTCGTACATGGGCCGACTGCTCTCGAAGGTGGAAATTCCGGACGCGGCGGTGGCCGAACTGGAGGAACGCATCCGCGTGCTCAACGACGACATCGTCCGCCAAAGCGAGGTCCTTAGTCATGTGCGCGGGGTCTTGGCCGGGCTGAACCGAACGGTTCCGGCATTTGGCGAGGGCGTGGAAATCAGCCCCGTCAGCAAGAACATGAGGGAGCTGGTGAAGGGGGTTGGCGTTCATTTCACGGACGGGGCGGGGTCGTCCTTCCCGTTGGAATGCCATGGCATGGGAACCCGTAGCTGGGCGTCGCTCCTGAGCTTCGATGCCTATGTCTCCTGGACCGCAAGACTGGCCGATCGTGAGGGGCTTCCATTCCATCCCGTTCTTTTCCTGGAGGAGCCGGAGGCCCACCTGCATCCCAACGCCCAGCGGTCGGTGTATGGGCAGCTTTGCAAGGGCAACGGACAACGCATCGTCAGCACCCATTCCCCCTACATCGCGGGCCAAGCGGACCTCGAAGCGCTCGTTCATTTCTCCAAGGGTCCCTCCGGCACCGTCATCCGACGCCTGCCCATCGACCAACTCGATTCAGAGGACATCCGGAAGATCCGGAGGGAAATCTTTCGTAGCCGAGGGGAGCTGCTGTTTGCCCGTGCCGTCGTCCTGTTCGAGGGCGAAACCGAGGAGCAGGCCCTGCCTCTTTTCGCGCAACGCCACTGGAAACGGGATCCCTTCGAGGTCGGGGTCGCGTTTGTAGGCGTTGGTGGCGATGGCAACTATGCGCCGTTCTTGCGCACCTTTGACGCCATTGGCGTCCCCTGGTTTGTGTTCAGCGACGGCGAAACCAAGGCCCGCGATAAGGTAGCACATGCGCTGCGAAAAGTTGGAGCCGGAACACTACACCCTCGTGTCTTGACCCTTCCCAACGGCAGATCCATCGAGGGATACCTGTTGGATGAGGGCTACCAAAACGAGATCAAGCAGGCCTGCGTCGCCAATCATCGGCCCTTCGATTCAGAGAAGCACGAGCAGGCCAAGACAAAGGAAATAGCGAGCTGGGACGACGCCAAGCTCTTGGACTGCCTTGTGAAAAACAAAACCCAAATGGCGACGCATTGGGCCAAGGCCATTCTGGGGGCCGAGGGCGACCGTTCGATCCCGCGTGCTATCCGGGACCTGCTGCGCTTGGTGGACAGAGCTCTCGCAAGTAACGGCAGCCCTACAACCCCATGAGCCTCCATCTTTCCCCATCCCAACGCTGCATCGTGGAGGCGCGTGACGGTCACCACCTGGTGGTCGCGTCGGCGGGCAGTGGCAAGACCCGCGTTCTGACGGAACGCATCCGGCATTTGCTGGAAGTGCAGAAGGTCCGTTCACGCATCTTGGCGCTGACCTTCACCAACAAGGCCGCCGAGGAGATGCGGCAAAGGCTCAGCGATGCCCCGGACCTCACGGAGAGGACGTACATCGGGACGATTCACAGCTTTTGCCAGACCATCCTGGAAGCTCACGGCCCGGCCATCGGATATCCGACGATGCCCGCGATCCTCGAGAGGGAGAGCGACCGGATCGCCATGTTGGAGGAGGTCTTCAACCAAAGCGCGGAGCTATCCGGTCATCTCAAGGCGCTCGTCACACCCAAGGAACGCCGGAACTACCTGTACCGCATCCTCGCCCAGATCAGCTTGTCCAAGCGGGATCTCGAAGCGTTCGGGAGCATCAGCGGCGGTGATGGGGATGACCCGGAGGACGCCCGGGTCTTCCACGAATACCAGAGGCACCTCGCCAGCCAGGGCGTGATCGACTTCGATGACATCCTCCTGCTGGCGTATCGCATCCTCTCGGAAAGGCCCGGCATCGCATCCATTTACCACCGCACGTACCGCCACGTTTTCGTGGACGAGGCCCAGGACCTGAACTCGGTGCAATACGCGCTCCTTCGCGTGCTGGGGGAGCAGGCGACATCTGTCATGCTCGTGGGCGATCCCAACCAGGCGATCTTTGGGTTCAACGGATCGAGCAAGGACTACATGCTCACGGAGTTCCCAAATGACTTCAAAGCAGAGAGGACGGAGCTGCGGGAGAACTTCCGTTCCTCGCGGGCGGTGATCCGGGCCGCCAATGCCCTCTACCCCGACAGCATGACGCTCAACGCTGTCATCGAGGGATCCATGGAGATGGCGGGGCTCGCGAACGAGGCCGCCGAGGCGGAGTGGGTGGTGGATCGCATCAGCGCCCTTCTAGCCACGGGTGTGCACCAGGACATTGAGGGTCCGATCACGCCGCAGCGCATCGCCGTGCTCGCCCGCAATCGATACGTCTTGGCACCACTCCAGGAAATCATGGCGAAACGTACCATGCCCCATCACCTGCGGTTGCCAGGCACTGCCACGGAACTTGAGTCGGACCTGGGCGTGGCCTTCGACCTCGGCATCCGGATCTTGGTCAATTCGAGGAACCAACTTCACCACGCGGAGCTTCGCCGGAGTCTTGGGGCACCGGCGATCCCCGCTCGGGCAACAGCCCATGCGATGGAGCTTCTGGAAGAAGCCTGCCACAGGGCCCCCGATTCCCGACGTCATCTCACGAAGCCTTTGCTGGGTGCATGGCATTCCATCCACTCGGACCCCAATGCATTTGGCGCCGCACTCGACCAACTGGAGTCAGCCGTGAAGGGCTGGGATTCGCAGGACCATGGCAGCGACGACGAGCGATGGATGACCATGGGAGACCTGGGTTTCCTTCGGAAGACCTGGGCCAACTATGCGCGGATCACCGCCAAGGACTCGCGAAGCCTCGCCCAGTTGAAAAACCAGATGGCGACGGGTTCCGTGCTGCCGGACTCCAATCCACATGGAGTGACGCTGGCCACGGTCCATGCATCCAAGGGCCTCGAATACGACGTGGTGTTCATCATGGGATGGGTGGAGGGGTGCTTCCCTGACTACCGGGCCATCCGCGCGGGTGCCGGGGCATTGACCGAGGAGAGAAATGACGCCTTTGTCGCGCTCACCCGTTCCAAGCGCCTCCTGTACCTGACGTGGCCGATGCAAAAGCTCATGCCATGGGATCGTGAACATCCCGTCGTACAGAAGAAGTCCCGGTTTCTGGAAGACATCGAGCGAACCCTTTCGTACGCGTCGGCCACGCCACCCCTGTCTCAAGTAGCCGATGATTCACGGCCGTATCCCAGGAGATCGTGATGCTTCAGCACCATTCCAGCCGCCGCCAGCGTCTCGACCGCGACGTGCTCCACCGCCGCTTGGAGGGTGCGGTGTCCTATGACCGGATCGCCGGATACTTCCGCTCGAGCCTTTTCGAGATTGCAGGGGAAGCCTTGGCCCAGGTCTCCGGACCCATCCGCATCCTGTGCAACTCGGACCTCGACCCCCAGGACGTCGTGACGGCCGCCGCCGCGCAGGCTGCCCTCCGCCGAAGCTGGTGCTCGGGGAAACCCGAGGATGCACCACCCACGGCCCTCCCACGCTACCGAGCCCTCTACGAAGCGCTTACCAACCAGCGAATCGACGTGCGTGTCCTGCCGGATTCCGCCTTTGGACTGATTCATGGCAAGGCGGGCGTGGTGCGCCGCGCCGATGGCTCCGCCACCGCGTTCCTCGGAAGCGTCAACGAGAGCGCCTCGGCATGGAAACTGAACTACGAGCTGCTTTGGGAGGACAACGACCCGGCAACCGTGGCTTGGGTCCAGGAGGAGTTCGACGCGCTTTGGAACGACCCGCGCGCCATCCCCCTCGCCTGCTGTCCCTTCATTACCCAGGACATCCAACGCATCATCGCCCGGCAGGTCATTGAGCCCACCGACTTCAAGTCCATTTCCGACCCCGCGGCAGCGGCGGCGGCGGCCGCCGTCGAGTCCCCCGTGTATCGCCAAGACCAAGGCCTCTGGCCGCACCAGAAATACTTCGCACGCCTTGCCTTGGAACGTCACCGCCTCGATGGCGCGCGATTGGTCCTCGCCGACCAAGTCGGCCTTGGGAAAACCGTGCAGCTCGCCATGGCCGCCCTGCTTATGGCGCTCGATGAACCGGACGGCGGTCCCATCCTGGTCCTCGCCCCACGGCCGCTGCTCCAGCAATGGCAGGACGAGTTGATGGAACTCCTTTCGCTGCCGTCGGCACGTTGGGACGGCCGCGCTTGGGTGGACGAAAACGATCTCGAACACCCCTCGGAAGGCATCACGTCCCTGGGGAAATGTCCTCGTCGAATCGGGTTGGTGTCCCAAGGGCTCGTCGTGCGCGGACATGCGGATGCGCTTCGGCAGCTTTTGTCTCGCCGGTACACCTGCGTGATCGTGGACGAGTCCCATCGCGCCCGTCGCCGCAACGTCCCGGCCGTCGATGCCAGCCCAGAGCGGGTCAATGAGAAGGCCGAGCCCAACCGGCTGATGGCCTTCCTTCGCGAGCTGGGTCCGCGCACGAAAAGCATGCTCCTCGCCACCGCCACGCCCGTTCAGCTTCATCCGGTCGAGGCATGGGACCTCCTCCACATTCTTTCGCACGGGAACGACGGCGTCCTCGGCGGCTGGACCCAGACCAGCCCATGGTTCCGACCCAGCCATTGCCTCGATATCGCCACCGGAGCCGTCCCCGTCCCCACCGACGATGACCGCGACGGATGGCAATACGTCCGGGATCCGATGCCCTCCCGCCATGAGGACACGGCCTTCGACCGCATCCGACGGGGCTTGGACGCCAACGACACCCGATGGCAATTCTCGCCGGAGAGCATCGACGAGCTCTCCCCCGCCATCCGGAAGGTTCACCTTCGCAACGGGCTGCTCCCGCAATACGGCGAACGATTCAACCCCTTGCTGCGATGCATCGTGCGCCGGACACGCGGATACCTGGAAACCACCATCAACCCAGCGACCGGCAGCTATTTCCTGCCCAAGGTCACGGTCCGACTCTTCGGTGAGGATAACGAGGGAGCCCTCATCCTCGGTGGATACCTTCGCGAAGCCTATCAGGAGGCCGAGGCCTTCTCCCAACTCCTTCAGCAAAGGGTCCGGAGCGCCGGGTTCTTCAAGACGTTGCTCCTGCGACGCCTGGGCAGCTCCATGGAGGCCGGGCGACGAACCTTGGCAAAGCTGCTCGGCGAAGACCCGGACACGACGGACGACGACGATGCCGAGGATGACGATGAGGATCGTCCAATGCCCAGCGTGCCTCCGGCGGCCGGCAGCGCGGATTTCAAACAGTTCACCCCTGCCGAAGTGGCCTCCCTGAGACGCTGCCTGGACCTGCTGAGGCAAGGGGGCAACAGGGATCCCAAGCTCGAGGCCATCGTCGATTACCTGGTCGGCACCCATGCGTCGGTGGCACAACCCTGGCTCGACCTCGGCTGCATCCTTTTCTCCCAGTACTACGCCACGGTCCGTTGGGTGGGTGACGAGATGGCGCGCCGACCCGAGTTCTCCCACTTGGACATTGGCCTTTACGCTGGCAGCAACCGGTCCGGGTTTTGGCGCTCTGGCCAATTCCAACGCTGCGACCGCGACACCCTCAAGCGGCGCGTTCGCAACGGCGAGCTACGGCTTCTCCTGGGCACGGACGCCGCCTCCGAGGGACTCAACCTCCAGCGGCTGGGAACGCTCATCAACATCGACCTCCCGTGGAATCCCACGCGCCTGGAACAACGCAAGGGTCGCATCCAACGCATCGGGCAGGCCCGCAGCGAGGTATGGATCGCCAACCTTCGCTATCGCGACTCCGTCGAGGACCGCGTCCACCAGGTGCTGGCCGACCGACTCGAAGCCATCCACGGGCTCTTCGGTCAAATCCCCGACACGCTGGAGGATGTATGGGTTCAGGTCGCTCTCAACGACCAGCAGGCCGCCCGTCAGCTCATCGACCGCACCGTCGCCACCCGAAACCCATTTGACATCAAGTACAGCAAGGTGGAAGACGCCGATTGGGAAAGCTGTAGCTCGGTTCTCAACGGTTTTGACATGAAGCAAATGCTCTCGCAGCCCTGGCAGTAATTGCCCCATGAACCAAATCCTTTCCGACATCGTCCGCCTCGGAAACGCCCCGATTGGAGACGAGACCATCCCTGCACTGCGGGACCTTCATGCTCGGGTCATGGACTTCGCCGACTCCCTCGCGCCAAAGGACCAAGGGCAGGAAGCCATCGAAGACTTCGAGGACGTCATCAACCAACTGACCGAGACCGCCGACAACCTCGACGAGTCGTGCGACGCCCATGAGATGGCTGAGGATGGGGAGGCCCGGGACGAAGCACTGGAGTCCGCCGGGGAAACCTTGGTCGACCTCGCCAACGCCCTTCAGGAGGTCGAACCCTTCGCCGAATACATCGAGACCACCGCGGAGATTGTCGCCACCCGTTGGGGCCGGGACCTGGCCCGGATTGCTTCTCTGGAACCTCGACAGAGTCGAAACGTGCTCGATGACCTCCTCTCCCAGGCCCGAACGCCAAAGGAGTCTTCCACCCTCTTGGTGTTGGCTAGGGAGGCTCTTCTCGCCTCCGGCGAGTAGCGTGCGCCCCATACCATTCCCATGAATGACGAAGGCTCGGAACCCTGCCCGGTCTGTGAGAAACCGAACAACCTCGGGGCCTGCGAAACCTGCCAGCACTACTTCGGGATGTATTCGGATGGAGAGGTGATTTGGTCAGACCGCTTCGACAGGTTTTCAGATGCTTGGTGCCGCCTGTCAGCGGCCTGCTCCGATTTCCGTGACACGCATGGCTGCAAACCTCCGCGGCCGATTCAAACGAAGTATCAGAGCGCCCTCAAAGCGGTCTCAGGCTTCGACCCTGAGGATGATTCAGCAAGCAAGGCGCTGCTTGGACTCCTCGGCCTGAAATACGGCCCAACCGTTGAGACCGATGGCATGTTGTCCTCGTCAGGACACAGCCTGTACTTGGCCAAGGCAACAGACTTGGACCAGCTCCTTGCCCGGCTTGAGGCGGTTCGTATGGAGGTGGCCTCCCTCTGCTCACGCTGACAGTTGGCCGATTTCCCGTGCAGAACTGATAAATATACGTTTCCTTTTCTGAAGGTGTCCCACCGTCCTTTGGTAAAGAAACAGTTCCAAAACAGTCTCGGGTTGGAGTTCCGGAAACTCCGCAAACGGACCCGTCTTACCCAAGCCTCGGTGGCCACCACCGCGGGCATTTCGTTTCCTGCCATCCGAAAGCTCGAACGTGGCCTTGGAAACCTCGCCACTTGGACCAAGGCCCTCGATGCCCTCGGGTGGACGCTTCGAGGTCGGAATCTCCCCCCTGGGGATTCCATCGGTCGGCAAATTGCCATCCTCCGGAAACGCCAGAAACTCTCCCAACGCTCGTTGGCCACCATGTCGGGGCTAACCCACCCGACCATTGTCGGCCTCGAAGTCCGGAACACCGGACGGCTCGCTTCCGTGAGCGCCATCCTAACCGTGCTAGGGGCCGGGCCAGTCCTGACGCCCGCCGGTGAAAAACCCTCCTTCTACAAACACGCAGGCAACTCCTCGGCCCACGAGGCGTGGGCGACGCCAGGGTGGCTCCTCGACCGGCTCCACTCGGTCTTCGGCCGATTCGACCTCGACCCTTGCTCTGCCACCAAGGACCGGCGTCTGGCTCGGGTGAAGGCACGGGCCTACTTCACAGCCGCCGATGATGGGCTTTCCCTGCCGTGGTCGGGGACGGTCTTCCTGAACCCGCCCTACGGCCGAGAACTCCGTTTCTGGACAGCCAAGGCCCGCACAGAGTTCGAGCTGGGCAACGCCAAGACCATCATCGCCCTAGTGCCTGCCCGGACCGACACAGGCTGGTGGCACAACGACATCGCCGGGAAGGCCTCCATCTTCTTCCTCAAGGGGAGCTTGAGCTTCGGCGACGGTTCCCAGCCTGCCCCCTTCCCTTCCGCTCTTATTATCTGGGGACTTAGCCCGGAATTGGCCCCCGTCCTCCGGGGTGCCCTCCCTGAAGCCTGGTGCCCCTGAGGGTGGCCGGTTTGCTTAGCGTTTCCGAACCCAGGTAGAATCCCTCCTGTTGGGGTCTCAACGGAGACTCTCTCTCGCTCCCCTTCAGGTTTTCCCGGGTCGTTCCATGCAGGCCGCTTTGGCCCGCTCCTCCCGGAAAACTCCCCCTCCCGAAAACAACGGCGGCTTCAGCGCCGGTGAGGGGGAGAACAATGCAGCGCACGGCCGGGGAAACCCCGTCGTCGGCCCGCCAAGAGACAGCGAGAGAGACCACCATGAGCATCACCAACTTCAAGGCCAGCGCCTTGAGCACCGAGGTCCTGCGTCAGTCCGCCCCCAGCGTTTTCGCTGAGGCGGCCGCTCCAGGACTGAGCCCCAGGTACACCTTCGTCCCCACCTCGGAAATCGTGGCGGGTCTTCAGGAGGCCAACTGGGCCCCGGTGCAGGTGGAAGAGCAGCGCCCCCGCAAGGTGGAGCGTCTGGGCTTCCAGAAGCACCTCATCCGCTTCCGCCAGGTGGAGCAGATGCAGACCCTCGACGAGTGGAACGTGGAGCTGGTGCTCCTCAACTCCCACGACGCGGGCTGCGCCTACCAACTCCACGCAGGCATCCACCGCCGGATCTGTTCCAACGGACTGGTGGTTTCGGAGGCGGGATTCGAGGCGTTGCGGTTCCGGCATTCCGGCCTCGACCCGGTAGAGGTCGTCCGGGCCAGCTTGCGGGTGATTGAGTTCATGCCGCAGGTCAGTCGGCGCATCCAGGACTTCCGGATGCGTTCGATGAGCTGGGGCGAGCAGCTCGCCTTTGCTCGGGCCGCCTTGGCGGTCCGTTTCGAGGAGGATGCACCGGTTGACCCCGGCTCCCTCCTTCAGGCCCGGCGGGCGGAAGATTCGTCTTCCGACCTCTGGACCATTCTCAACCGCGTTCAGGAACACCTGATTCGCGGGGGAGCTTCCGACGGACGGCGAGACCGGAATGGTCGACTCCGTACCGTGCGTGCCCTCCGGGGCATTGATTCGAAGGTGACGCTCAACAAGGCCCTCTGGGGTCTGGCTGAGCAGGTCATCCAAGGTTCCGAGCCCACCCCAACGGTGAGCCTGAGTGTCTGAAAAGCACCGGCTTCCCCCACGGACGGCTCTGAAGGTTTCCACGGCTTTTGAAGGATTGTGCCCATGAACAACCCTTCACCCATTTCAGAGGAATCCATGCTCACAGAGACCGAACCAGCCCTCTACTTCGACGCTTCACCGAGGGCACCACCATTGCCGCAGAACCCATGACCCGGGGGACGCTGGACAACCCTCCACTCGCTTCACCAACACGAAGCATTCCCCGGCTCAATGGCCTCCCTCCCCTGCCCTGCTCATCCTGTCCCGCCCACGTTCCGCCCCGTCGACTCCCATTCCATCGGTGAGTTGAGTCTCTGGTCTCCGCCTTCTGCCTTCCTCCCGGGTTCCCTCCGCGCAGGCCTCGCGCCAGGTGAACCTGTCACTCGTGCCTGCCCTTGCTCCAGGACCCCGTCCGTCAGGACGGCGGACCCGTGTTTCTTGCCGGAGCAGTCGTGCTCTCCCCGTGCCTGCGAAGAGAGCACTCCCGCTCCTTCGAAACGCAAGAAACACATGACCGAGACGATTCACACCACACCGATGATGCAGGCCATCGACGAGGCTTCCCGAACGGGGGCCAAGAAGTTCCGGAGCAAGCAAGAGCCTCAGGAATGGGGCCTCATCTCCCTGCGGGAATGCCCGCTCCCGAGCGAACTGAAGGAATGCACCAGCCCAGCCCAGGCGGCCAGCTACTGGAACACCCACGTCCGCTCCAACCCATACTTCAACCCCGAGGTGGAATGCTTCGTAGTGCTGCTCCTCAACGTCCGCCGAAAGATCAAGGGGCACGTCCTGGTCTCCACCGGCCTCATGGACCAAGTGCTCATCCACCCCCGCGAGACGTTCCGGGCCGCCGTCATCGCCTCAGCGCACAGCGTCATCCTCATGCACAATCACCCCTCCGGGGATTCCAACCCATCGGAAGCGGACATCCGCGTCACCCGCGACCTCGTCCGCGCAGGACAGGTGCTCAAGATTGAGGTGCTGGACCACGTCATCGTTGGACGCGAAAACCACCGCTCCCTCCGGGAGCTGGGCTACCTCAGCTTCACCTAGGGCTTCGGCCCCGGAAACGGGGCCTCTTCTTCTTCGAAAACGACTCTGTGCACCACCCTCCCAAGCCTTCATCCCACCCACGGGTGCCGCACTCTTGGACCGCCCTTCACACCCGATGGATTTCTTGAGGTTTCAAGCCGTCGCTGACACCTTGACTGGCATCACCCGTGATACCATCGTGTTCCTGTGGAAATCGTGCAGGATACCAACGTTTTCGTCGCAGCCTTGCGCAGCGCAGAGGGCGCGAGTGCGGAGGTCCTGGACCGGTGTCTTGCCCGGGAGGACCAAGCGGTCATGGGTGCCGCGCTGTTCGCGGAATATGAAGAATTGGTCCATCGGGAAAGCCTATGGCAAGGCGCATCGGTGACAGCAGCCGAACGTGAGACGTTGCTGGATGACTTTTGCGCGGCGGCGCACTGGCAGGCGGTCTACTTCCGATGGCGGCCCAACCTGCCGGACCCGGCGGATGACCACGTCCTGGAACTGGCGATTGCCGGCGGGGTCGAACACTTGGTCACGCACAACATTCACGACTTCGGTCGGGGTGAACTGAAATTCACGTCACCCAAGGTGGTAACCCCGGCACAACACCTGAAAACCATTTCATGAAAACAATTCCCTATCGGTGCGACGAATCACGGCACAAGGCCTTGCTGAGCGTGGCCCGGGACTCGGGGACGAGTGTACAACGGTTGTTCGACAACTTCGTCACGCACGTGATCGCGGAACGTCAGGCAGAAGCTCGATTCGTCGCCCGCCAGCAAAGGGGTAACCCGGCCCGTGGCCGCAAACTGCTCCAGGAAATCCGCCAACGTATCGCGCCGAAACCCTGATGGAACTTTGCCGGCAGGGCGCCGCTCCACCCCATCGGAGGCAAGCATCCGCAGCCCACACCCGGTTTCCAAACCGGCAGCTTTCGTCGGTTTTCAACCCGTCGATGACACCAACACCCGGATTCCGGCAGGTTGGCTCCGCTTTCTGGTCTGGCGGATGACAATCTCGATTTCCTGGTCCAGCGCATTGAGGAAGCGGAACAGCCGGTCCGACGAGAATCCCTCCAGTCGGCCCCGGAGAAGGGCCGACACCCGGGGCTGGTCCGTGCCCAGGATACTTGCGGCCTCTTGCTGGGTGAGCTTGCGCTTCTGGATGAGTTCGCAGATGCGATAGGCAATCTGGGCTTTGACGTTGAGTTCCTCAGCGTCCGGCAGCTTCAGGTCCTCGAAGATGTTCTTCCCGCCCTGACGGACGGCTTCCTGAGTTTTCATGGCGTTTCCTTTCTCTGCTTTTCGACCCACTGCCGGCAGTGCTCCTCGGACCGCTTCAACCGTTCCATGACCAACTGCACCTCGTCCGGACAATCGAGCAGGTCCTCGTAGGACCTACCGATCCAGAACAACGGCTTTTGGTGACCTGTTTCCTTCACTCGGTTTATACTACATCTGGTATACTCGGGCAACTTTGTCGAACGAAAAACTGACCCGGGCCCGGGTCGGCGAAGGCCTGAGCGGCTCGAATCGCCTAAAGCAGGACTAGCAGCGACGACACCACGAACCGGATGGATTCCATGCAGACGGCCGCCTGGCGGCAACCCGGAGTCCCCAGTTGAACCTGGTCGTGGGAGAGCACCAGCGCCGTCCGGGTCAGTTTCCGGCCGGGTTCGTCCAAGTTCTCCCCCAGGCGTGAGGCGAAGAACGAGTCCAGGACGTGGATGGCCACGCTCGGTGTGCTGGGGTCCACACCACTCAACTCCTTCGGGTACACCCGAACCACGACCTCGGCAGCCGCGCACAGAATCCGCTGACAGAGGACCCCAACCTTCGGGTAGTCGGGAGTCGGGCTGAAGAAGCACTCATCGAGCGAACGGACCACCTCGTGCAGGTGTCGGACCCCCAGCTTTTCCGCCATCTCCGAACGCAGGAACGCCTCGGTCTTCTGGGGAGGCGTCTGGGCCGGTTCCTCCCACGGTGGGGTGTCATTGGCGGACGCCTTGGTCGTCCAAGGGGATTCGGTCTCGGTTTCGAAACACGCCCCTTTGGGGCGTGTTTGGTCGGACCTTTCCGCCAGCCACGCCTGGCGTTGACCGCCGGGGGATTGTTTGGCTTTCAGCCAGTCTGAGAGCCCCGGGGTCCCTCCAGGACCGGGAACGGTCCCCTCCCCGGATTCCAAAAGCACCAACTCGGTCGGACCCATCTGCTTCTTCTGTCGCTTCGCGCTCATGACGCCTTCTCCTCACTACTCGTTGGTCCTGACTCGAACGGCCTCACCGGCCGCCTTCGCCACGGCAGAACCTCTCGTGGCACGGGCTCCAACCCAGCGACCTTCCGTCGCCGGTTGATGGCCCGCCAAATCATGAACATCTGGTTCCGTACAGGCGCGTACCGCTCGAACGGCAGATTGGCCAACTCCAGGGCCAACCGCTCGACCGTCCACCGAGGAGCCACCTCCTCGAAGTACGCCTTCAGCTCCAGATACTGCCGCCGCTCGATTCGGACCGAGGCATGACGCCTGCCCCCTCCCCTGCCCCGACGGCTGCTCACCGAGTAGCCGTGGTAGCACAGGGGGGTCTCGCGGATGTCCCGAACTCCCTGCCCCTCGGCAGCGAAGAACGGGCTTTCCCCGGGGGTGGCGATGACCACCCAGAACCGCTCATGGCGGAGATAATGGAGATTGGCCTGTCCGGCCTTCTTCTTCCTCGCTCGGGCCCACTTCGAGATGCCCACCCCGTACTGCGCCATGATTTTGCGGTCGGTCTTCGCGGGGTCCTTCCTCTCCGGAACGACGCCACACACGTAGAACCAGTACCCCTTGGCCACGTACGAAACGGCAAGCTGCTGGATGAACCCGGCGACTGAGACACATGCGTGTTGGTATTCAGCCACGGCAACAACCTCCACACGGGGTTATGGTGGAAGCATGGGTGGAGGTTGCTTGGGAAAGGCGCAATCCTCCTAAAGCCCTGAAATCCCTCTGCCCCATCGTACGCCCCGGAAGGGGTACTCTGGGGTAAACCTGTTTTCCCGGTCGCCTGCAGGCAGGACCGGCAAAAACCTCTCACCTCTTTCAAAACCTTGTCGGACTGCGGCAACGCCTCGGTCGGCCCCGCTCTTGCTCGGGGGGCCTCTCCTCCTCGTTGCTGCATTCCCCTATGGCTGCTTCGCAGTAATAGAGGTAGCGCC
>VFQT010001539.1_pt1 | contig 27312 bp, 27 predicted proteins | sample 3512381 | NCBI WGS metagenome assembly VFQT01 (sample SAMN10412376, study PRJNA504923) | tailings metagenome | isolation source: Relicate 2 Philex TSF3 active mining site | place: Philippines: Tuba, Benguet | collected 2017-08-29
TATCGCGAGCAGACGGGTCTGCCGATCCTGCAGGCCTGGGGAATGACCGAGACGTCGCCGATCGCAGCCGTGTGCACCCTGTCGGCAGCGGACCAGAAGTTGCCCCAGGACGAGCAGGCCGAACTGCGCACGACCGTCGGCCAAATCGCCTTCGGCGTCGACGCACGCGTCGTCGAGCCCGGCACGACGAACCCCGTTGCGTGGGACGGCGAGACGAGTGGCGAGCTGCAGTGTCGCGGCAACTGGATCGCGGCTACGTATTACAACGATGAGCGCGCGCACGAGAGCTTCACGAAAGACGGCTGGTTGCGCACCGGTGACGTCGCCACGGTGGACGCACACGGTCGCATCCGCCTCGTCGATCGCACCAAGGACTTGATCAAGTCGGGCGGCGAGTGGATCTCCTCGGTGGAGATCGAGAACGAATTGATGGCCCATCCGAAGATCAAGGAAGCAGCCGTCATCGGCGTGACGCATCCGAAGTGGTCTGAGCGACCTCTTGCGTGCGTCGTGTTGAATCCGGGTGAGACGATGAGCAAGGAAGACGTCCTCGACCACGTGCGTGGATCGCTTGCCAAGTGGCAGGTGCCCGACGACGTCGTGTTCATCGACGAGGTGCCCAAGACGAGCGTGGGCAAGTTCTCGAAAAAGACGTTGCGCGAACGCTTCGCCGACTACGTCCTGCCGGAGAACTAGTTCAGTCGACCGGAGTTGATCACGCGCGCGAGGAACTGTTGCGTGCGCTGATCCTGTGGATCGCCGAAGATCTGCTCAGGGTGTCCTGATTCGGCGATCGTGCCGTTGGCGAGGAAGCACACGCGATCGCTGATCTCGCGGGCGAATCCCATCTCGTGCGTGGCGAGCAGCAGCGTGATGCCACTGCCTTTCAGCTCGCGCACGACGTCGAGGACTTCGCCGATGAGTTCTGGATCGAGCGCGGACGTGATCTCGTCCAAGAGCAACACTTCGGGGTTGAGCGCAAGGGCGCGCGCGATCGCCACGCGTTGTTGCTGGCCACCCGAGAGTCGATCGGGATAGGAATCGAGCTTGTCGGCGAGACCGAACCGTGCAAGCAACGTTCGCGCCGTCGACTCGGCTTCCTCGCGTGAGTGACCGAGCACTTCGGTGAGGGCAAGCGTCGTGTTGCGCAGCACGCTCATGTGTGGGAACAGGTTGAAGCTCTGGAAGACGATGCCGACTCGTCGGCGGATCGGGTTGGCGTCCACCCCGACGCGGGTGATCTCGAGGTCATCCAGATGTATGGAGCCGTCGTCAATCGTCTCGAGCAGGTTGATGCAGCGCAACAGTGTCGTCTTTCCCGAACCGCTCGCACCGATGAACGACACGACCTCGCCAGGTGCGACCGAGATGCTCAATTGGTCGAGCACGCGGTTGGTGCCGAAGTGCTTGGTGACGTTTGACAGTCGCAGCTTGTCGGTCATCGGACCCTCGAACTTCCGGTGCGCTCGCGTTCGCGCGTGAGCAACCAGTCGGTGAGTCGGGTGAGCGGGATCGTGATCGCAAGGAACACGAGGGCGGCCCCGACGTACGGGGTGAAGTTGGCGAACTTCGACTTGTCGATGCCGGCTTGACGCAAGATCTCGATCGGGCCGATGAGGCTGACCAGCGCGACGTCCTTTTGCAGGCTGACCATGTCGTTCATGAGTGGTGGAACGACGCGGCGGATCGCCTGGGGGAGCACCACGTGGCGCATGGTCTGCGCACTCGACAGACCGAGTGATCGTGCTGCTGCACGCTGAGACTCGTGCACGCTGTCGATGCCGGCACGGAACACCTCGGCGACATATGCGCTGTAGGTGAGCCCGAGGGCGACCGATCCCCACAGCAGCGGCGAGTTCCATGGCCGTTCGAGTCCGATGCCGGGCACGCCGAAGCCGATCAGATAGATCCACAGGATTACCGGCACACCGCGCATCACGTCGGTGTAGGCGATCACGAAGATGCGCAGTGGAAAGAGCGCGGGATTGCGCGTGTTGCGAGCAACGGCGAGGAGGAGCGCAACGACCAGGATCGCCGGTGTCGTCCAGGCGAAGATCTTCACGTCGAGCACGAACGCTTCGAGCAGCCGTGGCATCGAGTCGACGAGTCGTTCGCCGTCGAAGAAGCTCGCCTTCACGCGATCCCATCGCGGCATGCGCGGGATGAGGAGGACCAACAAAGCAACGACGCCGGCAGTGCTCAGCGCAGCGATTGCGGTGCTGCGTCGGCGCTGCCGGCGTTCGAACGCGAGGCGTTCAGCGTTGCGTTGCGTAGTGCTGCCTTATTCGGTGATGACTGGTGCGGTGATGTTGTCCGACAACCACTGCTGCTCGATCGCGTCGAGCGTGCCAACTTGGCGAATCTGGGCGAGCGCGGTGTTCACGCAGTCCACGAGTGGATTCTCGAGGTCGAAGACCATGCCGAACTCATCCGTCGTTCCACCGGCTTCCGCCGGGAACTGTCCGACGACCTTGGTGCCCTCGATCTCCACTGCGCTGATGTACAGCGCGGTCGGCAAGTCGACGACGATGGCGTCGATCTGCTTGGCCTCGAGTGCGGCCTTGGCGGCTGCGTTGTCGTCATAGACGTACGGTTCGGTGGTCGGTGCGATCACGTTGGTCACGAAGTCGAGGCTCGTGGTGCCCGACTGCACGCCGAATTTCACGGCAGCCAATTCGGCAAGCGTCGTCATCGAGGCAACAGCTGAATCGGTGTAGGCAACGATTGCCTGGTTCGTCGTGTAGTACGAGTCGGAGAAGCTCACGGTCTCCTTGCGCTCGTCGGTGATCGAGTACTGCTGGAGGTTGAAGTCGAAGTTCTTCGCGCCCGGCTGGATCGCCTCGTCGAAGGTGGTGCGCACCCAGGTCACGTTCTCCTTGGCAAAGCCCATCGCCTCGGCTACTGCGTAGGCGACTGCGGCTTCGAAGCCCTCGCCGGACTCTGGGGCGTCGTTTTCCACCCACGGGGAGTAGGCAGGTGCGCCGGTGCCGACCGTGAGGATGCCCTCGGTCAGGGTCTTGCCGGCGGTGCACTCGTTGCCCCCGCCTTCGGTCACTTCTGGGGTTGCTTCGGAGCCCGAGCCCGAGCCACCACAGGCGGCGAGGCCGAGGCTGGCTACTGCAACGAGACCGATGAGGGACTTACGCATGGTTTGTGCCTTTCACCTAGGGGTCACGGGACGATTCCCGAACGACGCCCCAACTCTAACTTGGGTCCGAGCCGCGCCGTATGCTTCGGATATGACGATTACTGGGGAAGAAAATCGCAGCATCATCGGCCGTGACGAGATCAACGACGTCGAGGCCATCCTGTCCACACCAATGGTCGACCCGGACGAGGTCCTCCATGTCGTGAAGAACGAGGCCGACTCCATCTTCACGTGGGATTACTCGCTCGCGCGACCGCAGTTGCGCAAGTTGTATGAAAAGGCCAAGGTCGGCCAGTGGAACGCCACCACCGACATCCCGTGGGAGACCGACGTCGACGTCGAGAAGTCGATTGCGGCCGACCAAGAGCTCCTCGGCAATGGCATCGACCCGTCGTGGTATGCCGGCACCAAGCTCGAGAAGTGGGGCGACAAGGAGTGGCTCGAGTTCGGCATCCAGGGTCGCAAGTGGACGTTGTCGCAGTTTCTGCACGGCGAGCAAGGTGCGCTCATCTGCACCGCAAAGATCACCGAGACGGTGCCCTGGTACGACGCGAAGTTGTACGCGAGCACCCAGGTCGTCGACGAAGCTCGTCATGTGGAGGTGTTCGCTCGATACCTCGACGAAAAGCTCGGCGGTGGCTACCAGGTCAATACACACCTTGGAATGTTGCTCGACGACATCGTGAACGACTCGCGCTGGGACCTCACGTACCTCGGCATGCAGATCATGGTCGAGGGCCTCGCCCTCGCCGCGTTCGGCTACCTCCATCAGCTCACCACCGAACCACTCCTCAAGCACCTGTTGCGTTATGTGATGAGCGACGAAGCGCGTCACGTGGCATTCGGTGTTCTCAGCTTGAAAGAGGTCTACGACGGCATGAGTGATGCCGAGATGAAGGATCGCCAAGAGTTCGCCTACGAGGCGAGCATCCGCATGCGCGATCGCTTCTTGCAGCAAGAGGTCTGGCACCACATGGGCGTCGATCCCAAGACGGTCATCCCGCTCATGATCAACGACCCGGGTCGCAAGTTCTTCCAACAGCTGCTGTTCTCCAAGATCGTGCCGAACTGTAAGAAGCTCGGTTTGCTCGAGCGCAACGATGCATGGCTGCGTCACCGCTTCGAGGAGATGGGCGTCATTCAGTTCGAGGACTTGGAGAACACCGGCGAGGAATACCTCAAGTTCGAAATCGGCTCAGAGGCGCCAGCCGCTCACTGATTTTGCACTTCGGCGGTCACACGGTCGCTGAGTAGTCTGAGGAGCCATGGCACGCTTCGGTCGAGTCGTCACCGCGATGGTGACCCCGTTCCATCCTGATGGCTCGCTCAATCTCGATGGCGCGCGCCGTCTTGCCAAGTGGCTACAGGACAACGGCAATGACGGTCTCGTCATCGCTGGCACGACGGGCGAGTCTCCGGTGCTCACCGACGACGAGCGTCTGTCGCTCTTCGAAGCAGTCATCGGTGCGGTCACGATTCCCGTCATCGCGGGCACGGGCACGAACGACACCGCACATTCGATCCACTTGACGAAGGAAGCCACCGCACTCGGCGCGGCCGGAATCCTCGCCGTTACCCCGTATTACAACCGTCCGTCGCAAGTTGGCATCGAGGCGCACATGCGCGCGATCGCCGGTGCGACGTCGTTGCCGGTCGTCGTCTATGACATTCCCGTGCGCACGGGTCGCAAGATCTCGACGGCAGTCTTGCTCCGCATGGCGCGCGAGGTGTCCAACGTCGTCGCGTTGAAAGACGCTGCTGGCAGTCCCGCGGAATCGGCCGTGCTGATGTCGCAGGCGCCTGCACACTTCGAGCTCTACAGCGGTGACGACAACCTGACGCTGCCGTTCCTGTCGATCGGCGGCTGCGGCGTGATCGGTGTGGCCACGCACTGGAGCGCGACCGACCACCAAGAAATGTTCGACTGCTGGGAACGAGGCGACGTCGTCGGTGCTCGGCGCGTGAACGCGCGACTGCTCGAGAGCTTCGCCTACGAGACCGGTGACGACAACCCGAATCCGCTACCGAGCAAGGTGATGATGAACCTGCTCGGTCTCGATGTCGGCGAGGCTCGACTGCCGATGGGTCCGCCACCCGCGGGTCTGGCAGAGCGTGCGCAGAAGGTGCTCGACAACCTGCGCGCGGCACGTTCGGCAACTCGCTGATGGCCAAAGACGTCCGCATCATCTTCCTCGGTGGTCTCGGCGAGATCGGTCGTAACTGCATGGTCGTCGAACACGACGATCGGTTGTTGCTCATCGATTGCGGTCTCATGTTTCCCGATCCCGACATGCACGGGATCGACCTCGTGTTGCCCGACTTCACGTGGTTGCGCGACAACGCGCACCGCATCGAGGCGTGCGTGGCCACGCACGGTCACGAGGATCACGTCGGCGGGCTGCAGTTCCTGTTGCGCGAGTTGTCGTTTCCGATCTACGGATCGCAGGTCACCCTCGGTCTCGCACGGCACCGCATCGAAGAAGCTGGCCTGCTCGGCAACACCGAACTGATTCCTGTCGTCGACAACGAGCGTCGTTCGATTGGACCCTTCGACGTCGAGTTCATCCCCGTCACGCACTCGGTTCCACACGCACACGCGATCGCGCTGCACACGCCGCAAGGCGTCATCGTGCACTCGGGGGACTTCAAGATCGACCTCACGCCAGTTGACGACCGCCGAACCGATCTCGCACGACTCGGCGCGCTCGCGGCGGGGGACGGAATTCGCCTGCTGATGCTCGATTCGACAAACGCCGAGGAGCGCGGTTCGGCGCCATCGGAGCGCAGCGTCGGGGTGGTGCTGCGTCAATTGTTCGACGAGCACCGTCATCAGCGCATCATCACTGCCAGCTTCGCGAGCCACATCCATCGCGTGCAGCAGATCGCTGAAGCCGCAGTTGACGCCGGCAGGGTGGTGGCCACGCTCGGTCGGTCGATGGTCAACAACGTGCGCATGGCTCGCGAGCTCGGATTGATTCGCCTTCCCGACAAGTGTTTCGTCGACATCGAGGACATCGACGACTATCCACCCGAGAAGGTGTGTGTCATCTCGACGGGTTCACAGGGCGAGCCGATGGCGGCGCTGTCGTTGCTCGCGCGCGGGGACTCCAAGTTTGTCAAGGTCGGACCGCAGGACACGGTGATCTTTTCGAGCCACGCGATCCCTGGCAATGAGTCCAACGTCAACCGCGTGATCGATGGACTGTTACGCGCCGGGGCCAACGTCGTGCACTCGGGTATCGCCGATGTGCATGCCACCGGGCACGCTCAGGCCGAGGACTTGAAGATGTATCTGTCGATCACCGAACCAGAGTGGTTCGTGCCGATCCACGGCGAGTACCACCACATGGTGGCCAATGCCCGTCACGCCCAGACGATGGGAGTTCCCGAGTCGCGTGTGGTGTTGTGCGAGGACGGCGACGTCATCACCATCACCGATGACGGGATCGAGCGCACCGACCGCGTACCGGCCGGCATGTTGTACGTGGACGGCATCGTCGGCGACGTCGGCCAGGGCGTCTTGCGCGACAGGAAAGTTCTTGCTGAAGAGGGTGTGGTGGTCGTCGTCGTGACGGTTGACGTTGGCGCTGCAGAGGTGCTCGTTGGCCCCGAGATCATCACCCGGGGCTGGGTCTACGCACCTGAGGCCGAAGACCTGATCGGGGAGGCGTGCGACGCGGTGTCGGCTGCCGTTGAACGGGCACTCGAAAATGGCACGCGAGACGTCGATGCGCTCGAAAAGGAAGTTCGTCGCGCGGCAGGCAAGTTCGTCTCAGAGCGCACGAAGCGACGCCCGATGATCGTGCCGGTGGTCATGGAGGCCTGAGGCTCTAGTTGTGGTGTGGGACGGCGACGACGTCAATTGCCGATGTCAGGTCCAAAAAGTCATCTGCATTTCTTGTGAACAAGGGAATGTTCAGGGCGCACGCGGTAGCGGCGAGAAGTAGGTCGTTGGTGCGGGCGCGTGTTCGTTTGCGTTCGTTCTTCATCGCAGCAGCAAATACGCGACCAAATGCTCGGAGGCAAGCAACGTCGAACGGAATGGGATCGATGAGTGATTCAATCCGCTGCAAGACATCCTGTCTACGGGCACGTTCATGTACGTCGCGGGCGACGAGGGGCCCAGCGGCAAGTTCGGTCATCGTGATCACGCTGACTGAGAAGTTCTTGGGGAGCCGATTGGATTCAATCCGATGGAGGTCGATGACGACTGACGTGTCGAGGAGGCCTTGTTCGTACATCGTCAATCCCCAAGTTCGGTGTATGGATCGCTGAGACTGTCGAGATCCGAACGAAGCTCGTCGAAGTCAATCGGCTCGGCGCCGCGGAATGTCGCGAGTGCGACTTCGGTCTGAACACTTCGCGGTCTGACCAGCGGGCGTAACTCGGCGATCGGGCGACCATTGGAGGTGACCACGAACGACTCACCATTTTCGACTCGCTTCATGATCGACCCACTGTCGTTGCGAAGCTCGCGTTGGCTAATTGTGGTGGCCACGGGCCGAGTGTAGCACGGTGTGCTACAGGAACTCCCGGGAGAGGACTGCAACATCTCATATTCCCGATGTGTACCCGCCGCGATTCATCCGGTCGTCAGGACCAGCATGAAGATGTTGACGCTACGACAGCTTGAGGAAGAGCTTCTCTACTTCTTCTACCGAGTAGCCGGCTTTGGCTGACTTGCGGGGATTCTCCATGCATGAGGACAGGCCTGATGCGAGCAGTTTGAATCCCACTTGGTCGAGCGCCTTGGACGCTGCAGCCAATTGGGTGACGATGTCGCGGCAGTCGCGATCCTCATTGAGCATCGCTTGGAGTCCGCGGATCTGTCCTTCGATGCGGCGGAGGCGGGTGTGGAGTTCACCCTTGACGTCAGCGGAGAGTTCCATACCTATTTCTTCAGCCAGGAGAACATGGACTTCTTCTCGCCAGCGGGGGCGGATGCGCATTGGCACCGCTCGGCCTGCGGGATGTGTCCGAGGACTTGTTCGACGTGGGCTCCGCAACCAGCCCAAGTGGGTCGCTTGCAACGGTTACATTCAACTTGTCTGCACATACCCCCTAGGGTATCATGGAGACATGACGACGTCAAACCTGATCTTCAAGCAGTACTACCTCGGGTGTCTTTCACAGGCGAGCTATCTCATCGGGGATCGTTCGACTGGCAGGGCGGTGGTGGTCGATCCGCTACGCGATATCGAGCAGTACCTTGCAGACGCTCGTGAGATGAGCCTGGCGATCGAGGCGGTGTTCGAGACGCACTTTCATGCGGACTTCCTCTCGGGCCATCTGGAGCTTGCGAAGGAAACCGGCGCACAGATCGTCTACGGCGCCGCAGCGGCTGATCGCGTCGGTTTTCCGATTCGGGCGATGCATGACGGTGAACATCTCTCGCTCGGTGGAGTCGACCTCGAGGTGTTGTCGACTCCCGGGCACACGCCTGAGTCGATCTGCATAGTCGTTCGAGAAGATGGACCGAATGGCGTGCCGTATGGGGTGTTGACCGGAGACACCTTGTTCATCGGTGACGTGGGACGTCCCGACCTGTTGTCCAGTGTCGGCGTCACGGCGAACGATCTCGGTCGTCAGTTGTACTCCTCGCTGCATAACAAGTTGATGGTGCTGCCTGATGCGACCAAGGTCTACCCGGCGCACGGTGCAGGTTCTGCCTGTGGCAAGAACCTCTCAACCGAGACGGTGTCCACGATCGGCGAGCAGCGACGCACGAACTACGCACTGGCTCCGATGACGGTGGAACAGTTTGTCGAGGCCGTCACGCAGGGTCAAAGCGCGGCCCCGATGTATTTCATGTTCGCGGCCAATCGCAACAGGGAAGCACACGACTTGCTGCCGAACGACGTCACTGTTGCTTCGCTCACGATGGAAGAGCTTCTTGCGCGGATGGACGACGGGGCGGTGGTCATCGACACGCGCGAGGGTGCGGACTTCGCACTCGGCCACGTGCGTGGGTCGATCAACGTCGGGCTGAGTGGTCGTTTCGCTGAATACGTCGGCCAAGTCGTCAAACCCGGCACTCCGATCGTGCTCATCGGCGACGAGGACACGAGCCGCGAAGCAACGATCCGTCTCGCTCGAATCGGGTTCGACACCGTCGTTGGTGCGCTCGAGTCGCCGCTTGCAAGTTTCCTGCGGCGCCAAGACGTGATCGAGCAGTCCTCGCGTCTCACCTTCGATTCCTTCGCAGAGCGAATCGCCTCCGTGCGCGAGGTCGTCACCGTGGACGTTCGCAATCCGGGTGAAGTCGAACTCGGCACGGTGCCGGGTTCACGCAACATTCCGATCGCTCAGTTGTTCGATCGCGCCAACGAACTCGACCGTGGCGCACCGATCGTCGTGTTCTGTGCGGGCGGCTATCGCTCGATGATCGCAGCCAGCCTGCTGCGTTCAAAGGGATTCACCGACGTCTCCGATGTGATCGGCGGCTACGGCGCGTGGGCCGACAAAAACTTGCCCGCGACACTCCCGGCGATCACGGTCGACGATCTGGCCGCGCAGCGTGACGCGTTCGTCGTCGTGGACGTGCGCGAAGATGATGAATGGGAACAGGGCCATCTCGAAGGGTCGCTGCACATTCCGATGGCGAACCTGCCGGCGAGGCGAGGCGAGATTCCGATGACTGGTCGCATCGCATGTCTGTGTCGCAGTGGTAATCGTTCGGCGAAGGTGACGGCGTGGTTGCTCGCCAATGGTTTTGACGCGTGCAACGTGACCGGCGGAACGCTCGCCTGGGACGAGCGCGGGTTTCCCTTCGTCATCGGCGCGCAGGCCTAGCTCCATACGGGGTATTCCCGATTCGGGGGTGACCCCGGGAGTACCGTTGGTTCATGGCATCCAAGCCCCGAAAGGGCTCCGTTTCGTCGCGCCCTAAGTCGGCCGCACCTCGTCCTCGCGTCGTGCGCTCGCACGGCTTGGATGACGACCTCGACGAGATCCAGGACTATCGCCGGGAGCGGCGCCCATCACTCATCAAGACGGTGATCGCCGGGCGGGAGCACGAGTTCGGCGGGATCGCCCTCGTGTGCCTCGGAATCGTGCTTCTCCTGTCCATCTATCTCCATGTGGCTGGGCCCCTCGGCCGCGGCTTGGACACGATGTTCGCCTTCTTCCTCGGTCTCGGGCGCTTCATCGCCCCGATCGGATTCGTTGCTGGTGGCATCGCTCTCATGAAGCGGGCCACGCTCGAGCATCGCATTCGTGTCACCTTTGGGATCGTCACGCTGATCGTCGCTGAGCTGTCGATCGCACACGTCTTGATCGCCACGACCGACGTCTCGTCGCTGCGAAATGCCGGCGGAGCGATCGGTTGGCTACTTGGTGCACCGCTCAGTCGGATGACGACCGACGTCGTGAGCGTGCTCATCTTGCTCACCGTGATGTTCTGCGCGGTGCTGTTGATCACCGGCAACAACCCCGTCGAGTTGTATCGACGAATCTCTGCGTGGGCCAATGGTGTGTCGGCGAGCGCACGCCGTGTGTCCCGTAATGACGAGGCCGACGAGTCGGAGTTTGAAGACGACGATCGTCGTGGACCAGAGTTCTACGACATCTCACTCGATGAGGAGTTCGGCTCTCGTCACGAGGAAGCAGAGGAGCGTCCGCGTCGCGAGCGCAAGAAGCGCAAGGAGCGCCGCGAAGCTCCGGCTCCGAGTCCCGCTCCGTCGCTCAACCCGACCGCAAAGCAGGTGTTGAAGGCCGAGCCACAACAGATGCCGCTCGGTCCCGGTGCCCAGCCGAGCGTGTGGAGTCTGCCGAATCTCGATCTGCTCACCGTCACGCGACATGAAAAGGCCGATGAGCGACTCGTGCGTGATCGTGGTGAATTGCTCGTCAACGCGCTCAAGGAACACAACGTCGAGACCGAACTCGTCGGTTACACGCGCGGACCGACGGTCACTCGTTACGAGTTGTCCCTTGGCGGTGGCGTGAAGGTCGCCAAGGTGACCTCGTTGTCGAAGGACATCGCCTACACGATGGCCGCAACCGACGTGCGCATCCTGGCGCCGATCCCGGGCAAGTCCGCCATCGGAATCGAAGTGCCGAACGCACAGCGCGAACTCGTCTCGCTCGGTGACTTGATGGTGTCGTCCGAAGCGCGCTCCGCGATGCACCCACTCGACGTCGGTGTCGGCAAGGACATCGCCGGCCGCTCGGTGTTCCTGAACATCTCCACGACTCCACACATGTTGATTGCCGGTACGACCGGCGCAGGTAAGTCGAGTGCGATCAATTGCATCATCACCTCGATCCTGATGCGCTCGACGCCGGACCAAGTGCGCCTCATCTTGATCGACCCGAAGCAGGTCGAGATGGCGCAGTACGCACGACTGCCACACCTCTTGACTCCACCGGTGACGAACCCCAAGAAGGCCGCGAATGCACTCGGCTGGGCGGTGAAGGAAATGGAGCGTCGCTACGACTTGCTCGTCGAGGCCGGCTTCCGTGACATCGTCGGGTACAACGCCGCCTACGACCGTGGTGACCTGAACGAAGAGTCCGTCGAAGGCAGCCAGTTCGCCCGCATGCCCTACATCCTCGTCGTCGTGGATGAGTTGAACGACCTCATGATGGTGGCTGCGCGAGACGTGGAGGAGTGCATCACCCGTATCGCCCAGAAGGCGCGCGCGGTCGGCATCCACCTCATCGTGGCGACGCAGCGTCCGAGCGTGAACGTCATCACCGGCGTGATCAAGGCGAACATCCCTGCACGCATGGCGTTTGCCGTGTCGTCGCTGACCGACAGCCGAGTGATCTTGGACCAACCTGGCGCGGAGAAGTTGATCGGTAAGGGCGACATGCTCATGCTCCCTGGCAACACCTCCGTCGCCCAGCGCGTGCAGTCTGCGTGGGTGGACGAGGGCGAAGTTCGCAAGGTCGTCGGACACTGGCGTCGCCAGGCCCCCGAGGTCGTGTACGTCTCCGGTGTCGATGGTGAGCAGTCGAGCGGAAGCGCTGAGGGTCTCATCGGCGGCACGACGGGTGATTCGGATGACGACGAGCTCTTGCGTCAGGCGATGGATCTCGTGGTGCGCACTCGTCAGGGTTCGACCTCGATGCTCCAGCGCAAGTTGAAGGTCGGCTTTGCCCGCGCGGGTCGTCTCATGGACCTGCTTGAGTCACGCGGTGTCGTCGGCCCGAGCGAAGGCTCCAAGCCGCGCGAAGTGCTCATGTCGATCGAAGAACTCGAAGCGCTCCAGCAGGCCAGTTAAGACGACCTCGCCACACCGCCTACAGTGCGGTCATGGCTGAATTCACCGAGGTTGCCGCAGGTCTCAAGTTTCCCGAAGGTCCAATCGCTCGTCCCGATGGCTCGATCGTGCTCGTCGAGATGTTCGGCAAGCGCATCACACGTATCGCGCCAGACGGATCGACGTCCACGATCGCCGACGTGCCCGGTGGCCCGAACGGCATCGCGTACGGTCCCGATGGCGCGCTCTACATCTGTAACAACGGAGGTTCATTCACCGAGGTCGACTTCCTCGGTCTCACGTTCCCGGGTCCGTTCACTCCCGAGAACTACATCGGTGGTCGCATCCAGCGTCTCGATCCGGTGACCGGTGAGTTGCGCGATCTGTACACCGAATGCAATGGCAATCCGTTGCGTGGACCGAACGACATCGTCTTCGACCAAGCAGGCGGCATGTGGTTCACCGATCACGGCATTCGCCATGGTCGCAGCGCAGACTTGACCGGCATCTACTACGCCAAGATCGACGGGTCGTCGATCACCGAAGTGATCTTCCCGAGTGAGGCACCGAACGGCATCGGACTCTCACCCGATGGCTCGACGTTGTATTGGGCAGAAACGTTCACCGGTCGCGTGCACCAGGCGAAGATCGCCTCGCCGGGAGTGCTCGAGGGGTATTCCTCGCTCGATCCAGCCAACTGTCTCTGTGGCCTGCCTGGTCTTCAACTGCTCGACTCGCTCGCTGTCGACGGCGCGGGCAACGTATGCGTCGCCACGCTCGGATTGCAGGCTGCGGGCGTCACCGTGATCTCGCCAACCGGTGAGATCATCGAACAGGTGCTCACGGGAGATCCACTGACGACGAACGTGTGCTTCGGTGGCCCCGACATGTCGACGGCGTATCTCACGCTCTCTGGCACCGGACGTGTCGTGTCGATGCCGTGGCGACACGGGGGGCTGCGACTCAACTTCAACTGAGCGGCGCGTCACCGTCGCCGCGCAGGTGACAACGGTAGGATTTCTGTGTGGCCCAGCGGTTTTATGTTGAGACGTTGGGCTGTCCGAAGAACGACGTCGATTCCGACAAGATCATCGGGACCTTGCTTGCTGACGGTCTCGTTGCCACCGATGACCCAGGCGCAGCGGACGTCGTCGTCGTCAATACGTGTGCCTTCATCGAGGAGGCACGTCGAGAGTCGATCGACACGGTGCTCGCACTCGCGGAGAGTCGCAAGGACGGTTCCCGCCTGGTCGTCACGGGATGCATGGCCGAGCGGTATGGGGCTGAACTCGCCGAGGCACTGCCAGAAGTCGACCAGGTGGCGGGATTCGGTGTTCCCGTGCAGTTGGGGCGAAAGCCTCTCGCGGTCGGCACGGCGGACGTCCCGAGCTTCGATCTGTTGAACCTGCCGCGACCCAAGTCGATCCATCCGTGGGCGTACGTCAAGATCGCCGAGGGTTGTGACCGCACGTGTGGGTTTTGTGCAATCCCTTCCTTCCGTGGCCCGCAACGCAGTCGAGACATCGCCTCGATCGTCGCCGAAGTCGAGCAGCTGGAGGTCAAGGAGGTGGTCCTCGTCGCCCAGGACCTCGCGAGTTATGGCAAGGATCGCCCGGGTGATCTCGGAGCGGGTTCGATCATGCGACTGGTCAATGAAGTCGCCGCACGGGTCGAGCGCACACGCTTGTTGTATCTCTATCCGAGCGATCTCTCCGATTCGTTGATCGAAGCCATCCTTGCGACCAACGTCGCGTACTTCGACCTGTCGCTTCAACACGTGTCCAAGGAACACCTGCGTCGGATGCGCCGCTGGGGCGACGGGGAGCGATTCTTGAAGCGCATCGCCGACATACGTGAACGTGAACCCCAAGCAGCGTTCCGCAGCAACTTCATCGTCGGCTACCCGGGCGAGACCGAGGACGACCACGATCAACTCGTGCGTTTCGTGGAGGAGGCGCAGTTGGACTGGTGCGGGTTCTTCACCTACTCGCGCGAGGAGGGAACCTACGCGGCTGACCTCGAGGGATCGGTGCCTGAGACCTTGATGCAGGAGCGCATCGCCGAGCTTCGCGAGTTGCAGGATTCGATCACCGCTGCCAAGCGAGACGAGTTGATCGGGGAGACGTTGTCAGTGCTTGTGGATGAACGAGGTATCGCCCGCAGTTCGCGCGAGGCCCCGTCGATTGATGGCGTGATTCACGTGAGCCCTACGCTTGAGGTCGCCATGATCGTGGACGTTGAAATCGCCGATGCGCTCGGACCCGATCTCGTGGCCGTCGGTGCACAGATGGAAGGAAGCGATGCCGACTGACTCGAACGCCATCCGCACGTGGGCGAATGCCGTCACGGTCAGCCGACTGCTCGTTTCTCCGTTGTTCTTTGCGATCATCCCGGATTACGCCGGTGGTTCGTGGGCGGCGACGGGGCTGTGGTTCGTCCTCTGCGTGAGCGACGTCGTCGACGGCAACCTCGCACGTCGTCACGGCACGACCAAGAGCGGTGCATTCCTCGACCCACTCGCCGACAAGGTCGCGGTCCTCGGGTCGATGTTCGTGCTCGTCGAGCGCGGGATGTTCTCCGGACTGTTCGCCTGGTTCGTCGGCATCATCGCCGCGCGTGAGATCGCCATCAGTCTGTATCGCGTGTTTGCCGGAGCAAAGGGCGTGAGCATGCCCGCGAGCCGCACAGCAAAGATCAAGACGCTCAGCCAGCAGGTTGCGGTCGGTTTCGCGGTCTTGCCGTGGACCGCGACCGACGCCCCGATCACGTGGAAGGTGTCGCTGTGGGTCGCCGTTGGCCTCACGATCCTTTCTGGTGTGCAGTACGGCCTGCGTGCGGTGACGAACAAGGTCGGCTGACGTGCGCTGCGACGTCGTAGCCGTCGGCACCGAGCTGCTCCTCGGCCAGATCGTCGACACGAACTCTGCGTGGCTCGGTGAGCAGATGGCGATGGCCGGAATCAATTCCTGCGTGCAAGTGAAGGTCGGTGACAACTTGCCGCGCATGGTCAAGGCAATCCGCGAAACCCTTGCCGATGCCGACGCGCTCGTCGTGTGCGGAGGTCTCGGTCCGACGCACGACGACATTACCCGCGAGGCCATTGCCGAGGTGATGGGGACGACCCTCGAGTTCGACGACGAAGTCGGAATGGTGATCGCCGAGATGTTCGCTTCACGCAACCGACGGATGCCCGAGATCAACATGCGCCAGGCGATGGTGCCGAAGGGCGCAACCGTGATCCCACAGCGCCGTGGTACGGCACCCGGACTCATCTGTCCCGTCGGCGACAAGGTGATTTACGTCGTGCCGGGAGTTCCCTTCGAGCTCTACGAAATGTTCGAACGTGCAATCCTGCCCGACCTCCTCGCACGCAGTGGTTCTCAGTCGATCATCGCCAGTCGGACACTGCGCACGTGGGGCGAGAGTGAAAGTGGACTGAATGAGCGCCTGCATGACCTCATCGCGGAACTCGATCGTGTCGGCAATCCGACGCTTGCGTTCCTCGCCAGCGGCTGGGAGGGCATCAAGGTGCGGCTCACGGCGAAGGCCGACTCGAACGAGGCAGTTCGCGATCTCCTCGATGTCTGGGACGAACGTGTTCGTGGAGTCGTTGGCGACGTCGTCTTCGGTATTGACGCCGACACGATGGAATCAGTCGTCTTGGATCAGATGCGCTCACTCGGACTGTCACTTGGACTTGCCGAGTCCGTCACGGGAGGTCTCGTTGCGGGGAGGCTCACCAACGTTCCCGGCTCGAGCGATGTGTTGCGCGGATCGATCGTGTCCTATGCGAGTGAGGTCAAGTTCGACGTCCTCGGGGTCACGCCTGGTCCCGTGGTCAACGAGTCGACGGCAGTCGAGATGGCAGTTGGAGCGAAGCGGGTACTCGGCTCCGATGTGGGTCTTGCACTGACCGGTGTGGCCGGTCCGGCCGAGCAAGACGGCGTGAAGCCCGGAACGTTGTGTGTGGGGCTGGCAATGCCCGATGGTTCGACGCAGTCGCGCACGCTCCAGTTGCCCGGGGTGAGAGATCAGATGCGTCAGCTGAGCGTGATCAGTGCGCTCGATTTCCTGCGGCGAGCACTTTCCGACAAATGAAAAAGCCCCGGGTTTCCCCGGGGCTTTTTCGACATTCGAGTCGCACTAGGCGGCGCGATAGCCCTCTGACTCGCTGCGGGCGAGTGCGATCGACATGATCACGAGACCGTAAGCGGCCTTGGCGAGCACGTCAGATGCCGAGTAGCCGACCTGGATGACGGTGGCTGCTTCTTCGACGCTGAGGCCGATCTGCTTTGCCAACCAGCTCTTCTCATCACCGAGGATGTAGAAGATCGGGTAGATGCCCCAGGTGAACAGCAGCAAGTAGCGAACGTTGTTCAGCTTCTTGCCGACTTCGCCAGCCTGGCTCTTCAGTGCCTTGCCGACTTCACCTGCGAACAACTCGTACAGCACGTACAGCATGAAGAGACCAGAGATGGCTCCCCAGACGGTGCGCTCGGTCGAGCCGTGGGCTGCAACTTCGCCCGGGTAGCCCGTGGCGATCATCAGCAATGCGCCAACGATGAGTCGTGGCGTCACCTTCTTGGCGACGGCCTTCGACACGCCCGAGACGACGACGAGCTCTGCGACGAGGAGCGGCACGGTGAGCAGCCAGTCCGCGTAGCGGTAGCCCTCGTTCCAAGTGCCCTCGGCAAAGTTCGTAAACATACGCCAGTAGTGATAGGCGGCGATACCGCAGATCATGGCTGACATCGTCACCGCGCTGCGATAGGCGGGGGCGACGCGATTGCGTGAGACCAAGAAGTACACGAACGCAATTCCCAAGGTCGCCGTGGCGAACGAGAGTGCGTTGTATACGAGGTCGTGGTTACTGGTAACCAGTCCTGTCATTTCTTCCATTGAGTCGATGTTCCTCCAACTCGGGCCCCGAAGCCGGGAGGTCTCGTAGTAGGCCCTCATCCAGCCTGATACATCCGTCACAGGTTTGTATCTCTGAACCAGTTACAGAGTTATGACAATCTGATGACGACGGGCACTACATCGCCAGCGTCAGACCCCCGTCGACCACCAGGATCTGGCCCGTGGCATACGTGTTGCGCAGCAGGGCCAAGGTTGCCTCGGCGCAGTCCTGGGGCGTTGCCGAACGGTGGAGCGGGGCGATCGCCCGTACCCCGTCGTGCTGGTTCTGCCAGTCCTTGGTCCACGGGGTCTCCACGAGTCCAGGGGCAACGGCGTTGAAGCGCACCGGTGAGTGGGACTTGGCCAAGAGCAAGGTCATGTGGTTGAGGGCAGCCTTCGACATCGCATAGGCGATCGAGCTCCCCACCGGGCGCACGCCGGCAATCGAGGTGATGGTCACCACGTTTCCCGCATCGCTCTTCTTCAGGTGTTCGAGGGCGTACTTGGTCAGCATCCACGTTCCGGTCACGTTGACGTCGAAGGTCTTGTCGAAGATCTCGTCGGTGAGGGCATCCAAGTTGCGATGGTCGACGAGCGTCGTCCAACCAGCGTTGTTGATCAGAATGTCGAGACGTCCAAAGTGACTGATCGTCTCATCAATCAATCGTTGACCGGCCTGTTTGTCGGCGATGTCGGCCTGGATGTAGGTCGCATTCGATCCAATCTCTGATGCGACACGCTTTCCTGCTTCGACCGAGGTCGCCGAGTTGACGACGACGTGTGCACCGAGGGCACCGAGGCTCTTGGCGATCGCCTCGCCAATTCCGCTCGATGATCCGGTGACGACGGCGACTCGATCGGTGAACTCTGCCATGGTTTCCTCCTAGGCGGTGACGCGAGTAAGTGGTGCGGTGAGACAGGTCGGGCCGCCGTCACCCTTCACGGCGACATTCGCGCCGTTGAACACATTGACCTCGACGCCAGCTTCGCGGAGCGCCGCTTCGATTTCAGGGTTGCCTGCTGCCAGCACGACGACGTTGGGCTTGATGGTCAAAATGTTCGCGCCCTGTGTCAGCATTTCCCGCTCGCTCACGGGAATCCAGCGAATGCCGCGCGATTCGAGGAACTGCAACAACCTTACGGGCGCGAGTGGTTCGTAGACGACTGCGAGGTCGTGAGCGATTGGGGAGAGCACTGACATGAGGTGCAAGACCGCGCCGGGACCCTCGTAGTGCGGCAGGTCGAAGGAAAGTACGTCGACGCCGTGGGGCGTGAGCAGGTCGCGAATCTGGTCGATGCCGGCTTGGTTGGTGCGATAGCCATGGCCGATGAGGAGCGTCTTGGCGTCTAGCCACACCTTGTCGCCGCCGTCTGCAACACCAGGTGCGCTGAGTTGTCCGAGGATCGGCACTCCGAGTCGCTCGAGGTCCTTGCGGAAATGTGCAGGCTCGGGGGAACGGATTGGCTTGGCCATGTTGAGCAAGATCGCCCCGTGTGGAGTCATGATCATCGGGTCGTGCATGTACACCGCATCGACGAGGCCATCGATCGGTGCAGCGACCTCGACCACGCAGCCGAGTGACGTGAGGAGTGCGACGAATTCATCGTGTTCGCGCAGCAGTGCTTCGAGATCCGGCATTCGCCAGTGGCCGTCCTCGACGAAGTTTCCCGTCGTCGTTGGTGTGCGCACGAGGACGCGAGTGAGACGCGAGACCATGTCGGGAGTTCCCCACTGAGGCGAAGTATGGCTCGTCGACATCGCGTGCCAGCCTAGGCTTTGTCCATGACTCCCCGTCGTGGTGCTGCGTACTTCGTCCTGCTCGGGATGGTCCTTGCAGCGTGCTCGATGGACTCGACGCCGTCGGGTTCGGCTGATTCGGTGGTGACGACGGTGGTGGAGACGACCGTCGCTGAAGTTGAAGATACGTCGGTGCCGACGACAATCGAGACCACGACGACCACGACCGTCCCCGAAGTCGATCTCCAGTGTGTGACCCTGCTCAAGTGTCAGTTCGCCAACCTCGTCGGCGTGGACTTCTCGCTCCTCAAACTGGAGTTCACCGACTTCAGCGTGGCGGATCTTTCGGGTGCGTCACTCGTGCGAGCAAACTTGAAGCAGACGGTGCTGATTCGTACCAACCTCACGAATGCCGACTTGACCGGTGCGAACCTCACGGGAGCAAACCTGACCGGCGCATTGATTACTGGTGCCAATTTCACGAACGCGATCATGACGAATGCCGTCATTTGTGGAATCGACCCGACGACTGCGGTCGGGATCACCGACAAGCAGCTCGCCGACGCCCAGATGTTCCGCGACAAGGGCAATCGTTACTGTCCATGATCGTCCAGCGCGCAGCGGACCGCCCCGGTGTTCCGTGGCGCAATGGTCTCGGTGTCCAATACGAGATCACAGCTGATGGTCCGTTGCCGGATGGGTGGGGGTGGAGGCTGTCGACCGCCGACATCACGACCGATGTTCCGTTCTCAGTCTTTCCAGGTGTCAATCGGTTCTTTTGTGTCGGTGTGGGGAATGGTGTCGTCCTCACCATCGATGGGGTCGAGCATCGATGCGGTCCCCATTCGGTGACGTATTTCAGGGGTGATGCTCAGGTGGCTGCGCGTCTGATCGATGGGCCGATGAAGGCGATCAACCTGATGGTCCGCGATGGAGCGCCGCATCGCGGGTATCACGTAGCGCTCGAAGGCTCGACCGTGCAGGCCATCGCGGTTGTTGCATTCGTTGGTGGCGCAGAGATTCGCCTCGACTCCGAGGTTCACGAACTCCACGATCTTGACGCGCTGGTAGGTGGTCAAGTGGCGACGGTCGAGGTGCTTCGCGGCGCCGTCATCGTGGTGTCCTGACGCCACGAGTCGTCAGTCGTTAGGACTACCTATCACTTGTTAGGTGTTCTTGACGAGTGGCTTAGTGCGTAATAAGTCCGCGCAATGGTGTCGGTCACATCGTCCTCGGAGTCAGTACGCATCGTGGTGATGAACGTCCCTCTTCAGTGACTGATCGCGGCACTCGTTGGTCGGTGTCCTTACGGTGGAAACGGAAGGAAGGTCATCGATGAATACCGTCGGCGCAGACAAGGAAACGTTCTTCACGAAGGCAGTGATCGGGCTCATGTTGGCAGCGATCACCGTGTCGTCACTGGTGCTTGGGGTTGTCGCCGTCGTGGCGATGAACGACGGGACCGAGTCTGCGAGCGGTGAATCCGCCGGTGCGACGGTCGTCCAAGTGCATCTGACCGAATTCGCCATCAGTATGGTTCCTGACACGGTGCCCCCCGGTGACGTGACCTTTCAGGTGATGAATCACGGCTCGGTCGAACACAACTTTTCTCTGCCTGCACTTGGTGCAAAGACGGCGATGTTGAAGCCCGGCGAAGGCGAAGATCTCGTGGTCTCAGGTCTCGAAGCTGGTGATGTGGGTGTGCTCTGTGAAGTCGCTGGTCACGATGCAGCCGGCATGAAGGGCACGTTGCGCGTCGTCGAGGGCGCGACGGTGGCTGCCACTGGCGGCGACACGATGTCTGGGTCGACGATGTCGTGGCAACAGATGGACAAGATGATGGAAGAAGTGGCGATGCGGTTCCCCGACAAGACGCAAGGGACGGGCAACGAAGAGCTCGAGTACACGACGTCACAAGACGGCTACAAAGTCTTCAACCTCGTTGCAAAGATCATTCCGTGGGAGGTCGAAGCGGGCAAGTTCGTCGATGGATGGTCCTACAACGGACTCATCCCCGGCCCGGTCATTCACGTCAATGTTGGCGACAAGGTCCGCTTGGTCTTGAAGAATGAGTTGCCCGAGTCAACGGCACTCCACCTGCATGGAATTCGTGTCCCCAACTCGATGGATGGAGTCGATCCCTACACACAAAAGGCGATCATCCCTGGTGGTGAGTACATCTATGAGTTCACGGCACTCGAGCCGTCCGTTGGCATGTATCACTCGCACCACAACGCCCAGGTGCAGGTTCCGAACGGTCTCGCCGGAGCGCTCCTGATCGGCGACTGGAAGACGCTCGCCATGAAGGCTACGGGCGGTCGAACTGCCGATACCGACGGTCTCGCCGAGCAGGAGAACGTGATGGTGCTGAACGATTCGGGAACGATCGGTTTGTCACTGAATGGCAAGTCATTTCCGGCAACTTCTCCCTATGCGTTGAAGGTTGGGGAGTCGATGGTGGTGCACTACTTCAACGAGGGCAACATGACCCACCCGATGCACCTGCATCAGCCGGCGGGTCTCGTCGTGGCCCACGACGGAAAAGTGCTCGAGAGTCCGTTCTGGGCCGACACGCTCAACGTCGCGCCTGGTGAACGTTGGACCGTCGTCTACACCGCACTTGATCCCGGCGTATGGGCCTGGCACTGTCACATCCTCACGCACGCGGAAACCCCCGAAGGCATGCGGTACATGGTGACGGCACTCATCGTTTCCTGAAGCGCCTCGCTACGGTGAGTGGCGTCACGTCGAAGCGAAGGAGGACAGATGTCGCGCTGGAAGTCGCATCCACACGTCCGCAGTGGTGAGCGTCTCACGCGAGGTGAGCGTGCCGCGGATCGCATGCGCAATGGAATGGGCTCGTGGCCGTTCGTTTTCGTGGCGCTCGTTTTCCTCGCCGCGTGGATGGCGTTCAATCGCGACACCGGTTTCGACCCATATCCATTCATCCTTCTGAATCTCGTCTTGTCGTGCATCGCAGCATTGCAGGGAGCGATCCTGTTGATTGCCGCGAAACGTGCGGATCAGATTTCGGCCGAACTCGCGGTGCACACCTTCGAAATTGACAAGGAGAATCTCGAATTGACGAGAATGATCCACGAGCTCACGATCAAGGTCGAGCAGTTGACGCGTGAAATCCATGATCACGTCGGGGCTCAGGGAGTTAAGCGAACGTCTTAGATTGCGACGTGGCTCGACTCAGTTTTCTTACGATTGAGCTCTGTTCGACGAATCGGAACGATGTTGTCGACTTCGTGTCTGTACCCAAGACGGTTAAAACGTCCTGCGATGAGCAAGTCAATAAGTTGTTTTGAACGAGCATCGATGATGTTTTCCGCCCAACCTGAGTGATCGCGTGGTCGGTATTCTGAGTGAATCGTTGTTGATCGATATCGATTGATCAAGAGTTCTGCGTCGAGCCCAAACCGTTTTGCAAACGTTTGAAGGCTCTGATCCATGTCTTCGTAGTAGAGCACCAGGTCAATTTCTGGCCGTGATGTTCCGTCGGGCTGTGTCACCGACACGAGCCGTTCATTCTTCACGATGATCTCAGGATTGGCGGCGATCCATTCGCCGAACATTGGGAAGGAGTCAGGGCTTGTCGACTGGCGCTTCTTCATGAAGTAGTACGACACGATTCGTTCGTATGGATTACGCGCAATTTCGATCTTGGTGCACCGGTTCCATTCGGCGTGCCCAAGGTGCGACCGGATGTCCTCGGCGGACATGTGATCCTTTTCGATCGAGAACGCCTCGTGACGTGGTCCACGCCTGCGCAGAACGTCGCTTAGGACGTGGCGGGCTTCCGTGCGATGGCGAAGTATCTGGGGAATCAGGCGCCGGAGGGGGAGCCACGAGGTGTGGCGGAGCGCGATGGAGTCGACTGACTTCCCACCGGATTCCCAGGATTCATTGATCGTGATGACGGCCAGTTGACTGAGGAGCGGCGCGATTGCGGCCTCAAAAGAGGACCCCGAAACCTTCAACGTTTTGATGAAGATGAGTCCCAAATGAGGGTCATAAATCATGGAATGAAACTAGTTCACCAGACCTCCATTTTTGGTCACCCAGACGACGCCTCGGTCACGGGGGCTGAAACGGCGGGGTTTTCGGTGGATCCCCAACACGGCACCTCTGCGATGATGGGGCATGGCTCTTCACCAGCAGACCGCTCAATTGCTTGCATTCTTGTCATCTCTAGGAAATCCGCCGTTGTCAGAGCAGAGTGTCGACCAGGCCCGAGCTGGGTACGCCGCGATGCGCACCATCTCCACAGTTGATCTTCCAGAAGTTCGTGACGTCGATGCCGGAGGTATTCCAGCTCGGCTCTATCGCCCAACGCTTGAGCGCACCGGGTTGTGTGTGTACTTCCATGGGGGAGGGTTCGTGATCGGTGACCTCGACTCCCACGATGACGTCTGCCGCAAGTTGGCCGTGGCGTCCGGGCACGCCGTCCTCGCCGTGGACTATCGGCTTGCACCGGAGCATCGCTTTCCTGCCGCGGTAGAAGATGCTTTGGACGCAACTCGCTGGGCTCATGCGCATGCATCGGAGCTCGGAGTTGATCCAGATCGTTTGGCGGTCGCGGGGGATTCAGCCGGTGGCAACTTGGCGGCCGTCGTCGCGTTGTTTGGCGGCGTCAAACTCAAGTTCCAGTTGTTGATCTACCCGGTGACTGACGCACAGTCGAACACGCAGAGTTATGTCGACAACGCCAACGGCTACTTCCTCACCGCGGACTCGATGCGCTGGTTCTTCCAGCACTACACCAACGGTGATCATTCGGTGATCGGCGATGCTCGATTGTCGCCACTTCGGGCCGGTGATGCCGAGTTGGCTGCGACTCCACCCGCGGCGGTCATCACGGCCGAGTATGACCCCCTCCGAGATGAAGGCGAGCAATACGCCGCGCGTCTCGCTGCGCTCGGTGTGCCGACGTCCCTGACGCGATTCCACGGCCAAATTCATGCATTCTTTTCGATGTCGGAATTACTGGACGACGGTGCGGCCGCAATTGCACTCGCCGGCGCACACCTCGCCAAGAATCTGAAGGCGAACTGACATGGTCGGCAAAGCAGCGAGTCCACACACCAGGACGGCAAACGCACCTGACGATCGAGTCTTCGACCCGGCCGACCTCGAGCGCGTGCGCCGTGGGTTCATTGCGTCACTCGATTCACCGATTGTCGATGGGGACGGTCGCGTCGCCCACAACACTTCGAGGTACGAATTTTTGCGTGACGGACGCGCCACACCCGACACCGTCAATCCGCATTTGTGGCGCCATGCGACGTTGAACGCCCATCACGGGTTGTTCGAAGTGTGTGACGGTGTCTGGCAGGTGCGTGGCTACGACATCTCCAACATCACGTTCATTCGTGGCGCATCGGGCTGGATCGTGGTCGATCCACTGACGACCACGGCCACTGCGCGAGCGTCATATGAGTTGATCACGGAGCACCTTGGACATCGTCCAGTCGTGTCGGTGATCTATACGCATTCGCACGCGGATCACTTCGGGGGTGTGTTCGGAGTGACGAGTGATGAAGAGGTGCGCGACGGGAAGTGCTCGGTGATTGCCCCCGAGGGATTCCTCGCCGAGACGATCGGGGAGAACATCATCGCCGGGCCTGCGATGGCGAGACGGGCGATCTATCAATTCGGACCGTTCCTCGAAGCCGATCCGACCGGGCACGTCGACTGTGGTCTCGGAAACTCGATTCCGATCGGTGCACCAGGACTGATCGCTCCGACGATCGAGATCCATCGCACGGGAGAGGAACTCGTCGTCGACGGAGTGCGCATCGTCTTCCAGCTCACTCCCGAGACGGAAGCACCGGCGGAGATGAACTTCTTCTTTCCCGACTTCGGCGCGTTGTGCATGGCCGAGAACTGCTCGCACACGATGCACAACCTGGTTCCGATTCGTGGCGCGCTCGTGCGCAACTCGTTGCGCTGGTCGAAGTACATCAATGAAGCGATCGAGTTGTTCGGGGATCAGGCAACCATGATGTTCGCCTCACATAACTGGCCCCGCTGGGGCGCCGAGGACGTGCGTGAGTACCTCACGTTGCAGCGCGACCTGTATCGCTTCATTCACGACCAGACCATGAGGCACGCCAACAAGGGGCTCGTCGCCACTGAAATCGCAGAGCTTCTCGAGTTGCCTCCCGAGTTCCTCGCACACGAGCACACGCGTGGGTTCTACGGCGATCTGGTGCACAACGTGAAGGCCGTCTATCAGCGGTATCTCAGTTGGTACGACGCCAATCCGGCGAATTTGCACAAGTATCCGCCGACCGAGGTGGGGAAGCGATATGTCGACCTCGCCGGAGGAATGGAAGCACTGCTAGGGCACGCACAGAAAGCCTTCGATGCGGGCGACTATCGATGGGTTGCAGAGCTCGTGAATCACGCGGTGTTTGCCGACCCGACGAACGAGCGCGCACGAACCCTGCAGGCAGACACGTTGGAACAGCTCGGATATCAATCAGAGTCATCGACGTTTCGCAATGCATATCTGATGGGCGCAAAGGAGTTACGCAACGGGCCGCCAAAGTTGACGCAGGGTGCGAAGCGTGCGCGCAGCATGATCCGTGCGATGACCGTCGAGCAGGTGTTCGATGCCATCGCGGTGCGAGTCAAAGCGGAGTTGGTGGGAGGAGTGAATGCGGTCATCAATTGGACGTTCACCGACATGGCGAGCACACCAGATGAGCGATGGGTGCTCGGCTTGTCAAACCGCACGCTGTTTGCGACGCAGGGTCGCCACGATCCACACGCCGCGGTCACGGTGACCATCACCCGTGAATTGCTCCTGGCGATCGTCGCCCAAGACACGACGTTCATGGATGAGATCGGCAAGGGTTCGATCACCCTCGACGGAGATGGGGCCGCGCTGTTGTCGATCTTCGGCAACCTCGAGGAAGTCGCCGCGGGATTTGCCATAGTTGAGCCATGAGTCGACTCGGCAAGAAGGTCTTGATCGCCGCGGCAGTCGTTGTCGTTGCCGTCGTCGGTGGGCCTTGGGTCTACATCAACGTGATCAAAGACGATGCTCCGGAAGCACTCACGCTCGACACGGTGCCGACGACCATTGGTGCCGCGAGCGACACCACGGTGGTGGCATCGGCGAGCGACGTAGATGGGGAGTGGGTCGCGACCTCCGAGTCGGTCGTCGGATATCGCGTCCGTGAGATCTTGTTCGGGCAAAGCACTGAGGGTGTGGGGCGGACGAACTCGGTGACTGGGTCGCTCGTCGTGTCTGAATCAGTCGTGACGACTGCATCATTCACCGTTGAGATGGCGACGCTCGTCAGTGACAGCGATCGGCGTGATCGTCAGGTCGCGGGCCGCATTCTCGACGTCTCGAGATATCCGACTTCCACCTTCGAGTTACTCGAACCCATCACACTCACGCCCGAGTCACTCAATGGATCCGAGCTGGCGGTGACCGCGAAGGGCACGCTCACCTTGCGGGGAGTGTCGAAGGACGTGTCGGTTCCGCTCGTCGCGCAGTTGGTCGACGGCACGATTTCAGTGAACGGCACGATTGAAATCGTCTTTGCCGACTGGGGAATCCCCGATCCCAGCGTCTCGGCAATCTCCGTCGAGGATCGCGGGCTGCTCGAGTTCTTGATCGTCTTCGGTCGCTAGTCGTCGAATCGATTCGCTCGCATAGCGTTACGCCACGCAAGAGCGACGGCGTCGAACTTCATGTGTAGCTCTGCGGTTGGTTCGTAGGGAACCTTCTTCGGTCGCTGTGATTCGACGATCGACTTGTCCTGGTTGAAGATGACGTCTTCAAAGTTGCGTAGTACCGACGCATCCTGGTCGAGGTTGTAGTTGCGTCCGATGAGGAGGAATCCTCTGCTGTGCTCCTCGTCAATCGGTTGTGACACGAAGAAGTAGACCATTCCCTCTCGTGCGCCCCAGCCGAGTCGAAGAAGCAACGTGAAGGGCAAATGGATTTCGTAGTGCGATCGGCGCATCGGGGCAGTCGTATCGGCATTGGCAAAGACGGGGAAGTCGTCGGTGTTTGCCGCTTCCGGGCGAACGATGTCGTAACTGACGATGTGTCCGTTCGTCGCGACGTCATAGGAGGGCACGACCGGACGATTGGGGTCACCCAAAAGTCCCGGGTGAACCCACGGAAAGTGACCAAAGTCGGTGAAGTTTTCGAGTTGGCGGGAGGCGTGTGCATTCCACTCGTAGGGTCCACAGGACACCCACGTCCACGACGAATCATCGAACTCGTCGATGGTGGGTAGCTCATTGTCGGGTTTGGCGAGTGCAACCCAAATGAGCCCGTATCGCTCGGT
>VFQT010001540.1_pt1 | contig 27307 bp, 21 predicted proteins | sample 3512381 | NCBI WGS metagenome assembly VFQT01 (sample SAMN10412376, study PRJNA504923) | tailings metagenome | isolation source: Relicate 2 Philex TSF3 active mining site | place: Philippines: Tuba, Benguet | collected 2017-08-29
CGGCCGAGCTTTCGTCGGCGGCGTCGCGCGTCATGTCGAGGAGGCCGCTGCCGGAACCGACGGTCTCGAGGTTCAGTCCGCTGTCGCTCAAGCCGCCATCCGCTGCGATGCCGGGGCTCGGGGCGGCGCCGCTGTCGGCCATGCTGGGCGAAGCGCCGCTGTCGGCGAGTCCAACGCTCGGTCGCGCGCCGCTCGCGGCACGGCCGGGGTTGCTGTCGGCAAGTCCCACCTTCGGAGCAGCGGCAGCGCCACTGTCGGCAAGACCCAGGCCGCCGAGCAGGTCATCGTCGCCGCCCGACATCGGTGGCGGTGATGCGTTGCGGCCAGCGCCGCTGTCGGCGAGTCCAAGCGATGCAGCGCCGGCGCCGCTGTCGGCAAGACCCAGGCCGCCGAGCAGATCATCGTCGCCGCCGGCTGCCGGGGCAGCAGGAGCGCTCATCGCCGCGCCACTGTCGGCAAGACCCAGGCCGCCGAGCAGATCATCGTCGGCAGGGGCTGCCGCACGCGACGGTGCAGCGGACGGTGCACCGAGGTCGAGGTCAAGATCGAGGCCATCACCGGCAAGCGCAGGACCGCCGGCGCCGCTGCCGCTGAGCGGAAGATCGAAGCCTCCGCTGCTGCCACCGCCAAGGTCGCCGAGCTCAAGGTCGAGCCCGTCGTCGTCAGACTGGGCGAGCTGGTCGATGTCGGCGGCCTTGAACTTGATCTGGTCCTTGTCGCGGAACTCCTGAAGCTGACCCGCCTGGGCCATCTGGAGGAGTTCGGCGGGCGACTTCTTGAGCTTCGCGGCGGCCTCTTCGAGCGAGTAGAACAGGCGTGACATGGACCTTCCTTCAGTCAGCGGGCGAGCCACGGGGCGGTGCAGCGGCACCGACCATGGTCACGCCGGGCGTGGGAAGCGCCAAGGTAGCGCAAAGGCCGCGTCGGCGCGAGGTTCACCCTCGCCAAAGTGGCTCGCCGCCGCGATCGAACGGTGGTTCGTCGAGCACGCCCGGGACCTTCCATGGCGGCGCGACCGAAGCGGTTATCGCGCCCTCGTCAGCGAGTGCATGCTGCAGCAGACCCAAGTCAGTCGGGTGATCGAGCGGTTCGAGGCGTTCGTCGCGCGATGGCCCAACGTGTCCGCGCTCGCAGCCGCCAAGGAAGACGAGGTCCTCGCGCAGTGGCAAGGGCTTGGCTACTACCGACGTGCCCGGCGCTTGCATGAGGCCGCCAAGGCGTGCGTGGCCCGGTTCGACGGCAGCGTTCCCGAACGATCAGCCGATCTAGCCACCTTGCCGGGCGTCGGTCGGTACACGGCGGGAGCGATCGCGAGCATCGTGCATGGAGAACGAGCCGCCATCGTCGATGGAAACGTGGCGCGCGTGCTGCTGCGGGTCCACGGGCGCGCCCTGGACCCAGCCGAGCGCTCCACGCAGGAGTGGCTCTGGTCGACGGCTCAGGAGCTGGTGGAACGAGCTTCGTCGGCGGCCAGGCTGAACGAGGGATTGATGGAGCTCGGTGCGCTCACGTGCACGCCGCGGGCACCCCGTTGCGAGTCGTGCCCATGGCGATCCCGATGCCTCGCCCATCGTGATGGATCGATCGATCGCATTCCAGCGGTTGCGGCCAAGGCCACGCGGCCGACGGTCCACTGGGAGACCTTGGTCATGCGCGATGCGCGCGGGATCGTGCTCGAGCGTCGTGGCGATCGAGGCCTGTGGGCGGGACTCTGGCAGTCGCCGACGGTCGAGCATGCCGCGCCGGCTGCCGTCGCGTCGTTCGATCCACGCGCAGCGTGGCCCGGCGTGCGTGGCATCGTCGAGGCGGGTGCCTGCGGCGTGGTCACGTCGCCGCGCCGCGTGGAGTTCAGGGTCTGGGTCGCCAAGGCGCCTCGGCGCATGGCCGAGGGCTGGCAACGGGTGGCGTCCGATGCGCTCTCGGAGCACGCCATGTCCAACGCGATGCGGCTCGTGCTGGAGACGGCGTCGTGCGTCAGGCCGCCAGCAGGCGCTCAAGCAGTTCGCTCACGCGCAGCAGGCGGCTCTCGGCGAACGCCGGTGCCTGCAGCTGCAGGCCGACCGGGAGCGCGTGGCCGCTCGAGCGGTCGATCCCGCCGGGAAGGCTGATGCCGGCGATGCCGGCGATGTTGGTGTTCACGGTGTACACGTCGTTCATGTACATCTGCAGCGGGTCGGTCACGCCGCCGATCGTGAACGCCGCCGTGGGCGCCGTGGGCCCGAGGATCACGTCGCACTGCGCGAAGGCCGTGTCGAACTCCTGCTTGATCAGCCGGCGAATCCGCAGCGCACGGTCGTAGTAGGCGTCGTAGTAGCCGCTCGAGAGCACGTAGGTGCCCAGCATGATGCGGCGCTGCACTTCCGCGCCGAATCCTTCGCTGCGGCTGCGCGCGTAGAGCTCGTCGAGGCCTTCGCCGGCGCGTTGCGCCGCACGGTGCCCGTAGCGGATGCCGTCGAAGCGGGCGAGGTTGCTGCTCGCCTCCGCGGGCGCGATCACGTAGTAGGTGCTGATGCCGTGGTCGGTCATCGGCAGGTCGATGTCCACGATGGTTGCGCCGGCAGCGCGAAGCAGGCCGAGGGCACGCTCGAGCGCTTCGGTCACCGCTGGATCATTGTTGCGCAGGTACTGCGACGGCACACCCACGCGCAACGCGCGCGGATCGGTGGCAGGGGTGGCCTGCCAGTCCTCGACGGCGATGGCAGCGCTCGTGGAGTCGTGCGCGTCCGCGCCAGCCATGACGCCGTAGGCCAACGCCGCGTCGCGCACCGTCGCCGTGAAGGGGCCGATCTGGTCGAGGCTGCTGCCGAAGGCGACGAGCCCCCACCTGCTGATGCGGCCGTAGGTCGGCTTGAGTCCGACGATGCCGCAGAAGGCCGCCGGCTGGCGAATGCTGCCGCCGGTGTCCGAGCCGAGCGAGAGGTCGCACAGGCCCGCGGCCATCGCCGCAGCCGAGCCACCGCTCGAACCACCGGGCGTGCGCGTCGGGTCATGCGGATTGCGCACCACGCCCCACGCGCAGGTCTCGCTGCTTGAACCCATCGCGAACTCATCCATGTTGGTCTTGCCGACGATCACGGCGCCCGCACCCACGAGCCGCGTGACGACCGTCGCATCGAACGGCGAGCGATAGCCCTTGAGCATCCGGCTCGAGCAGGTGGTCTGGCCGAGGGTCGTGGCGATGTTGTCCTTGACCGCTACGCACACGCCAGCCAGCGGCCCGGGATCGCGACCTGTTGCGATCATCGCGTCGATGGCTGCGGCACGTTCGAGCGCAGCCTCGTGGAAGACCTCGTGGTAGGCGTTCAGGCCGGGATTGGCAGCGTCGATCGCATCGAGCGTGGCGCGGGCATGATCGACGGCACGGAGGGCGCCAGAACGGATGGCCGTTGCGACGGCGGTGGCATCGGGACGGATCATGCGCTCTCGCCTCCGAGCACCTTGGGCACCGCGATGAAGTCGCCCTCGCGGGCTGGCGCGTTCATGAGCACCTGATCAAGCGAGAGCACCGGGCCGGGCTCATCGTCATCGAGACGGTTGACGGAGTCGAGCGGATGGGCCATCGGCTCCACGCCTGCCGTGTCGACGTTTCCGAGGCGCGCAATGTGCGTGAGCACGGAAGCGAGCTGCGTCCGATACGACTCGATCGTGGCGTCGTCAAGGTGCAAGCGAGCCAGCCGCGCGACGTGGGCGACGTCCTTCGAACTCAGGCCTGTTGGTGATTCAGCCATGGGGAGGCCGGAGTCTAGTGGCGGCGTGCAACCGCACGCCCGCTTCGCGCGAAGCGGCATGGACTACGATCCTTCCTTCGCCATGGACGCCCACGATCACGATGTCCCGTTCGCCCCGCGCCCGTCGCGGCTGGATCTCGTGCGTCGGGCGTCGCTGAGCCTGGGCATCGTGCTTGGTGCGATCGTCCTGGTGATCTGGATGGTGCGCACGCGGCCGGTGGCGGCGAGCAAGCAGCCCGATGATCGCCCGGTGCCGATTGCGGTCATGGAGGTCTCGCCCATGCCGGCGGTCCGTGGAGTCCGCGGGTACGGCACGGTGCGGGCGCTTGAGTCGGCCGATGTGGCGGCGCGCGTGGAAGGCGTGGTCGTGGCGCTCGGGCCCGGCGTGCGCGAGGGTATGCGCGTCGAGAAGGGGGCTGTGCTCCTTGAGCTTGATGGCGACGATGCGCGTCGGCAGCTGCAGGCGGCGCTGCAATCGCTCGCCGCGCTTCGCGCGCAGAAGCAGGGCCTCGACATCGAAGAGCGTGCGCTCGCCGATTCGCTGCGGCTAGCTGACGAGGAACTGAAGCTCGCACGCGAGGAGGTCGCCCGCGTCGAGGCGGCCTTCGCCGACGGCGTGGCGCTTCAGCGTGAGCTCGATCGCGCCCGCACGGCTGCACTCACCGCCGACCGAGGGGTCTCGATGGCTCGCGAGGCTCTCGAGATGGTTGCGCCTCGACGCGAGGCGCTGGTCGCCCAAGGGGAAGCGCAGTCCGAGGCCGCTGAACGCGCGCGCCTTTCGGTGGAGCGCTCCACGATCGTGGCGCCCATCGCCGGCATCCTGCAATCGCTGCCGGTCGAGCCGGGCGAGACGGTTGCGCCTGGGCGCGTCGTCGCGCGAATCGTCGAACCAGCGCGCCTTGAAGTGCCGGTCGCGCTGCCGGCCTCGAGCCGTGCCGTGCTGGCGACGGGCCAGCGCGTGCAGGTGACGGACGCCTCCGGCGCAGTGGTCGAGGGATCGCTCACCCGCCTGGCGCCCGAGGATGATCCTGTGGCGCGCACGCTGGTGGCGTGGGCCGAACTGCCCGGCGGGTCCGGGCTCGTGCCCGGCTCGTTCGTCGAAGCGACCGTCCTCGCCCCCGATGCGACGCCGCGCACCGTGGTGCCGCGGCGCAGCGTGCGCAACGATCGCCTGCTGCTCGTCGAAGATGGCCGCGTGCGCTGGCAGCCCGTGCGCACGGCGTACGCGATCCGTCGCGCGCAGCCGCAGTCTGGCCTGGATGATGTCGAGTGGCTCGCCCTTGAGGAGCCGCTGCCGCACGGCACGCTGGTGGTGCTCGATGCCGCACGGCGCATCGAGGTCGGCGCACGCGTCGAGCCGCTGCGTCCGGGCGAGTCGGCGGCAAGCGTGGTTGAGCCCGCGGCCGTGCCCGGGAACGAGCCGTGATCGAGGGCCTGATCCGCTTCGGTGTCCGCAACCGCGTGCCGGTCACGCTGGTGATGTGGGCGCTCGTGCTCGGTGGCATCTGGAGCGCGCTGACCATGCGGCGCGAGTTCTTCCCGGAGGTCGATCCGGATGCGGCGCAGGTCGTGCTCTCGTACGCGGGCGCGAGCCCGGCGGAGATCGAGGAAAGCCTCGCGCGCAAGGTCGAGGATGCCGTGCGCGAGGAGGACGACGTCGAGAAGGTCACGACGAGCATCGTCGAGGGCGGCGGAGCGGTCGTCATCAAGTTCGGCGACGGGATCGACATCGACGAGAAGCTCGAGGACCTGCGCACGCGCATCGATGGCCTGCAGGACCTGCCGCCCGAGGCGGACCGGCTGAAGGTCATCGACTGGAAGCCGATCCTGCCCGTGGTGCAGGTGGCGGTCTACGGAAACGTGGATCCGCGCTCGATCAAGACGGCGCTGCGGCAGGTCGAGGATGACCTTCGCGCCTGGCGTGGGATGGGCCGGATCCTCGTGGCGGGGCTGCGTGACGATGAACTGCGCGTGGACGTTCGCGATGAGGAGCTCGTGCGCCACGGCATCCCGATCACGCGTGTGGCCGATGCGGTCGGCGCGTGGATGCGCGAGGTGCCCGGTGGCGCGGTGCGCTCCTCCGATGGCGAGGCGGCGGTGCGTACGCGCGGGATCGACGAGCGCGCGCAGGCGATGAACGGCATCGTGCTGAAGGCGCTCCCGGATGGCACGTCCGTCACGCTCGGCGACGTGGCCACGGTCGTCGAGGGTTTCACCGACGACATCACGGGCTGGCGTTTCCAAGGCGAGCCCGGTGCGAACCTCACGATCCTGCGCGCGGTGGGGCAGGATGCGGTGCGCATGGCGGAGTTCACGCGCGGCTACGTCGCGGCCCGCTCCGGCGGGTCGATGTCGGCGAGCCCGCTCGATCGGTTGCTCGACAGCCCGCGCCTGCAGGGATGGGAAGCCGGCCTTGCCCGCGGCCCCATGCCCGACGGCGTGCGCATCGCCAAGCACAACGATCTGGCGCGACTGATCGAGGGTCGCATCGACCTCGTCACGGAGAACGCATGGCAGGGCGCTGCCCTCGTGTTCCTGACGCTGCTCCTTGGCGTGTCGGTGCGCGGAGCGTTCTGGGTGATGAACGGGATGGTGGTGGCGATCTTCGGCACGATTCTGCTCATGAACCTTGCGGGCGTGACCATCAACATGCTCACGATGTTCGGGCTGCTCATCGCGCTGGGGATGCTCGAGGACGACGCGGTCGTCTTCACCGAGTCGATCGACGACATGGCGCGTCGCGGCGCCGAGCCCGAGCGTGCCGCGATCGAAGGCACCACGCGCATCTTCTGGCCCGTCTTCGCGAGCATCCTCATCAGCATCGTGGCCTTCGTGCCGCTCGCGCTCGTCAAGGGAACGATCGGCGACCTCCTCAGCGACCTCCCGATCGTCGTCGCGCTCGCGCTCGCGGTGAGCCTGATCGAGACGAGCTGGATGCTGCCGAGCCACATGGCGCACTCGATCGCGCTGTTCCGCCAGGGACGGCGCGTGTGGCTCGACGCCGTGACGGCGCCCTTCGATCGCTGGCGTGATGGAAGGCTGTGGCCGTTCCTCGAGCGGCACTATCGGCGCCTGGCGACGTGGGCGGTCGACCACCGCTGGATGACCATCAGCGTGGCGATCGCGGGGTTCATCGTGAGCGTGGGCGCGGTGATCGGCGGCCGGGTGCCCTTCGAGTTCCTGCCGAGCGACGACACCGAGAGCTTCTTCGTCGACTTCCGACTGCCGCTGGGTTCGAGCATCGAGCGCACGCGCACGGTCGCCACACGCATCGAGGCCGCCGTGCAGGAACAGCCCGAGGTCCGTGCTGCGGTCACGCTCACGGGCTTCACGATCAACTACGAGACCGGCAGCGCCAACTCGATCAACGGCAACGTCGGCCAGGTCTTCGTGCAGCTCGCCCCGGTCGAGGAGCGCGACCGCCGCAGCGGCGAGGTGGCCGACTCGATCATCGCTGCCGTGGGCTCGATCCCCGAGATCGAGGATCTCCGCATCACGCAGGTCACCGGCGGCCCGGCCGGCGCCGACATCACCTACGAATTCTCGAGCGAGGACCCGTCGATCCTCGACGCCGCGGTCGAGCGCATGAAGCTGGCGATGGCCGGCATCGACGGGATCGTGTCGATCAACGATGACAACCTCTCGGCGGCTCCCGAGATCCAGGTCGAGCTCAAGCCCAGCGCGGCGGCGCTCGGCTTCACCCCGATCGAGCTCGCGCAGCAGGTGCGCGGCGCGGTCTACGGGCTCGATGCCCATGTCTTCACGGCGGACCGCGAGGACGTGGACGTCCGGGTTCGGCTCGATGCATCGACGCGATCGACCCCGACGTTCACGCAGGACCTGTGGGTGGTCTCGCCCGCCGGCCTGCCCGTGCCGCTCGCGGAGGTGGCCACGGTGCGCGAGGGCGTGGGGTACGCGCAGATCCGCCGCACGAACCGCATGCGCACCGTGACGGTGACCGGCGACGTGCGCGAGGGCGTGATCCCCGAGCAGGTGGTCGAGGCGCTCGCGCCGTCGCTGTCCGCGATCGTTGCGGACACGCCGGGGCTCGTCGTGCGCGAGGGCGGTCGGCAGAAGGACCTCACGGATGCCTTCAGCACGCTGCCGCGTGCGGCACTCACGGCGTTCCTGCTGATCTACGCGATCCTGTGTTGGCTCTTCGGCTCGTTCATCCAGCCCTTCGCCGTCATGGCCACGATCCCCTTCGGCGTGATCGGTGCGGTCTGGGGTCACGCGATCATGGGCTACGAGCTCACCTTCCTCAGCCTCATCGGGATCGTGGCGCTCTCGGGCGTGGTGGTCAACAATGCGCTGGTGCTGGTCGAGTTCGTGAATGAACTCCGCGCCAAGGGCATGGTGCTGCACGATGCCCTCATCGACGCGGGCACCATGCGCCTGCGCGCCATCCTGCTCACGAGCATCACCACGGTCTTCGGGCTCGCACCGCTCATGCTCGAGCAGAGCTTCCAGGCCCGCTTCCTGATCCCGATGGCGATCAGCCTGTGCTTCGGCCTGCTGAGCGCGACCATGCTCACGCTCCTGCTCCTGCCGGCGCAGCTCCTCGTGGCCGATTCCTTCGGCGCGTGGTGGCGCAAGGCCGCGGGCCGCAGCGGTCTGGCGGGCGAGGGTGCCTCGATCCCCGGCTGAGCCGCTAGAGTCCCGCGCATGGCGCGCAGGACCACCACCGAACCAACGCTCGTCGCCGGCATCGACCTTGGCGGCACGAACATGAGCATCGGGATCGTTGATCCCAAGGGCCGCATCCTTGGCACGTGCAAGCGCAAGACGAAGGCGCACGAGGGCAAGGACGTGGTGCTCGACCGCATCGTCGAGGGGCTGGGTCGTGCGTGCGCCGAAGCGGCGATCGATCCGGCCGAGCTCGCGTCCGTGGGCATCGGCGCACCGAGCGCGATCGACTTCGATCACGGCGTGGTGATCAATGCCGGCAACCTGGGTTGGAAGAACGTGCCGCTGCGGGACCTCTTGCAGCAGCGCCTGCGTGTGCCGGTGGTCGTCGACAACGACGTGAACGTCGCCGCGTGGGGCGAGGCGACGCTCGGCGCCGGCGTGGGCAAGGGCGATCTGCTCGCCGTGTGGGTCGGCACGGGCGTCGGCGGCGGCCTGGTCCTGAACGGCGGGCTCTGGCGCGGCCCGCTCTTCACCGCGGGCGAGATCGGCCAGGTCATCCTGCAGCCCGGTGGCGCGCCCGGCCATCGCACCGTGGAGGAGTTCTGCAGCCGCACGGCGATCGTGCGCAGCATGGAGACGATCGCTGGGTTCTATCCATCGAGCCGATTCCACAAGGTGCGCGCGGAGAAGGAGGATGGCCCACTCGGTTCAGGCGCGATCCGCGACCTCTACGCCGAGGGCGACGAGCTCACGTGCCGCGTGGTCGATGCGAGCGCGGAGTTGCTGGGCCTGGCGATCGCCAACCAGCTCACGGTCCTGAGCCTGAAGACGGTGGTCCTGGGCGGCGGCGTCGTCGAGGCGCTCGGCAAGCCCTACGCCGCCAAGGTCCGCGAGAGCATCGTGACCCATGTCTTCCCATCGACCTTGCGCAAGGTGGACGTGCTGGTCACGCAGCTCGAGGACAAGGCCGGCGTGCTCGGCGCGGCGATGCTTGCGCGTTCGAGTCGCTGATCGCGACCATCGGTCGCGGATGTGCGTGGCGTGAACGGCACGCTGACGTCGTTGCTGCGCCAACGTTCCCGGCGTCGGGGCAAGCAGTGTGCTTGGTGCGCCGAGCCCCGGCCGTTCAGAGTGGGCAGGGCACGCCCCAACGCGTGAGCAGGGCACCCAAATCGGCTCCATCGACCTTGCCGTCGTTGTTCATGTCGCTCGGTTCGCCGGCGGTGGCCGTGCCCCAGTTGGTGAGCATGGCTCCAAGGTCGGCGCCGTCGATCACCCGGTCATCGTTGATGTCGCCTGCGCACGGCGGGAAGACGCGCAGCAGCGCCGTGGTGTGGTTGCCGCCGGCAGCCAGTCCATCGACGGGATCGAGATCGGTGGGCAGCGTGCACTGGCCGTAGGTGTTGCGTCCCCAGCACTTCACGCCATACGTGCTGGTCAGCACCAGGGTGTGGTAGCCATCCGAGGCGATCTGGATGATCGGGCCGAGGTTGGCCGGCACGTTGAGCTGGCCGTAGCTGTTGTCGCCCCAGCACCGCACGTTGCCGCTCGATTGCACGGCCGCGGTGTGGTAGTAGCCAGCCGCGATGCCGACGCACGGCCCGAGGTTGCTCGGCACGACCGTCTGGCCCGAGTCATTGAGTCCCCAGCAGCGCACGGTCCCGGCGGTGTTCAGGGACACCGAGTGGTATCCACCCGCAGCGATGCGGGTGACCACGCCAAGGTTCGTGGGCACGTTGCACTGGCCATCGAGGTTCGCGCCCCAGGCCCGCACCACGCCACTGGTGTTCAGCGACAGCGTGTGGTCGAGCGAGGTCGCGATCCAGCCGACCACACCGAGACCGCTCGGCACGGCGCACTGTCCGAAGTCGTTGAGCCCCCAGCACCGGACGGTGCCGTTGCTGATGAGCGCGACCGAATGGCCGAAGCCGCCCGCGACGTCAACGACCACGCCCAGATTGGTGGGCACATTCGACTGACCGTAGGTGTTCAGGCCCCACGCGCGCACCACGCCGTTGTTCTGCAGGGCGATCGTGTGATTCGCACCCCCCTCGACCCACGCCATCAGCGGCAGTCCGGAGGGCACGTTGCACTGGCCCGAAGCGTTGTAGCCCCAGCAGCGAATGCCGCCTTCGACACCCGCGTGCGTGGCGGTCGCGAGCGCGGCGAGCGATCCGATGGCGATGATCGTGTGAGGTGCGTTCATGGGCGGGCCGTGAAGGTACGCCACGGAAGCCGACGCACCAACCGAATCATGGGCAAAGGCAAGGAAACACGCGGCTGAATCGCCGCATCACGCCTCCAGCACGCGCGCCGGTGGCCGGTCGGCCTTCGAGACCGCGACCCTGAGTCCGGGAAGCAGGCGCTGCAGGCGCCGCGCCAGCACGCGCAGGTAGGGGCGCTCGGTCTCGGTGTGGCCGCAGAGGAGCACGCTCGTGCCGTGTGCAGCAGCATCGAGCCGGTCGTGGTGCTTGAGTTCGCCGGTGATGAAGAGCGTGGCGCCCTGACGGCGCGCCCCGCCGATGAGTTCGCCCCCGCTGCCTGCGCACAGGCCGATCACCGCGTGGCGTTGCGACGCGTCGCCGACCAGCTCGATGTGCCTGAGCCGCAGGCCGGCGGCGAGTGCGCGCGCGATCGAGCGCGCGGTCATCGGTGCGCGCAGACGCATGAGCCGACCCTGTCCGGCGCGCGGCGTCGGCACGGGGGAAAGGGCCTCGATCGTGAAGGCGGGCTCCTCGTAGGGATGCGACGCGCGGATCGCCGCCACGACGGCGGGCAGGTTGGCCGAGCTGCAGACCTTTTCAAGCCGGCATTCGGTCACCCGCTCGAGCGAACCGCGTGACCCCACGCGGGGCCGCGCGCGGTCGCCGGGCATGAACGTGCCGCTGCCCACGACCTCGAACGAGCAGTGCGTGTACTCGCCGATCGTGCCGGCCCCGGCGCGCGCCATCGCTGAGCGCACGGCGTCGACCTGGTCGATCGGCACGTGCACCGTGACCCGGTGCGACTGGCCGTCCGGCGTGGCGGCGGCGGGCTCGAGAGGGGTCGATTGGCCCTCGCCGACCACGCTGCACAGAAAGTCGTTGACGCCGCCATCGGCCGCATCGAGCGCCGTGTGCGGCGAGAGCAGCGCGATGCCCGCCCGTGCGGCCCGCAGCAGCAGGGCGCCACGGGGGCTGCCATCGCTCAATTGCCGCAGCGGTGTGAAGATCGGCGGGTGATAGAGCACGATCGCCTGTGATTTCAGGCGGATCGCCTCGTCCAGCACGGCCTCGGTCAGGTCGATGGCCACCAGCACCCTCGAGCAGGGCTGCGATCCGGAGCCGAGCACCAGGCCGACGTTGTCCCACTCCGCGGCGAGGCTCCGTGGGGCGATGTGATCGAGCGCGCGCAGCAGGTCGGCGGTGAGCATGACGTGCATCTTCACGGGAACTTGGCGGTTTGGGCAAGCCACCCTGCGAATCCGATCGTAGATTGCCTGTGTGCACCGATGGGCAGGATGCCCGCAGGTCGTGCACGCAGGAGGCGCTTCATGGGTGGACCCCGATCTGCCGGCCGATCCCCGTCCGCAACCGCCAGCCCCGCATCGGGCCGGCACAGCGAGGAAGGCCAGCAGGTGCGCAAGCACTTCGTCCTCGACACGAACGTGCTGCTGCACAACCCCAACGCGATCTTCAAGTTCGACGAGCACGAGGTCGTGATCCCGCTCATGGTGATCGAGGAACTCGACCGCTTCAAGAAGAACAACGACGAGACCGGGCGCAACGCGCGACAGGTGATCCGCGCGCTCGATCGCCTGCGCGAGGCAGGCCCGCTGCACGAGGGCGTGGTCTGGAACGAGCAGGGGGGCAGCGTGCGCATCATGCGCTTCGACCCGGCGCCGAGCTGGGAGCTCGAGGCCGACAAGGCCGACAACAGCATCATTGGCGTGGCGCATGCGCTGCACGCGCGCGGTCTGCGCGCGATCTTCATCAGCAAGGACATCAACGCCCGCGTCAAGTGCGATGCGCTCGGCGTGCCGGCCGAGGACTTCGAGGCTGGCCGCATCGAAAGCGACTGGCTGCACCCCGGGTACGTCACGCTCGCGGTGCCGCCGGACCTGATCGATGACCTGTACGACGAGCGGCAACTGCCGTTGTCTCGGCTCGAGTCGTTCCCGAGCGTGGCTCCCGACGGCACCGCGCAGGCCACGACCACGATCCTGGCCAACCAGTTCGTGGTGCTCGCCGATTCGACCGACTCGTCGCACACCGGCCTCGCACGCCGGCTCGCCGACACGTCGCACCTCATTCCCGTCACCGGCCCGCGCAAGCCGGTGTTCGGCGTGCTCGCCCGAAACGTGCAGCAGACGATGGCGCTTGATCTGCTCCTTGACGACGAGGTCAAGGTGGTCAGCCTCATCGGCCCTGCCGGCACGGGCAAGACGCTGCTGGCGATCGCGGCAGGCCTGCAGAAGACGCTTCGCGAGGAGCGCTTCGACAAGCTGCTCGTGGCGCGTCCGATCATGCCGCTCGGCCGTGACATCGGCTACCTGCCCGGCGACAAGGACGAGAAGCTCTCGCTCTGGATGCAGCCGATCTTCGACAACATCACCTACCTGCTGAGCACGCGCGGCGGCAGCACCTCGGAGCCGGACAGCAAGAGCACCGAGCAGCGGCTCGACCAGCTCGTCGCCGGCGGCAAGGTCGTGCTCGAGCCGATCACCTACATCCGCGGCCGCAGCATCCCGCACCAGTTCATCATCGTCGACGAGGCGCAGAACCTGAGCCCGCACGAGGTCAAGACGATCGTGAGCCGCGTCGGCGAGGGCACCAAGATCGTGCTCTGCGGCGACATCGGCCAGATCGACAGCCCGTACCTGGATGCGGCGAGCAACGGCCTGGCGCACCTCATCGAGCGCATGAAGGGCCAGCGCATCGCGGGCCACGTCACGCTCTCCAAGACCGAGCGCAGCGAGCTCGCGAGCCTGGCCGCCGAGATCCTCTGACGGGCTCAGGCCCGCCCAGTGCCGACCGCCAGGAGCGCCACGGCGGCTTTCTCGTGGCTTTCCCTGCATTCCCTGATCGGGTCGGAGTCCGCGACGATGCCGCAGCCGGTCCAGTAGGTCAACCGCGTCCCGCCTTCGACCTCCTCCAGGCCAAAGGTCCTGATGGCCACATTGAGGGCCACCGCTCCATCGTCGCCGAGCCATCCGAGCGCTCCGCAGTATGGGCCGCGCGGGAAGGGCTCGAGCTCGTCGATGATCTGCATGGCGCGAATCTTGGGGGCGCCCGTGACGGAGCCGGGCGGGAACGTGGCGCGCAGGAGTTCCGCGTGCCCAACGCCGGGACGCAGCGTGCCTGACACCTCGGCGACCGCGTGCTGCACGGTGGGGTGGCGCTCGATCGTTCGCGGCTCGCTCACGCGCACCGAGCCGATCGAGCAGATCCGACCGAGATCGTTGCGCATGAGATCGACGATCATGTGGAGCTCGGCGCGCTCCTTGTCGCAGCGCTCCAGTTCCGCGGCGCAACCATCGGCGGCGCGGGTCCCCTTGATCGGACGCGTGCGGACCCTGCGCGAGCCCGCATCGACCGACAGGAAGAGTTCAGGCGACACGCTCAACACGGCGCGCCCCGGACCGAGTTCCGCATAGGCGCCGTAGCGCGCGGGAACCCGGTCAAGCACGCCCAGTGCCCAGGCGCGCATCGGCATGGGCACGAAGCCCGTCCACGCGCGAGCGATGTTGGCCTGGAAGATGTCCCCGGCGCGGATGAACTCACGCACGCGCGTGACGGCTCCCGCGTACTCGGCATCGCTCGTCTGCGGTTCAAGCGTGCCGGCACGCGTCGCCGGCAGGTCGGCCAGCGGCGGCAGGCCGGGGCTCACCCACGAGCGCTCCTGATGATCGAAGGCATGCACGCGGCTGGCGCGCAGCAGCGTGCCGTCACCGAAGGTCGACGCGCGCCGCACGCCGATCGCGCGAGCCGTGGGTTCGACCGTCGCGCCGAGCCCGTACGAGAGACTGGCGATCCAGCCGCCCCCCTCGCTGGCCAGCGGCGCCGACAAGGCATCGAGCAGGCGTCCGCCCAAGCCGTCGGCTGCGTGCACCGCGCGATCGACTTCGACCAAGGTGCTGGTTCGGGCGTGCGGTCCGCCGCCGCCGCTGGACAACAGGGCGACCTGCATCGATGCCGCGCAGCCGAAGGTCCGTCGAATCGGCTCGTCAAGGCTGGGTGACAGGGCGACGGCCATCGCACGATCCTAGCGATCTCGGCAGGCGGAATCGCTACACTCTTCGACCCGCCCGGAAGCGGTCCTGTTGCAGGATCCGCGCGTCCGGGCGCACTCCAACGAACCAACCAACGAGGCTCCACACCATGCCCCCGAGCACCCTGCGTCGTCGTCCCGCGAAGAACACGAAGTCGGCCCGGAGCGCCAAGAGCGCCAAGGCGAGCAAGCCCGCCAAGGCCGTGAAGCCGGCCAAGGCCGTGAAGGCGACCAAGCCGACCAAGTCGGGCAAGATGGTCTTCTACTTCGGTCGGACCAAGTGCGAAGGCAAGGCCGAGCAGAAGCTGCTGCTCGGCGGCAAGGGCGCGAATCTCGCCGACATGGTCTCGATCGGCCTGCCGGTGCCGCCCGGCTTCACGATCACCACCGACACCTGCGCGCGCTACTACACCGAGGGGCGCCGGCTGCCGAAGGGACTGATGGACGAGGTGCGCGGCCACATCGCCACGCTCGAGAAGGAACTCGGCAAGAAGCTCGGCGACATGCGCAACCCGCTGCTCGTCAGCGTGCGTTCGGGCGCCGCCGTCAGCATGCCCGGCATGATGGACACCGTCCTCAACCTGGGCCTGAACGACCTGGTCGTGCTGGGCCTGGCCGAGGCGACCGGCAACCGTCGCTTCGCGTTCGATGCGTTCCGCCGCCTCATCAACATGTTCGGCGACGTCGTCATGGGCGTGGATCACCACCACTTCGAGCGCGAGTTCGATGCCGTGAAGACCAAGTACGGCGCGGCGACCGACACCGACGTGCCGACGGTGGGCCTCGAGGAACTCTGCTTCGCCTACAAGCGCGTCTACCGCGAGCACGTCGGCGAGGAGTTCCCGCAGGATCCGATGAAGCAGCTCGAACTCTCCATCGAGGCCGTCTTCAAGAGCTGGAACGGCGATCGCGCGATCTCGTACCGCAACATCAATGACATCAAGGGCCTGAACGGCACCGCGGTGAACGTGCAGGCGATGGCCTATGGCAACATGGGCGACGACTCGGGCACCGGGGTCGCGTTCACGCGCGATCCGTCGACCGGCGAGAACGTCTTCTACGGCGAGTTCCTGGTCAATGCGCAGGGCGAGGACGTCGTAGCCGGCATCCGCACGCCGCGTCCGATCAGCGAGATGGATGATTGGATGCCCGCGGTCTACAAGCAGCTCCTGAAGGTGCGCTCGATCCTCGAGAAGCACTACAAGGACATGCAGGACATCGAGTTCACGGTCGAGAAGGGCAAGCTCTTCATGCTCCAGACCCGCAACGGCAAGCGCACGGGCACGGCGGCCGTTCGCGTGGCCGTGGAGATGGTCAAGGAGAAGCTGATCGACGAGAAGACCGCGCTCAAGCGCATCCCCGCTGGCGACCTCACGCAGCTGCTGCTGCCGAGCTTCCAAGCCAAGGACAAGGCCGGCATCGCGGTGCTCACCAAGGGCATCGGTGCGAGCCCGGGCGCAGCCACAGGCAAGCTGGCGTTCACCGCCGCCGAGGCGGTCGAGCGCGCGCATGCGGGCGAGCATGTGCTGCTCGTGCGCAAGGAAACCAGCCCCGAAGACGTCGAAGGCATGCACAAGGCCGTCGGCATCCTGACGAGCACCGGCGGCAAGACCAGCCACGCGGCGGTCGTCGCGGTGGGCTGGGGCAAGTGCTGCGTCGTGGGCGCGGGCGAGCTCTCGATCGACACCGAGGCCGGCACGATGACCGTTGCCGGCCGCACCTTCGGTCGCCAGGACGTGCTCTCGATCGACGGCACGACTGGCGAGGTCATGCTTGGCAGCGTGCCGCGCACGGTGCCTGAATCGCTCGGTGGGGACTTCGCCACCATCATGCAGTGGGCCGATCGCCACGCGCGCATGAAGGTTCGCACCAATGCCGACACGCCGGCCGACGCGCGCCGCGCTCGCGATTTCGGTGCGGTCGGCATCGGCCTCTGCCGCACCGAGCACATGTTCTTCGAGGGTGAGCGCATCAAGGCCATGCGCCAGATGATCCTGGCGACCGACCGCGGCGCGCGCGAGAGCGCCCTTGCGAAGTTGCTTCCGTTCCAGCGCGAAGACTTCGTGGGCATCTTCACCGCGATGGACGGGTACCCGGTCACGGTGCGACTGCTCGACCCGCCGCTGCACGAGTTCGTGCCGCACGAGCACGCGCAGCAGGAGGAACTGGCCCGCGAGGCCGGCGTGCCGGTGAGCGAGGTCAAGCGCCGCGTCTCGCAGCTGCACGAGCACAATCCGATGCTGGGCCACCGCGGCTGCCGCCTGGCCGTCACGTACCCCGAGATCCTCGTCATGCAGGTTCGCGCGATCGTCGAAGCGGCCCTGCACTGCCTTGAGCAGGGCATCGACGCGCAGCCCGAGATCATGATCCCGCTCGTCGGCACCCGCCGCGAACTGGCCATCCTGCGGGACCTCACCGCCCGCACGATCGCCGACGTGTGCGCGGAGCGCGGCGTCAAGGCACCGAAGATCCCGATCGGCACCATGATCGAGATCCCGCGCGCGGCCGTCACCGCCGACGAGATCGCCGAGGCTGCCGAGTTCTTCAGCTTCGGCACCAACGACCTCACGCAGATGACCTTCGGCTTCAGCCGCGATGACATCGGATCGTTCGTGCCGGCATACATCGAGAAGGGCTTGCTCGACAAGGATCCGTTCCAGTCGATCGACCAGGACGGCGTGGGCCAGCTCGTGCGCATGGCGTGCGCAAAGGGCCGTCAGGCGCGCGAGAAGCTCAAGCTCGGCGTCTGCGGCGAGCACGGCGGCGATCCGGCGAGCATCAAGTTCTTCGGTTCGTGCGGCCTCGACTACGTCAGCTGCTCGCCGTTCCGCGTGCCTGTGGCGCGTCTGGCCGCGGCGCAGGCCGCGATGGCATGAGGCGAGCGGGCATGGCGCCGATCGTTCCGGCCCGCTCGGCCGCTGGGGCCATGATGGCCGCCGGGGCCTGCGTGGCCGCTGGTGCCCTCCTGGCCGCCTGCACCACAGGCGGATCGTCGTACGTGGCGCCGGCGCCGGTACCGACGCAAGCGATCGCGCACGCGCCGCTCGCGTACGACGCGCCGTTCGTTCGCGTGCCGCCGGTCCTGGATGGTCGATTCGACGCGGATCCCGCGTGGAACTCCGTACCGTGGTCGACCGACTTCCTCGACATCGAGGGCGCTGCGCGCCCGGCGCCGCGATTTCGCACACGCATGAAGATGTGCTGGGACGACGCGAACCTCTACGTGCTCGCCGACATGCATGAGCCGGACCTCTGGGCCACGCTCACGCGCCACGACGAGATCGTCTTCCGCGACCACGACATCGAGGTCTTCATCGATCCCGACGGCGACACGCGCGAGTACTACGAGATCGAGGTCAACGCGCTGGGCACGGTGTTCGACCTCTACCTGCACACGCCCTACCGCGCGGGCGGGCCGGCCGACCATGCGTGGAACGCGGTGGGCATGCAGCAGGGGATCGATCTGCGCGGCACGCTCAACGATCCGCGGGATCGCGACGATGGATGGTCCATCGAGCTCGCGATTCCCTGGTCCTGCCTGCAGCCGATGGGAGCGCCGGGATCGGGCGCGAAGCATCAGGCCGTGCCTTTGCCGCCACGAGCGGGCGATGCCTGGCGCATCAACTTCAGCCGCGTCGAATGGATGCTCGAGGTGCGCGACGGGACCTACGCCAAGGTGCCGGGCCGCCCCGAGGACAACTGGACCTGGACCCCGCAGTGGGAAATCAACATGCACGTGCCCCAGCACTGGGGCGCGGTGCGATTCACCAAGGAGCAGCCGTGAACAGCCCCAGCAGCATGGACACCACCGCACGCATCATGGAGCGCCTGGGCATCACCCCCACCGACGGCTCGCTCTACCACCAGATGCTGCCGCGCATGCTGCAGGCCGCGCAGCTCACGGGGCTTCCCGATGACCAGCGCATCGTGATGGCGCAGCCCAAGAGCGAGATCACGACGCACTTCCCGGTGCTCATGGACGACGGCTCGTACCAACTCTTCACGGGCTACCGCATCCAGCACAACAACGCGCTCGGGCCCTTCAAGGGCGGCCTGCGCTTCCACCCGCACGTGAACGCCGAGGACCTCAAGGGCCTCGCCATGCTCATGACGCTCAAGTGCAGCCTGCTGCGCCTGCCGTTCGGCGGTGCGGCCGGTGGCGTGGCGTGCGATCCGCGGCTCCTGAGCCGCGACGAACTGCAACGCGTGGTGCGCCGCTTCGCCAGCTCGATCAGCCATCAGATCGGGCCGGACCTCGATGTCCCGGGCCCAGAGGTCGGCGCCGACAGCCAGACCATGGCGTGGTTCGTGGACACCATCGCGCAGACCTCGCCCGAAGCGTCGCGCCAGCTCATGAGCGCGTGCGTCACGGGCAAGCCGCCGGAGATCGGCGGGTACGCGGGACGCGACACGGCCATCGGTCGCGGCTTCATCGCCGTGCTCGAGGAGATGCTCCCTGACTTCGGGCACGGCCTCGATGGAATCCGCTACACGCTCTCCGGGTACGGGCGCGTGGGCAGCCAGATCGCACGCTTCATGCAGTCGCGCGGAGCGGTGCTCGTGGGCGTGCACATCCGCAACGGTGCGCTCGTGAATCCCGAGGGCATCGACCCCGTCGCGCTCTGGCGCCACCTTGCCGCGTCCGGCGGCCCCAACGGCTTCGCCGGTGCGAACCTGGTGGGCGAGGAGCCCTTCTACCGCACGCCTGCCGACCTGCTCGTGCTCGCCGCCGGCGAGCGAACGCTCGATGCCCAGCGCGCGGAGTGGGTCGCGCCCACGCTCATCGCCGAGGCTGCCAACCTGCCGTGGACGCCCGAAGCCGATGACATCCTCGCACGGCGCGCGATCGATGCGATCCCCAGCGTGCTCTGCAACTCAGGCGCGGTCGTCGGCAGCTACATCGAGTGGGTGCAGAACCGCGCCTACACCAGCATCACGCCGACGGAGTTCGACGAGCGGCTGCAGCTGACGGTGTCGCTGGCCGCACGCCGCGTGAAGCTGGCGCGCATGCGGTACGAGTGCGACTGGCGTACCGCGGCCTACTGCGCGGCGCTGGACCATCTCGGCCGCGTGTATGACCTCCGCGGGTTCTTCCCCTGATCCTGCCCCAAAGGAACGGCCATGGCCAGCATCTTCACCCGCATCATCCGCGGCGAGATTCCCTGCCACCGCGTCCATGAGGATGCGCACGTCTTCGCGTTCCTGGACATCGCGCCGCTCGCCCCCGGCCACGTGCTCGTGGTGCCCAGGCAGGAAGTCGAGTTCCTGCATCAGCTCGATGATGTGCACGCCGCTGCGCTCGGTGCCGCGCTGCCCAAGGTGGCGCGCGCCATGCTCGAAGCGACTGGTGCCACGGCCTACAACCTGCTCCAGAACAACGGCGCGCTGGCGCACCAGGCCGTGCCGCACGTGCACATGCACCTGATCCCGCGGTTCGAGGATGGCCGCGGCCTGGGCATCGGCTGGCGCTCTGGCCAGATCGATCACGGTGAAGCCGCGGTGCTCGCGGCGCGCATGCGGGAGCTCATCGCGTGAACGCACCGATCTGGTCCGAGGCCTGCGAACGCGAGGCCCAGCGGGTCGTGCATGCATCGCTCAGCGAGGACCTTGGTGAACGTGGCGACCTGACGAGCACGTTGGTCATGGGGTGCCGCGGCGCGGGTGCGGGCACCATGCGCGCTGCCGTCGTGGCGCGCGAAGCGGGTGTGCTGGCAGGTGTCCGAATCGCGGCGATCGTCGCGGCGGCGGTGGGGGCGACGTGGGAGCCGGTGATGCACGACGGCGACGCGCTCGTGCCGGGATCCGTGGTCGGCATCCTGCACGGCCCGTCCGAGGGCGTGCTCGCGGGCGAACGCACGCTGCTCAACCTGCTTGGCGTGCTCTGCGGCACGGCGAGCGTGACGCGCCGCTTCGTCGACCTCGTCGCCGGCACGCACTCCCGCGTCTGCGACACCCGCAAGACGCTGCCCGGCCTGCGAAGGCTCCAGAAGTTCGCGGTCTCGTGCGGTGGCGGCACGCCACACCGCATGGGATTGCATGATGCGGTGCTCGTGAAGGACAACCATCTTGCCGGCCTCGACCCTGCGGGCGTCGCCGACCTGGCGCGGCGGCTTGCACCTGAAGCCCGCGCTGCCGGAGCCGCCTTCATCGAGTTCGAGGTTGATGGCCTGGATCAGCTCGATGCGCTGCTGGACCTTCCCGCAGGCACCATCGACATCGTGCTGCTGGACAACTTCGATGTGCCCACGCTGCGCGAAGCCGTGCTGCGACGCGATGCGCGCGCGCCGGGCCTCTTGCTGGAGGCCAGCGGAGGTGTGCGGCTCGAGACCGTGGCCGCGATCGCCGCGACCGGCGTGGATCGCATCTCGGTCGGGGCGCTCACCCACAGCGTTCGATCGCTGGATCTCGGGCTGGACGCGCTCGCGTGATCGACCCAACGACCACCGATGGAGGTTGCCCTGATCGATGCGGCGAGCCGCCATCGCCCATCGAGGCTTGGCCCGATCGGCTGGATGCGGCGTGCTCGGGCCTGCGCTTCCTGCGTCGTGCCGTCGTGGTTCGCGAGACTGGCTCCACGCAGGATCTCGCGCGAGGTCGCGCTGCGGGTGACGTGGTGGTCGCGTGGCGGCAGACCAGTGGACGCGGTCGCGACGGTCGCACGTGGGCCGACACGGGGCTTTGGGGCGTGGCGATGACGGGAGTCGCGGCCGTGCGTGGGGGATGGATCGCCCTGGCGGCGGGTGCCGCCGCCGCGCAGGCGATCGAGCGGGTCGCACCGTCGATCGCGGTCGGACTGAAGTGGCCCAACGACCTGATGATCGAGGGGCGCAAGGTCGGCGGTGTGCTCATCGAGCTCGACGGCGAAGCCTCCTTGATCGGCATCGGCATCAACGTGGGCCAGCCGTCCTTCGACGGCGAGCTTGCTTCGCGCGCCACGAGCCTTTCGATCGCAGGTGCATCCATCGACCGCCTCCTGCTGCTCGAGGCGCTCGTGCCGGCGCTCGATCGCCAGCTTGCGGCCGGCGAGGCGGCTGCCATCGATGCCTTCCGGTGCCGTGACATGCTGCGCGGCCGCGTCGTGCGGCTGAGCGCGGCCGGGACGATCGTCGAGGGTGTGGTCGAATCCATCGATCCGCTGGTGGCGCTCCGGATCCGCACGGCATCTGGCGCGATCGACGTGGAGGCGTCGACGGCGCGGATCGAATCGTTCAGGTGAAGCACCCGGGATCGATCGCACCAGCGGTGGGCTAGACTCGGTCCCATGCCCCGATTCGTGCTGGCGTTTTCGATGATGCTCGCGCTCGCCGCAACGGCCTCGGCCCAGGTGCCGGCTCCGGTCCAGGCCACGCAGGTCGCGCCCGGCACCGACACGCCGCTCAACGATGACCTTCGTGATGTCATGAGCCCCGATCTGCGCGGGCCGACTGGGTTCCGCCAGGTGTATGCGCTGCGGGACTCGAGCGGCAACACCAAGTACATGCGTGGCAACGGCGGCCTGTACATGGTCTACGACCGGGGCGCGTACGTCGGTTACGGCGGCCGCTACTACCAGCTCACCCCGCCCGGTGCGACCTACTACATCGGATCCGGTTCACTGCAACAGGCGATGGGCACCGCGCCCACCGGTCCTCGCCGCGGCGTTGATCTGACCGCGAAGGATGCGCCGCAGCCGCTTGGGCCCGGCATGATCGCTGGTGCCAACGGGCCCGGGTCGCAGCAGACCCCCACCGTCGCGCCGTCGCGACCACAGGGCACCGCGCAGGTGGCTGTGGTGGGATCGAAGGATCCCGTAGCAACGGGTGGCGGCGTCATGCTGCTGCCGCTCGCGCGCCTCACCGAAGGCGGATGGCCGTCGTCCATCGACGTGCAACTCGACGATGGTCGCACGGTGCAGGCGCTCGTGGCCGTGCTGGAAAACGTGGCCGATCCGCGGCGAGCGTCCTGGACGCGCGCGCTGCAGCTGGCTGCGCTCACGCCCATGGCGGCGTGGTCGAGCCAGGACGCACCCGACCAGGCTGGCCAGGTCATCGCGCTCCTCGAGACGCCCATCGGCTTCCGCGGCGGGCTCACGCTCGGCGCATCAACGCTTCAGCCTCGTTGGATGGAGATGCAGGAGCGCGGTGGGCAGGGGGTTGCTGCGTTCGAGCCATTCGCGCTCGATACGCCCGACCTTGGTGCGCCGAACGAATGGTTCCGCGTCGCGCTCATGGCGCGAGCGCAAGGCAAGGCGCCGCCCGAACCGTCGGGCACGCCAGCCGATGCGCTCTTCGCGCGGCACGTGGCGTACCTCTGGATCGCGGCACTCGATCGGCTCGAGCGCGCCGATGCGGCACTCGCCGAGAGGGCTCGCGCGCTCGTCACCGGCGTCGCCCGTGGCCGAAGCCCCCAGGGCCGCGACCTGTCGATCGCAGCCTGGCTCGCCGATGAGGAACTCGAGGGCCAACTCCTTGACCTGATGCTCGATCCGGCGCTCGACGATCGAACGATGGTGACGCAGGTCGATGGATGGATCTCCACGCGACTCGCACCCTTGGCGTGGGTCGAGTCCGATGGCGGTGACCAGGTCACGATCGGCCTGGCCAATCCGCTGCCCGAGGCGCAAGCCGTGGCGATTGAGTGGCTCACCGGCGCCTCGCAGGTTGAGAAGGAAGTGCTGGGTGCCAACGAGCTTCGGTTCGTCACGCTTGCGCGGCCTGATCCGGCGAGCGAAACGGCATCGCGTCTGGCGATCACGGTGGGCTATGGTCGGAGCGTGCTCACGATCGCCCCCGGCCGCTTCGCCGTGGTTCCGCCAGGCCTGGCCTTGAGGCAGTTCCTGCCCGCCGCGAGCCTCGGTGAAGTGAGGACCGGCCGGCTCGCGCCCGTGCCCAGCGGCTGGCAGACGACCGCAAGTCTTCGTCGCTCCAAGGACGGCTGGGAGGTGTTCATCGAGGCGCTCCGGCCGGTGGCGGCGCGCGGCGACGTCGAGGATCTGGTGACGGTCGCGATCGGTTCCCGGCCAGCCATCGAGATCGTGGTGAACTCCCGAGGCTTGGCGACCGACGGCCTGCGCAACGCACCCAATGGCGACGCTCCGACGGTGCTCGCGATGGACTTCAGCGATCGCTGGCGCGCCACCGTGCGGCTGCCGGCATCCTGGATCGGGAGCACGCCGATCCTGCCCCTGGGCGTCCAGCGCAGCTGCAGGATGACCGACCTGCAATGCGCGGGGCTGCCGCCGATGCCGTGGCACGAGGGGCCGTGCATGATCCAGGCCGATCTCTCGACCTGGCCGAAGTGAGCGCGGTCGCACACCCGTGCGCGCCGTGCGGCGCCGCACCCGCGCCTCCCTATACTCGGCCCCATGGCTCGCCAAGGAAGGCCGCTCCCCAAGGTCGTCGCCCTGCTCAACCAGAAGGGCGGTGTCGGCAAGACCACCAGCACGGCCAATCTCGGCGCCGCCTTCGCGCGGCTCGGCAAGCGCGTGCTGCTCATCGATCTCGATCCGCAGAGCAACCTCTCGATGCACTTCGGCGTCGAGGCGGAGCCCACGCAGCCCAGCGTCTACGACCTGCTCGTGAGCCAGGACATCGATGCGGCGTCGGTCATCGTTCATGCCCGTGACGGGCTCGACTTCATGCCCGCCGTCACGGAGCTCGCTCTCGTCGAGGGCGAACTGGCGCAGCGGCCCGACATGCAGCGCACGCTCGAGCGAGCCGTCGAGCCGGTCGCCGGGAACTACGACCTCATCCTGCTTGACTGCCCACCGAGCCTTGGCGTGCTGAGCGTGAACGCGCTCACCATGGCCGACGAGGTCTTCGTGCCAATGCTGGCGCACTACCTCGCGCTTCGCGGCCTTGAAAAGTTGCTTGAGACCGTGCACATGGTGTCGCAGGGCCTCAATCCGCGCTTGCGCGTGACGGGCGTGCTGCTCTGCCAGCACGAGCAGCAGTCGCTGCATGGTCGTGCGGTGGTCGATGAAATCGCGGCGCAACTGGCTCGATACGAAGGCTCCGGCCTGCCGTGGGATGGATGCGCGATCCTGCAGCCGCCCGTGCGGCGCAACATCAAGCTGGCCGAGGCGCCGAGCTTCGGGCAGACGATCTTCGACTATGCGCCGCAGTGCCCGGGCGCCGGCGATTACATGCAGATTGCCCTGCACCAGGTCGAGCGCTGGTGGCCAACCGTGGCCGAACCCGCGCCGGCAGCCAAGCCCCGTGCCAAGCGGGCGAAGGCCGCCGCCGGAACTCCCGCGCAGGATGCACCTGCGACTGGGGCCTGACCCATGCAACCCGGTGCGCGCGGCACGCTGTGGTGGCGCGCGCTGGCGTGGATGGCCTTGGCGACCGTCTTCACCGCCACGCACTGGCCAAACCTGCAGCTCGACCTGCCCATGCGTGGCAGCGACAAGGTGCTGCACGCCGTGGCCTTCATGATGCTCACGCTGGTCTGGTGGCCCACGGGGTTCATCCGCAGCGTGCCGCTCTTTGCGCTTGCAGCCGCATCGTGGTCGATCCTTGACGAGGCCACGCAGGCACTGCCGTTGGTGCATCGGCACGCTGGCGTCGAGGACGCGGTGTCCAATCTCTGCGGCATCGTCATCGCGGCTCTGGTGATCGTGGCCCTGCAGCAGGATCCGCGCGCGCCCGGGCATGCGGTGCGTGCCCTGGCGTGGCGCATGGTGATCGACCGGCCGCTGGCGTGGATGGCGTGCGCGGCGAGCACGGTCCTGGGTGCGATGGCAGGTGGCGTCATCCTGGTCACCGCCCAGTCGCTGCTGCGCCAGCCCATCAAGCCGCTGCACAGTGCGTTGATCGGCGCCACGCTTGGTGTGGCCGTGGCGTTGCATGCGACGATCGTCGTGATGATGCGATCGATGCAAGAGCGCCTGCGAGCGCAACGATCGTGCCCGCAGTGCGGCGCCCCGGGCGTGGTCGGTCCATCGTGCACCGCGTGCGGCGCCGTCGTCCCTCCATCCACATGGATGAAGCCGCTGGCGCGCACCCTTGGCGGCGTTCCTGATCGCCACTGGATCCGCGTGGGCCTGGTGCCGGTCGGCTTGACCGCCCTGGTGCTCGTGCTGATCCTGGCCGGATCGATCGCGCTCTCGATCCGTCGCGTCGAGGCCCTTCAACCGTATCTGGGGCCTGACGTCGATCCTGGCATGCGCCTGGTGCTCGACGCCTTGGCGGTGGCCGTCGCAGCCAGCGCAGGACTGTGGTGGTCGCGCCGCGCGGCACGGCGGATCCGCGCCAACGAAGCCACCGAGTGCCTGGCCTGCGGGCATGATCTTCGCGGCGTGGTGCCTGAATCCGGGATCGGGCGCTGCAGCGAATGCGCCGAGCCGTTCAGGGTGCCGGCCGAGGCCACCGCGCGGCAGGAAGGTTGACGCGTGAGCATGGTGGATGTGACGGTCATCGGTGGCGGGCTCGCGGGGATCGCGTGTGCACAGGCCTTGCAGGCCCGTGGGCGCACATGCGTCGTGCTCGAAGCGAGCGATGTCGCGGGCGGTCGCGTGCGTACCGATCGCGTCGATGGCCACCTGGTCGACCGTGGATTCCAGGTGCTGCTCGATGCGTATCCCGAGCTTCCTCATGTCGTCGACCGAGCGTCACTCGGACTGCGTCCCTTCATCGCCGGCGCTCACCATCGCTCGCGCCAAGGCTGGGCCCGCGTCACGAATCCCTTGCGCCATCCTGCGCGCGCCATCATCGACGTCGTCGCCGGTGGCATGCCATGGTCGGATGCACGCGCCCTGGCGCCGCTCGCCTGGCGGGCGTGGTGGGGCGGTGCACTGCCGTCGTTCGGTGCATCCTCCGCGCACGCGCTGCTGATGCAGGCTGGCGTGAGCGAAGCAACCATCGAGTCGTTCCTGCGCCCGTTTTTCGCGGGCGTGTTCCTGGATCCATCGCTGCACGCCGATGTCGCGGCGTTCGGGTTTCGCTTCTCGATGTTCGCTCGCGGACGAGCCACGCTGCCGGCGCAGGGGATGGGCGCGCTGCCGGTCGCGATGGCGGCGCGCCTGGCGCCCGGAACGGTCAGATTGGGTGCACGCGTGCGCACGATCGATCGAGCGGCCAGCGGCTGGACGGCCGAGATCGCGGATGGTCCCATCACCTCGAGGGCGATCGTCGTGGCCACGGATGGTCCATCCACGCGGGCCCTCGTGCCGTCGCTCCCCGAGCGGCCCTGGTGCTCCACGATGCAGTTCACCTTCGACCTTGCCCGCGCGGATGCCCCGCGTGCGATGCTCGAGCCGATCCTCTTCCTCGACGGGATCTCGCGAGGCCCCGTCAACCACGCCGCCGCCGTCAGCGCCGTGCAGCCGTCCTATGCGCCCGTCGGCCGGGTGCAGTGGTCAGCCAACGTGGTCGATCCGTCGTGGCTCGCGCACGCCGACGGCACGATCGAAGCCGCGGTGCGGGAACAGCTCTGCGGTTGGTTCGGTTCGACGGCGCCGCAATCGTGGCGGCTGCTGCGGTCGCAGCGCATCCAGCACGCGTTGCCGCGGCAGCACGCCGGCGACCGTCCCCCCGAGGGTGCCGCTTCACCGGAGCGGGGCTTGATCCTCGCGGGTGATCAGGTCGGCGATGCCAGCATCAACGGCGCGATCGCCAGTGGCCGGCATGCTGCGGAGCTCGCCGAGCGAGCGCTCAGCGGCTGAGGCCATCGCTGACCGTCACGATCGCCTGGCCCATGTCGGGATCCACGCGATCGGCCCG
>VFQT010001542.1_pt1 | contig 27301 bp, 27 predicted proteins | sample 3512381 | NCBI WGS metagenome assembly VFQT01 (sample SAMN10412376, study PRJNA504923) | tailings metagenome | isolation source: Relicate 2 Philex TSF3 active mining site | place: Philippines: Tuba, Benguet | collected 2017-08-29
TCCCTGAAATAAAAAAGGACTTTTTTAGGGACCTGTGTGTCTTTTTTATTCCGGGGGGCTTTTTTATCGTGCATTTTCTGTAATGTCCTTACCAAGTCCTTTTTTGGTAAGTAATGTCCTTACAAAAGTCCTTTTTTTATTTTGAAGGGTTTTTGTGAAATTTCTATGTATTTTGACATACGGGACCTCGAAATTCTGAAAATCGCGTATGCATACAAGTCCTTAAAGTCCTTGATTTTGAAAATTAGTTTTCAACGAGGAAAAAGTTGCAATTTTTTTACAAAACCATTTTTCGGAAAAAAAATTACAATTTTCTACTTTTTTTTATTTACTATGCATTTTTACATACAGAATTACAAAAGAGTGCTCTTTTTACAATTCTCCATTCTATCCGTTTACAATTTCTTGTAGAAAACTAAGTTCAAAAAATTTAAGGACTTAAGGACTTTGAGCACAGAGTTTTTAGAGCTGTATGTAAAAAGACATAGAAAATTTTGAAAAGCTGAAAAATGAAAAAAGGACTTGTCAAGGACATTACTTGTTTTTAAGGACTTGTTAAGGACATTACATAAACCACACGATAAAAAAGACCCCGGAATAAAAAGGACACAGAGATCCCAAAAAAAAGTCCCTAAAAAGTCCCCAAAAAAGTCCCCAAAAAAAGTCCCTGAAATAAAAAAGGACTTTTTTAGGGACCTGTGTGTCTTTTTTATTCCGGGGGGCTTTTTTATCGTGCATTTTCTGTAATGTCCTTACCAAGTCCTTTTTTGGTAAGTAATGTCCTTACAAAAGTCCTTTTTTTATTTTGAAGGGTTTTTGTGAAATTTCTATGTATTTTGACATACGGGACCTCGAAATTCTGAAAATCGCGTATGCATACAAGTCCTTAAAGTCCTTGATTTTGAAAATTAGTTTTCAACGAGGAAAAAGTTGCAATTTTTTTACAAAACCATTTTTCGGAAAAAAAATTACAATTTTCTACTTTTTTTTATTTACTATGCATTTTTACATACAGAATTACAAAAGAGTGCTCTTTTTACAATTCTCCATTCTATCCGTTTACAATTTCTTGTAGAAAACTAAGTTCAAAAAATTTAAGGACTTAAGGACTTTGAGCACAGAGTTTTTAGAGCTGTATGTAAAAAGACATAGAAAATTTTGAAAAGCTGAAAAATGAAAAAAGGACTTGTCAAGGACATTACTTGTTTTTAAGGACTTGTTAAGGACATTACATAAACCACACGATAAAAAAGACCCCGGAATAAAAAGGACACAGAGATCCCAAAAAAAAGTCCGTGAAAAGTCCGTGAAAAGTTTGTGAAAAGTCTGTGAAAAGTCTGTGAAAAGTTTGTGAAAAGTTTGTGAAAAAGAACTTTTTTTTTGGATGTTATTTTATTTTAAAGTTTTTTTTTCTAAAAAAAAATTATATAGTTAGGTTATAAAGGAATTCTTCAGGTAAACAAATCATGAAGGAATACAAATGTCCTCGTTGTGGTTATTGCACAAATAAAAAATGTAATATGGAAACCCACATCAATAGGAAAAAGAAATGTCCCACGCTAAAGGTGGAAGACAAAGTGCTTGAAATCAATGACACGATATCAGAGTTACCCCAATCTTTTACTCACCCCTTTCACGAAACTCTATACGATTTTCTAAACGAAAAAGATTACCTGTACTGTATAAACCGTGTGATTCTTTGTGTACCTAATTTAATCCGACGAATTCATTTTAATAAGGACCATCCGGAAAATAATAATATATATCTTTCAAACTTTCGAAACAAATATATGACTATGAAGGAAAAGGACGGGTGGGTCTTAAAACCTCTCGATGAAACATTAGATAAAATAATAAGGGACTACGAATGTATATTGGAGGAATGGGTAGATAGTCGTGGTGAAAAAACAATTTCCGACAAATTCGCGAAATATACCTCCATTAAAACGGAACAAAATGTTATTAAAACAATCAAAGAAGAAATTAAACTACTACTCTACAACAATCGAATCGATTCAACAACACAAACCACATAAACCACACAAACCACACAAACCACACAAACCACACAAACCACATAATTTCATTTTTTCTTCGTAAGCTTCTTTGTAGGCTGCTTCGTAGGCTGTTTCGTAGGTTGCTTCGTAGGTATCATAGTAAAGTTATCGTGTTTATTAGGTATATGTAACATTTTATTCGGCGTATTTTGTGGCACACCACCAATCACTCCGCGTAATTCCCAATCATAAAGTATTCGCAACGTTTTATTAACGGAAGCGCAGCCATACTTTGACATAATCAAAGCAATCGCTCCGGAAACGTGGGGAGCGGACATAGAGGTACCGGAGGCATATCGTATTGCGCGACGGTTACTAATACCGGCCCCCAATATATTTGACCCGGGTGCGAGTATTTTCGTGCAGTTTCCATAACTTGAAAAAGTAGACAATTTATCCTCACTCGTAGTTGAACCAACTGTTATCGCCGAAGAGGCTGAACCCGGAGAATACAAACAGGCATTGTTTGCGCTGTTCCCTGCCGCGACTACGACTAATACGTTATTTGCAGTTGCAGCATCAACCGCTAAATTTAATATTTTTGAAAATCCGCCCCCCAAAGACATATTAATGACCGCGCATTTTTTATTTTCCTTACTGTGATTTACAGCCCATTCTATACCCTTGATGACCCCCCAATAAGTCCCGCTTCCTCTGGAATTAAGTACCTTTACGGGTACTACCTTTGCTTTTTTCGCAACACCCATTGTTTCCCCCACTGCCGTGCTTGATGTGTGGGTGCCGTGTCCATTTTTATCTCCGGGTCCCTCCCCCGTAAAATCAGCGCCCTTTAGTATTTTGTTTTTAAACTCTACGTGTTTCGTATATATTCCCGTATCAAGCATATAAACAACGCTATTTTCCCCATATCGAAATGGGAGATATTTTGAATCAAGTGGCAGTTCAAATTGATCAATTCTGTCGATACCCCATGGCAAAATAGTGTTTTTTAACTCCGGTACGGCGTGTCTCGGGTCAATTTCTTCGTAGGGAAACGAGGATACGTTTTTGTTTTGTTCTATTGTGTCCAGGATATCGGAAGAAATTTTTGTTTCCATTGAAAATGGGTTTCTCTCGATAAATCCGACCAATGTGCCGATTTGAAAAGAATCCTCCCTTTTGATCCCTAATTCCCTTAAATTGACCCATTTTTTCAACGTTACGATTCTTTCGTTGGACGAACCCCCCGAAATAACGAGTAGTTGCAATAGTTGCAATAACCTAACCAAGGGTAAACGAATAAGCATTATCTTACCTAGATGGAAAGATTTTATTTGAATTCCTAAAAAAAAATGGCTTTGCAAACCATTTGCAACCATTTGCAACCATTTGCAAACCATTTGCAACCATTTGCAACCATTTGCAACCATTTGCAACCATTTTTACCAATTTTCGTAACCATCTATTTGGGACAAGTGGTCGATGTTATAACTCGACGGGGGAGGGACGGTTTTCTTATAAACGATTGAACCAAACCCATAATTAATCTGCTCCCTATTTGCATTGCCTGGTCTTTTATCAACATCATAATCCGGCAAAATAAAATCTCCCTGAATACTGGGGGATGTCTTCGTAGTCATAGTAGGATACCTAGTTTGTGTCCAAAAAGAATTTGGGCGATTTTTAGGCACTCCTCGAGAAGAATCTTGTTCCAATCCCGCACCCGGGTAAGCAGTCGGTTCCTTGCCACCAAGTTGCCATCCCTGTGTAATAACACGGCCCTCAAGTTGATGCATTTTATAGTCATTGACATTATTGGGCATGACCCTGGTAAAATCATGGAAACCCCCTGACGCGGGAATACTGGGATCTAAATCAAGACCCGGACCTATTATTTCTTTCTCACATGGTGCAAGGTCGTGGCGTTTGAATAGCGATACGGTATATCTATCGTCATCCGGGCGAGCGAGTGGGGAACCGTATACCCAACCAGATTGTTGTTCTGCGGGGGAAAATTGCGGTCCAGTTTCCCTCTTGTGGAGGTATGTATCGTCCATACCGGTGAATGTCTGTAATTTGTTGACATAGGGAGTTTCTTCGTCAAACCCGCTATCTACGTGGACCCCGTCAATATAATTTCCAGATGCAACGCCGGTTCCGGCCATATTTTGTTTCACAGCGGCTCCGTAGAATGGGACCATGTTATTGTGAACAAAGTCCGTAATTGGTCTTGTTTTCATATCCAATAACAGTTCGCTGGTGGGGTCGTTGGTGGGTTGTATATTTGGGTCGAGTGCGTCGCCGTTGTTTTGGGGGAAATATTGGTTTTCGAATGCTTCCCTTTTGTTGGGCATGTTGTAACTGGGCATTTTTATTCCTAATTGGGTATTTGCGCCCTTATTTATATTCTGTTGGTAATTGATATATTTGTTATTGATAAGGTCATTTCCGTTTTTGTAAAGGGCTCCCACGGGGTAGGAATCTGTGCATCCAACATTTGAAGCCGTGCTTGGGTTATTAAATACGGAAAAGTTTTGGGAATACTCTGAAAGTGGCATAGAATTGTCGAGGGAAAATTTTTTTTGTTTCGTTAGTTGATCCTGTCCGTAATTATAAATCGCATTTTTTCCAATATCGAGAACTTGCATTTTATAGATTTATATTTATAAATACGAATATATTTATATTTATAAATACGAATATATTTATAAATATAAATGGATCCACGACACGGAATTTGTCGTACGTGTACGTACGTTTAAAAGAAAAAACGTATTAATTTTGGCATCACGTAGAACCATATAATGGGTACAAATACCACCAAGGCGACAAGTGTACATGATAATACAATCACTATATTTTTATATTTGTCTTCCTTTTCTTGTTCGACACTCTTTCCCTCCAACAAAAGGTTGAATTTTTCTTCGAATGATTTGATCACATAATTTTTAATTTCGTCGCCGTTGACGTGTTGTTCCGTCTGGAGTACAAATGTAATAAACAATCCTTCAAATGCCCCAACGAGTATTAAAATAAATAAGTTTAACCCCATAATGTGTAATAACTTACCCCCCCTATTTTTTTCAAAATACGGTGCAACAAGGAGGCAGGTAATAATGAACAAAAAAACAATCACAAGAATAATGGTAAACCAAACGAAATAATTATTCTTCGACATAAATTTATCCTCCGTGTTAAAATAATTTTTCAATGCCGAAAACACATTTTCCCCATATCCCCCAAGAAACCCATAAAAAGCCGCGAACTCCGTCGGACTCAACTGGGAGTCCAATTTTTCCTTGACGGTATTTATTTCGTTCGCAATATACGAACGAATGGTGCTTTCGAACGCATCATTCGTTTTTTTCAGTATAAATAGTGAAAAAAACAAAATTAAAAAGGTGAAAAGAAAAAAGATATGCAAGCTGGAATCAAGTGCGATCACTTTCCCGAAATTAGTCCACGTTCCATCTGAATGACTTATTTTACGTAAAAAGGCGTTACCGTTTTGGTGCGCCAAACTACCATTTTGGTACACCGAAAATTGTTCTGTTTTACCCATGATATACTGATCATAGGGGAGATTATTTTTAATAAGAAAATGAACATAAATCAGCATAAATCAATAAACATATCCAAAATAACCCCGTAATCATATTTCTTCTTGGCATACTCGTATAACGAGGATGGGTTCGCAAACTCGTGATTTTCCGATTTCATAACACGAATTATACATGCAACCCATTGATCAAACATCTCGCCGGATTCAAGAGAATAGTCTATGTTTGTCGTACAGCCGTTTGCGACCTTGTTTAATTTGCAAGACAATAAATCCCTGTGACAAACTTGGTGAACAACCATATCTTCCATTTTTTCCCCGAGTGCGGCAACGTTTGTCACAACGGGTATACAGCCCGCAGCCAAAGCTTTGGACATCGAGATACAGTCAATTTCGGGGAAGGTGGTGCCGTATGCGAAAATTTTGGCCTTCTTATACAACTCGCAAATTTCTGTCTGAGGAAGTCTCCCCAAATCAACAAACCCCTCCGTCCTCGCCATGAGTTCTTTTGTTTCGCGAACCCAATCGGTCACGTATTTTCTCGTATCGGTTTCCATACCACCTTCCTGTATACCATTACGAAACCCGTATGCCCAGTGTATTTCCGCATCGGGTATTTCTCTGCGAATAATGGGTAAGGCGCGGAGGAGGGCGTGTAAGCTTCTGTCGGGGGAGCTGGTGTTTACAATGATATTTCGGTGATTCGGGAGGGTGGTGGGGGGGTCTGTGACATATATACCATTCGGAATGATTTTTACCTTTTCCTGAAAGAGTCTACCAACCAACGAGGCATGGTACTTACTCTTGGTTAGGATAAATGTCAATTGTTGAAAAATTTCATCCGTAATCCACGTAGGATCGATCACATCGTGTAAATCGAGCATAATTTTTTCCGAATTAATTCTCTGTTCGTGTAGTATACTTGGATCCCTCCACACAATGGTTACATCCTGCCGATCAAGCGGAAGCCACTCCCAATAGGGTATATAGCGAACACCATCAACCATACGCGGAGAGTCCGTAACGCAATATACAGTAACGTTCCATTTCCTTTTCGCAAGTTCCTTGGCCATATGGATAACACTTTCTTCGGACCCTCCGACATTCGTCGAAAGACCATTCCATGGGTTGGAGAACTGAAAATATTGTCCAGGTCCGCAATACCAAACGATATCCCTTCCGGTAGAGGTTTTTTTTTGCGAAAAGGATGCCCTTTTAAAATTAAGTACCATAGGGTTTGTCCACAATTCCTTGGGTAAGTTCCGGATATCCCTATTTACCTCCTTTCTATCTAATTCCCCCTTGGCTTGCAAGTGTACCCATTTTTGAACAAGGGAAATAACCTGCTTCCACTGCGGAATTTCCGCAATAATGGCCGCTCGAATGGATAAAATGAGCTGTTGATCGAGAAAGCTTATTTTTTTTAAAAATTGCGTGGTGTGTTGTGTGTTTTGTGTGACAAACCTCTTGATGGTGTTTTTTCCGTGGGTTAATTGGGTTACCACAAAAACATACGGGATGGTTATGGCTTGGTCGTACCGGTCCTTTAAAAATGCGAGGCATTCGGCCTGTATATCTTCGTTTCGAAATTGTTTTTCTTTGAAAAAGGCCTTTGAATACGCGAGTGTGCTTTCACTGATTGTGCAAGGTTTCCCACCCGGTTCATTGCAATCGAAAGCTTCGAATGTTTGGTCCCTAAGTAGGTCATAGCAAAGTGTCTTGTTACACCCTACGCACTTTTTATTGGAGACAAGTAGCGTTTTGATTCTCGCAATGACGCTTTCTGGGGCGTAAAAATCGTCATCATCCATATGTACTATGTATTCCCCGGAAGCCAGGCATGCGGTAAAGTTTCTTTTTTTCCCTAGTGTTACTTTTTTTCGAAGGAATATATATCTAATTCTGGGATCGTTAGGTTCTTGTGGAAACATGGGTGTATCTCCGTCATCGACAATAATCCACTCTAGTTTATTTGACGGATAGTCAATTTTATTCCAGTTTCGGAGCATTAATTTTACGAAATGGTGTCTGTTCCCGGTGGGTGTAAGGATACTGACAAAGGGTAGTTGGTCGTCGGACATCGGGGGGAGTTGTAGCTTTACTTCGACGTTTCCATTTCCGTTATCGACGAGGGTTGTTTTAAAAGCTTCGATTGTTTCCATGGTATAATAAAGAAGGGTGGGTTTTTTTTTGTTTAAATGTACGACGATATTTACACTAGTGATGGTCGTTTGCGTAACTTTATTCGTTAAAAATTGATTGGTTTCAATAAAATAAATAAAATAAATAACATAAATAAAACAAATATAAACATAAAAATATAAATATAACAAATATGTCAGGTCCATCAACGGTTGTTTTTGACAAGAAAATAATAGACTGTTTTAGTACATTGGGTATCGAACCTACAACAAACATAAGTTTAATCCAACGTGCCTACAGAGATATTGTTCGATTGGTTCATCCAGATAAAATCCGACATTCGGGTATGAAATGGACAAAGGATGAGTGTAGGGCCGCGTTTGGGAATATCCGTGAATCATATATGTACCTCAAGGGACAGTTTCAAGAAATTGATCTCCCCGATTACGACGTTGTATACTTGGACAATGAATTCGACGAGGCTTGCAAAAAGGAAGTAGTTCATTTCGACTTGGAGGAATTTAACAAAAAATTCGCACGCGACCACAAAACAGACGATGATTACACAACATTGGGTTACCAAGATTTTTCCCCCAAACCCACAACAACCCTCTCAGAAGCATTGGAAGTCCTCAAAAAAAATAGGGAACTTCCCATCCACGAAAAGGTAGTGCGTGAGAAAAAACCGTGTCAACTTATGAGATATATACCGGACACACATACACGAATCCCACTGCAATACTCTATCATCGGTGAAACGGTCGAAGATTTCACGTCGAGTAATTTAACCGACGTGGGGGTGGCATATAACAATGATTACGAAACGTGGGAAGATACATACCATAGTAAGTTCGGGGATGATTCTCTCCGGGATTCTCTCCGGGATTCTCTCCGGGATTCTCTCCGGGATTCTCTTCGAGATTCCTTTGAAAAACTAGAAATCTCCCACCGCAGCATTCCATCGGAACTGGATCCACACGAAATAGAACGATTGGCCGAAAAGAAGCGCATTGAAACTATGGTAGAACAAAGACGTAAGCAAAGGGCGGAAAGTACTTTGATGCTCCGCAACACTACTTTCGATACCTGCTAGTTTTTTTCGCGATTTTTTTGGGCTGCTTCGAGTATTGTCCGCGTGACATTCTTTTTTTCCTCGTGGTAGCGGCATACTCTCGGCTACTCAACCTTCGTATGGCTTTTTCAGGTAGGTATCTTTCTCCGGTCGCGCTAGGTCCTACGATACTTGGGTGTCCGCTCTTTGTGCGCCATTTTTGTCGTGACCATTTTGTAAGTGAGTTGTTGGGTGATTTTTTTCCAACGTACCCGCCGCCTTTGGAACGGTATTTATTGACGGCAAGTTGCGCTTTCCGTGCGCTCCATTCTCCGGGAAGTCCCCCCTTGTCGCTGTTTCGGACACGCGACACAATGGATTTCCACAATTTTTCGTTTGTTCTCCTCATATCATTATAATTGAATTATGTTTTTTTCGTGACCATAATTGAATCATAATTGAATCATAATTGAATCGAAGTTCTGAGATTGTATCGGCCGTGACACCAACGGTTATTGTAAATTCTTTACATACAAATCTGGTATCGAGGGTGAAGCACCCACCTTTATCGCTCGTTTTACGTTGGACGGCAATAGGAAGAGAATGAGGATGGTAAACAAAATTGCGACGGTGACGACAAAGGCAACTTTGTAAACGAACGGTATGCTAAAAAAGTCACGTTTGGGCGATTTTGTGCAAATCTGTATGCTATCAACGGTATTTTCGCCCTTAACTTTCAAAACGGTATTATCCCCCCAATTGGAGCTGATAAATAGGTCCCTGAATAGCTGTGACTGTTGTATATCACCGGTCTGATTGTAAAGATTTAGGGAGCCCATCATATTTCCCCCGGTATCATCGTACCCCATTATACTTGCCGAAACATAGAATGTGTTTTCAAAGGTCGGGACAATGTCGATTGAGAGGGTTGTCTTTAGATTTCCCAACTTGTCGTAATAATCAAAGAATATTTTTTTGGATTCGTAGCGAAATTCAAATATTTTTTTGGAATCATTTGTAAGAACTAGGAGCGAAGTGGGCAAGAAGGGTTGCTCCGGATTAAACGGATTGGAAGGGGGCAAATAGCCTATGTTCAAACGGAAAAAAATTCGTACAACATTTTCCGACCTAGACCACGGAAAGTTATACGTAATCGTACGCATAATGTTTGTACATTCGGTATCACTTGGTCGATTAGGCGTCGTTGAAATGGGTATATATTCCCCCTCCTTTTCAATACTCAACCCGAGCGATCCGGCTGTAACCATGAGGCAGAATCCGGCTATGGTAACCAAGATAAAAACCGGGAACAATGGTTTTTTCGATGGATTTTCTTCTAGTACGTTGGTCAATTGCGTAACCATTATACCATACAATCCAAGTAGGAACAGAACAATTCCCGAAATGAGCATATCTTCGTTCTTATTGAACGAAAACCCCCTGACGGAATTGTTTATACCCACAAAGCAAAGTATAATTCCGGTTACGACTACAGCCGTGCCAATTACCCCGTTAAAAAGGTTTCCATAAAATTTATTGTACATATATACGGACAAGAGGAAGAAGACAATTATGGAGAAAATGCTGAGCAAAAGCGATTCCGTGTTTCTTTTTATTTTCAAGTCTTCCGCGGTTGAGATTGAACTTTCCAATGCTATTAGGATGATTCCCCCGACGAATAAAAATAGTAATGTGTACACGACGGTAACGTTTTTAAGAGTTTGAAAAACATCAACGGTAATTTTTTTAGTCGCAACCCCGACAACAATGATTATAGCAATAATTATACTTATTACCAACATAGCCACTCCTGTTTGCATAATTGGGTTTTCACTTAATTTCTTATAAAAGGCATCTTCTTTGATGGGAGCCTTGGTGATTGGTGGTAATGGTTTCCAAGTACTCATTATATGATTACGATAACAAGTATATGTTTACAATAACAAATATATATTTTTTTCAAAAAAAAGAAAGAATTTAAATGATTTTCAGCGGTTGATTGGTTTTCCTAGATACCCAATTATTTTTTTTGAGGTCCAGAATATCCTTAATCATAAATCTATGCCGAGAACTCAGGAGATTCTTATTCTCGGAAAAAAGGGTAAGTTTTTCAAAATTTTCGTCGATGTTTTGTTTTATTTTATTTCCGGCAATTTCCAATAATTTACAAACACACTCAATATTAAAATCAGTTGGTTCCTCTAGTAATTTCCGAATACAGTAATGAACAATTTGTTCAGAAATCATCTGTTTCTTAAACAATTGCCCGATAAAAAGGATATTCCCAACCATCGTCTTGCGCGTTTCATCGGAAGGGGACTTTTCAAATTCTTTTTGACAAATAGTTAGCATAAATTGCTTGAACTTTACATTAAAATTTCCAAAGCAGAGACACAGTTTCGAATATATTTCCCCAAAGTGAGGTTCATAAACGGCCTTATTAAAAATGGACTTGACTATTTCCTCCAACAATTCGTCGTTGGGTATATCAATTTGCAATAATTCAGATGATAATTTATCAAAATTACTTACACATAGTTTATTCAATATACCTATGACTTGGTTAAGGATAGTACGCGATTCGGGCGAATCAAATAAGAACCGTTTATGTGCCTTCTTCATCTTGTCCCCGAATTTAATATCCTTTGTATCTTGGTAAATAATACTGATAGGATGAATAAAGGGATTTTCTTTGCAACATGGTAGGTCTTTGTAAAAAATAATTTCGTCGTAATTATAATTAGGAGCAGCCATTTAGGGACCACCAATAACCATATACAAATGGATATAAAAAAAAATTACTTTTTATCCACACTATCAGTATCATTAAAAATTTGCTCATTTATCAAAATATCACTGTTCACGCTAGGTATATCTACGGTCGGTGTATGAGGAGCGTAGTCGGGAACGCTAGCAGCCCCCGTTTGATGCGAACCATGGGTATTCAAGTAATTTTCTCCCAACGGTAGCATAAACCAATCGGTGGATACCATATCCTCTCCTCCTCTCGCGATATAGTTTTCTACCTTGTGTTGTAGGGACAATAGGCGGTCGTTGTGGTTTTTAAGGATGAATTTGTATTCATTAAAAATATTTTTACGGATGTCTGGTGCTGTGTGGGAATGGATTTTTTCCTGCACGTTTTCAATGTCTTCCTCCATTTTCTTGACATCGACCAATAATTCCCCGACGGTTTCCGAAAGTTTGGGGACCTGTTTAATGAGTAATTCAATGTTGTGAATTTCCTTGAATGTCTTACACAACAATAGTTCTCGCAATAACTCAACTTCCTCCTCACTGATGGAATAAAATAGCAATTTGCGTAGTGATTTTATTTCTTCTTCGGTCAACTGTCCCCCCGATAGTTTGGTACGATCGTAAACATAAAATGAGGTTAGAAAACCAGATTCCAATGTACTTTTTTTCTGAAAAAAATTATAAAACCCATAAAAAGACACACATAATAGAGCATATGTGCATAAATCGGTTAAAGAAATATTGTATGACGCATTTGTTTCCCCCGGAGTCGATCCGCGGTTTATTCGACAAAACGATAAAAAAGTTTCCATGTTTAAAAAAATAAAAATGTTTTTTTTAATTTGATTAGCACGGACAAAAGAAACTAGCGATTGACAATTCTCGAGAATGTGACCTTGGATGTTTCAGGTACGCTTTCGCACATGTTTACGAGATCGTTTAATTTTAATAAGCTACTATAAACAACGTATTCAATGGCGGTCTCCGAATTACCCAAGTTGACGTCTAATTCAACTTCGTGTGTGACATTTCCAATGGTGTTTTCAACTTCCTTTACCTGTGTCATATCAAAGTACCAATGTTTGTGTTTGAATCGAGTTCTGTTTTTCTCCCTTTTGTGTTCAGAGGATTTGATTTTTTTATCAATGTCATTTAATTTACACGGTTCTTCCTTTGATATACAAAAACGTATATCGAAAGGAGTTTCCTCAAACTTAAAATCAATCGTAACAAGTTTACTTTTTTTAATGCATTCAGTGTTTCCATTGGTAACACCTATGCGATATCCCGAATGAAAGTAATCAACCGTATTTCGTTTTTCGACATGTTCCCAATTTTTATTAGACTGAAGTTTCGACATTATTTTATTAAAAAACTCAATGGGAACATCGGTATCAAATTTTCCATCATCTATAAACCCTAACCGAAATTCAAATTCTATGTTTTTTTCATTTTTAAACTTTTCTACGTAATAGGTAATTCGGGTAAAAGCGTCTTTGAATTTTTCCTGAACAATGAGTTTTGTCATTTACATATAGTGATAAGTTTTTTCATTTTTCTAAACGTATTTTTGCATTCTGTTTTTGTAGGTTTGTAGTAATGTGTATTGGCGGAATTTGAATATTTGTAAACGATACTTATAGATACTAAAACCCCTACGATAAGGATTGTCATAAAAATATGAATCCATATATTATCTACATTGGGTCTGTCATTAGGTTTGGTTTTTTGTTTATCCTTTACGTATACAATTAGAAATAACACAAGGGCGATTAAAAATATAAGCGTCACGCATATAGAAAGAGCCCCCTTCGTAAGTTTCATAATTATTTATACATCCTAAAGAGTTTAAATTTTAAATATTTTATTATTTATTTCTAAAAGTACATTGAAATTGTAAAAATGGGAAAAAGGGGGAGACGTCGTGCTTTATATAAAAATGAAAAAAAACATTCAGAAAATGAAGATGAATTTTACTATAAAAACCTGGAAGAAGAAAGCAAAACAATCGAATGTTCAGACTACAACATAGATCAAATTGAACTAAACACCAATCGAATTCTCAGCGAACTTTGCAAGGATTACAGGGGCATGTGCGATTGTCTAAAGTATATAGACAGTAGCGACATTAGGAGATTTGTGATCGACCATAAAAAATACACAGAAATGGATGCATGGTGTGCACCAGTTCTTGATGAATTTTTAGAATGCGCAATCTATATACTAATGAAGGAAAACAAAAAAATGACCAAGATCAGTGGCGGCAAGTATTACGATGAAACATTCGACAACTATGACGTTTGTTTGAAATCCTTCCGGTTCCAGCTTTGTCTCACATTGAGTAAATACTACATTCGGAAACCAACTCGCAAAGAAATAATACTGGATAAATTGGCGGAAGAACTTGATCGCTAAATGGGGGATTTTTTCGAATCCTTCGGTTCGTACATCATATAGGAAAGAGCCTGCAAAAACGTATCGCTCATATCATCCTTTTTCTTATTTTTTTCGAACAGTGCAATCCATTTTTGGTTGTTCCTCGGTAGCATTCTTCTACAATGCTCCACACTAAGTTTCTTACGCTTATAGTAACCCTCTTTACATTTTAAAACGATCGGGGGGTCGTCTTCTAGGGGGGTATAGCACTTTAATTTATATTTGGGTGAATAACTTACGATCTTCAGAATAGAAAGACGCTTTTGATCATCAAGGTGCCCGTGAGTGTCGTATATTTTTTTCATAGTATAGTACATGATTAAACTGCCCTCTATGACTCTCATTTTGGCATTCAGTTTGGGTTGTTGTTCGACAACGATTGTTAATGGGGAAGATTCCGTATCTTCGAGTTTTAATGTATCCAGTTCTTTGATCAACTTGATACATTTTTGTTCATAGGTATTGGCTGCTATCGAAAATGTACCCCATTTCATAATGATTCCTTTGTCGCTGATCATACAATATGCCATATTTATTTCTCCGATATCGAAACTTAAATAATAGCGTTCGTCAGGGGAGAATGGGGGAGGGTCAACGTTGAGGGGTTCGGTATCCTCGGATTTCTTTTTTTTGGGCATATTTTTAGGCGGTGGAAAAAAAAGTTTTCAATGACGAAACGTAACGTTAATTACTAACAATACCATAGGAAATTTAAAACAAAAACGAACTAGTTAATTTTTTTTAAACCAAACGTTTTCCATGGGTTCGATGAATTGTTTCGAAAATTGTGCGATTATCTTCAAATTGTCCACAAGTGTTTTTCTGAACACTCGCCGGAGGGGGAAATTGACGATATTGTTGTTTTCATCGTCGAGACTCGCATAAATTGTTTCAAGAGAAACCCATTGTAAATCTATTTTTTCCAAGTATTTTTTATCAAAGACATTGCTGTAACGGATAAACCCAAGAGTACTATCAAAGTTTTCTTTGTATTCTTTGTACGGTATTTTGACAACGTACATATAGTATGGTGATCCACTCAATGTTTTTCCCTTTGTTTTTATATAGTTCTTTTTAAATTGCAATCTAGATAACATACTCGATATATCCATAATTACACCTATCGTTTCTTCGTAAAATTCTCGCGTAGCAGTTACATCCCATCGACCTCTGTCCTGCGCTTCGCTCCTTCCCCCGAAATCGGACCATTTGTTTTCAAGATCCTTTCCCAAAAGAAAATAAACAGTCCCCCCCTTTACGGAAAACGGTAAAATACCTGCGCTATAAATTTCCTTGTAGTTTTTCCTGTTATCAGAATCCAACCTTCTCCTACTTTTGAGTAGGTCATTTTTCATGTGGTAAAACCCCCCCGTTTCGAATCCTTCGGTTCGTAGGTTGTACTCTTCCCGGAAGGATTTTGTTTCCCGGGAAGAAATGTCATAGGAATCAGGACATTTATAAGAATTTTCATTGTCTTCGTCATTTGCTTGGTAAATAATCTCCATTCATTATTGAAAAAAATGAAAAATATTTAAGCTTTTAAACTCTTTAGAATGTATGAATATACCCTGCGCCCCAACTACCACACAAACTTATCGGGAAAATTTTCATCATGAGGAACCCAACCCAACATGCTATTTTCCAGAATAAGAAAATTATATTCGACCCCACTGCCGCCGTGCGTGAGGAATGAAAACACTGAACCGCGTTCTTCTATTTTTAAAAATATAAACACCGAAGATAAGAAGATGGAACAAGAAATAAACATAAACATGGAAAGTAACAATTCCAATATCTCCACCAATACCCCCAGTACCCCCATAATATCAATGTTTCCAAACATCCACGTCACAAATAAAGAAAAAGATCGCACCGTTATTTCCTTCAATAACGAAGAAAGCGTAATCGACGGGATTGAAGTAATCAGACCCGACGAAAAACCAATTTCCGTCCTGGAAAATGAAAATACCTTCCAAATACCGAAAATCGAACCCGCCACCACCTCACAGGTAGTCACAAAAATCGATGATTTTTTCCCAACGATCCAACAAAAAAACACGACTCGCACAGTAGACCCCCCCAAAAAAAAAGAGGAACCAGTAAAATTAGGATACGATGATATCTCCTCCTTCATGAACCCAATTAAACAAAAAGTAAACAAAAAGGAATCTTACGTAGAGTCCGTACCAAGCGAAGGGGGAGGTTATTCCTCCGAAGAAGAACGACAGAAAGAACGCCCACCATCCTCCTACGCTTCCTATGCGTCGTCAGCTACGTCGGACTCTCCTAGGAGTTACCACAGTGCTAGCTCCGCTGCCACGGAACCCAATAAATACCAAAGGGAGGAACAAGAAAAGCAAGAATTGCTGATCAAACTCCTCCAATTGGAGAACAAGGGTGTCAAATTGAGCAGAAGTTTCAGTATGAAAAGCCCCATCGAGGATATCCGATTTGAATACCAAAAGCAACAATCCTTGATACAGGAAGAAGAATCGGTCAAGTTTATGAGAAATGCCCTCATCACGTTTGTACATGGTGTTGAAATTATGAATTCAAAATTCGACCCAATCGGGGCGAAATTAAAGGGATGGTCGAACTCCGTCATGGAAGACATTGGCAGCTACGAAGGTATTTTTCAGAGACTACACGAAAAGTACCGAGGCTCCGTGGAAATGGCACCCGAATTGGAACTCCTCATGACACTTGCACAAAGCGCCTTCATGTTCCACCTCATGGAAACAGTGTTCAAGGGCGCATTACCAAACCTAGGAGCCGCTATTTCTAGTGACCCCAACCTCGTAAATGGTCTCATGAGAGCAACTGCCAGGGCGGTTGACCAAAGAAACACACAACCAACTCCCCCCCAACCCTCCAACTCTATGCCGGTAGGCGGGTTTGGTGGACCTTCGTTTAATTTGGGTGAAATGTTGGGCCCCCTCATGGGAGGGATTATGGGGGGTATGGGGGGTATGGGGGGTATGGGAGGTATGGCAAACCCTTCCGTCATACCTATGGGTAACAATGCATTCAGACAGGCAATGGCAAACCCTCCCCCCATCCCAATGCAAACCCGCGAAACAGACTCGAAAATGGGTAGTAACAAACCATTTGATTCGTTGTCGGTAGATGATACAGATCGATTTTCTTCGGTAAGTTCTGCAAGTAGTACGGGTAGTGAATTGAGATCTCCCTCCATACAGATCGGGAAGAACCCAAAGAGCAAAACAAATAAGAAAACAATCTTTATGTAATCGCAACGTAATCGCAACGTAATCGGATTTTTTTTAGACTTTCGACCGAAAAATAGGAAAAATGGGAAAAATGGGAAAAATAGGAAAAATAGGAAAAATACGAAAAATAGGAAAAATACGAAAAAAAAAATATTGTTGGAACATTAGATATTTGTTTCAACAATATGCCAACAAGTTATTGTTCGATTGCGGATGCTTACGGATCGGATTTTGGTACCCTCAAAAAACAAACCCCTATGCTACGGGATACCCCACAAGCCAATTCGACACCAAAAGCGAATGAAACCAGAATGGCAAAGTTTCAAGGCGAAAATTCGCAATTGGTGCGGAATGAACCCCCAAAGGGTGATCCATCCACATACGAGTGTCCATTTTGCAAAAATTGTAATAAAAGTAATAACGCATTTCAACAACAGGTAATCGACCAAGCAATCTGGCCTAGACCTAGGTGGGTACCCCAGGGTGTTGAAACCCGAGGTGATCCATACGCTACGCGATATTTTTCACCAAATTGGGCCGGGAACCCAATGGGGAACCCGATGGGGAACCCAATGGGAAACCCGATGGGAAACCCGATGGGGAACCCAATGGGGAACCCGATGGGAAACCCGATGGGGAACCCGATGGGAAACCCGATGGGGAACCCGATGGGGAACCCGATGATAGAGAACTTTACGGATATAGTTTCCGGGAAGGAGAATTTTTCCCAGCAAGGGGGGGAAAATATTCTGAGGGTGATTTTATGGCTGTTGATAAGTTTGTTTGCGATTCAGTTGGTTGATTTGGTATTGAAATTGATAGTTGTATAAATCCTAGGAAGCGGCTACGACTCTAGTGGTGTTTTTTCGGCGGATGCGAATTCGAGTATGGTCGAATTATTTTCATCCTTTCGCTTGAGTTTGTATTTCGTTTTGAGCCTTTTGTTTATTTCCGTGTATGTCTCTATGCAGTTGTGATTGATAAAATCCATGTTATTTTTTGTAATGTGAAAGTTTCTTTGCAAAGTTGAGTTGTTTCGAAATTCCTCAATTGATACATGTCCCCCGAAGGACTCTAAAATATACTTGGAGGGGGATTTGCGAATATTCGACGAATCGCCGGTCCAACTTTTCTTCAGAAGTTGTAAGTGCAGAATAGAATCTTTTTCCTGAAAAGCATTTGCCGCAGAACAACCCCACGAACAAAAAATACCATAAATTTTAAATCGCTTTCTTATCGCATCATACTTTGAGACACAGGGGATTGGTGTTGTGTCGAAACGGTGGCAACACCACCAACAAAGAATGTCGCAACTTTCCGGCCATTCTTTTGTTTCTTCTACGTTGTCTATGAATTTATAAAGCAGTCGATTCATTTTTATTTTACTTTTGTGTACAATTTCTACATTTTCCTCAGTCCTCGCCTCGGCCCTTGCCTCAGCCCTTGCCTCGGCCCTTGCCTCGGCCCTGGGAACGAACCTAGTAACTGTCGGAGGGGGGAGGATCGTTTCCGACCATTCATTTTCCGAATCAGAACTATCACATAGGTCATCTTCACTGGGTGAAGATGGTTCTTTTTGCCTAGAGATATCTACCTCTTCTTGGCTGTTCTTTTTATCGTTCTGTTCTTTTATTTGTCTGGAAAACATATTGCGAAGTTCATCTTTATCGACGGGTTTTGCGCTGTGTACGATTATATTTAAATTTCCGAAAGGAACTTGAACTTGTGTGAGATCGGTTTCGATTGGTTCATTGGAGCCTTGAAATATAACTTTATCGTCGGAATTCGTAAATTTTTGTCGTATGTCCTGTATTGATTTCATTTCGCACTTTGGTTTTCTACCTCTTTTTCGTTTTCTTGGTTCTTCTTCGTTTTCGAGACTTACGGGTTCTTCGCCATTGTTTGGGTCCGTTGCTTGAACAATTGCGGAAATACTCTCAGTGTTCTTATTTTCCTTTGGTTTTCTTCCTCTTTTTTTAAGGGACTTACAAACTTGTTGTTCGGCCACTTGCATAAGCACATTTTCCCCCATTTACCTCCTTGGTAGTTAGAATATATATTTCCTTATATTGTTTATTTTCATCATAAAGAAATATTATTGTAAAAATAAATACCAAATCATAAATATAAAAAATGTTATTTTACGTAATTTCTTTATTTATGTGTTATCTTGTGTACGACTATAACATTTCGACAAAAGTATGGAACACCATTTCAAAAAAGAGATGGAAAAACGAGACGGAAAAAACACCTTTGGAAAAAGATGGTAGCTTACACATTCACGAAACTTTGAAAGTGGATGATGTATATATAATAGACTATTCGATTCGAAATAAAACATACTCCGTACATACTACTACCCATTTTGAACACAACGACCTCCTTCGTCAATACGTTCACAGTTACGATCCTAAAAAATTATTGAGGGAAATCATTTTCGCCGAATTACACGGTACATACGGAAAAGAAAATGTCACCAATATTCTCACGAAGGCCCAAGGACTAAAATGTGACTTCCACAGAGAAATCCTCGATAAACCCATCACTTGGGATCACATTCTATACGAGTACGATCTTGATTCATGGGAAACCCTCACAATTGTCGACTCATTTGGACAAGTACACTCAATTAGTATGTCATCCGATTGCACCATCGAATGGAAACCAGAATTTATACTTTATTAAGGAAATGCCATTTGCGCGAAGCGCAAATTTACTTAGGGAAATGCGTTATATTATAATTAAAAATACTTCTACTACAAGTAAGAATTAATATGGATACCGACTTAGATTTATCAAAGTATGTGTTATTTGTACGCACTGTGCAAGCAAGTGCGATAAGAACTTTATCGGAAGCATTAAAGGAGGTCCTTACGGATGTAAATATAAATTTTGACTCTGCTGGTATTAAAATCATGAGTATGGATGGGTCAAAGGTCACCCTGGTACATTTACGCCTTGAGTCTGCACGTTTTGAAAACTTCCATTGCGTTGAACCAATTACCATTGGTGTAAATATGATCTCTTTGTTTAAGTTACTAAAAACCATTGGGAATGTAGACATTGTGACTTTTTATATTGAAAAAGACGACCGTCACAAATTAGGTATACGCATTGAAAACAAAGAAAAGTCCATTATCAGTAGTAGTAAACTTAAACTTCTTGATCTCGATGAAGATATACTCAGTATCCCCGATGTTGAATTTGATTCTGTTATCACCATGCCTTCCGTAGATTTTCAAAAATATTGCAGAGACCTCTCCATTATTTCCGACACCGTTACCATCAGTAGCAGGGGTAATGTATTTACAATGTTTTCTTCCGGGGACTTTGCCGAACAGGAAATTATCATCGGAGAAACCGCCAATGGCTTAGTTATTTCTAAAAAGGAAGTTGAAGTAAGTTGCAAATTTCCCCTCAAGTATCTCAACCTATTTTGTAAGTCATCTGGACTTTGTTCCAATATAGAAATTTACCTAAAGGCCAGGTACCCACTCATCCTTATTTTTAATTGCGCTAGTTTGGGTTCCCTATCCTTTGGCCTAGCACCCAAGACAGATTCCGATTAACTATAGTTACGCAGATGATGTTCCAATTCGTTACGCATCATTTGATTTCGTAGTTTACTTCTTCGCTTGCGTGCTTCATTTTGAATGTTGGACAGCCTTACCTTACCATCTTCCGTAAACCATGCTTGGTTTATTCCAAAACGACGAACGGAACGACGAACGGAACGACGAACGGAACGACGAGCGGAGCGACGAGCGGAGCGACGAGCGGAACGACGGACGGAACGACGGACGGAACGACGAGACATTTTTTTTATTTTTTAAAAAACTAAATATTTTAATTCTGATTAAAAATGGCTATTGATCCAATTTCTATAATAATAAACATTTGTATAAACCCCATAATAATCTGGTTCCGCACACCCCCTACCATAGGACACAATTCCGATTTGTTGTACATTTCCCGTTTGATTAATAAACAACGGCCCCCCACTATCTCCGCTACACGAATCCTTCCCCCCCTCCTTGTACCCCGCGCACACATTTTTATCTGTCACACTTGGGTATGATTTTTTACAAATCGACAAAGAAACGACAGGTACATTTACTTGCATGAGTACGTTCGAGGTCTTGCCAGAACCTTGTTGGGTGTACCCCCACCCAATTACGGTGAGCATCGTGTTTTCGGGTGGCACGGGGATTGTATAATTAATAGTGGGAACGTTTAAAATATCCTTTATGCGAACAACGGCCAAGTCGTTCGTAAATGAGTTATATTCGGGATGGATCACAGTCTGTAACAAAGGGCGTATATATACATTCTTTGTTGTTTTCGAAGAAAGTACATACTTCCCTAGTACAGCTCTATAATTTTTACTAGGATTGGGGGGTAGGTACTTTACGCAATGTGCGGCGGTCAGTAAGATATTTCGTTTGATTAATGTTGCCCCGCAAAAATGATTCCATTTTTTTCCGTTGAAAACCTGTAAACTTGCCATATAGGGGTATATATGCGGTGCGACATTTCCTCCTACAATTTTAACTTCTGGGAAACTAGACTTAAAATCTACGGGGAACTCGATAAAATCAACATAGCGACATTGGGATTCTTCGTATATATCTATGGAAGAAACAAATTGCGTAATCAAAAAACTAAAAAATAGCGTAACTATTTTCATTCTATATAAATATACCAACATTTTTTTTTGCGCGCGTAAATAACTGCATATAAATGTGTTGGTATGTTTATATTATAAACACTAGGAATGTCAACAGAAGCAAGCAATGTTATGAATTACATGGTAGGGACATTTGAAAGCGACGGTGTTATACATTACGTATTTTTGCACGAAGCTGAGTGGTGCTTAGGAAATAAGAAACCGATTCCCGAAGGAATGTTGGTTGCTCATATAGACGGAAATACAACGAATAACAATTTAAAAAATTTATATTTGGTGCCAGAAAACAAAGATCACGGAGACTTACATACGGATCGCGTTTTTCACGAAAAAACCTTGCATAAAAAACTGATCAAAGAACACTTTGAAGATATCGCACAGGCACTCGGACTTTAATGTTCTCTGACACCGAGAGCAAACATTTCTTTTTCATCGTAGTTGAATTTATTCATCTTTGAATTTACTTTTTTGTGTTGGGGAATGACCAACCCATGTTTGATTCTTTTTTTTTCAGCGGAATCGAGTATATCAATCACCTTTAAAATAGTGGGGATACACACACCCAATTCCTTTGAGATTTTATTTTTTGTCAACGAAATCCCCTCTTGGTTACAAACATAAAATATACACCCAGCAGCCGCCGATTTCGGGATGACCTGTCGAAGTATTTTTTGGTGAAAATTGTAAAGTATGGACGCCATACTCAAAACGTGAAAATCGAGCGACAGTTTGGAACAAAACTGACTCATAAAGTTCACCGAATTTGACGTTTTGTGAACAAGTTTTCCCCACACCATGTGATTTTCGAAAATTTCTTTGAACTCTCTGTCCCCCTTGACGAACTCCTTCGTATCATCCATCCCCATTATTTTGCAAATTTCTAGAGGCGAGGATGTATTGTTGTGGTGTAGACACGAGTAATATACGCAACACGCTATCAACCCCTTTCGAACACCCCCCCTAGTAATTTTCCCACTCTTCATGATTTCCCCCCACAAAACTTGAGACGTCTCCACAATGGAGATGTGAAATTTACCAGCCAACCTGTTTTCCAAACACCCTCTAACCACATCAAACGATTTTTGTTTGTGAGAATAGTTCATCTGATCCAATAACTTTGACATATCAAAACTCTTTTTCTTACCATCTTTTCCGGTATAGTTTACGCGCAACCCCTTTGCCATTCTGGTGGCCGTATCTCCTGAAAACGGATTCATTTCGTCTTTCGCGCAATACGCGCGGGCCTTGTCCGGTTCGTCACCCCCGTCGCCCCCCTTGTAATTATTCCATTCAGCCTCCATACTGATATGCGTACCTTGGGTCACCCCACATCCACGACAAACCGTAAATCCATCCACAAGCTCAAAATTGCTCTCATCCATTCCACATTCGTCACATGTAACAGTCGCGGGGGGGTTTGTCAGTGTATCGAGACAATGGACCTCCCCTCGCATGGTTGCGAGAGCCATACGTACAATCTCCTCTTCGCTAAGCTCTTGTTGCATTTTATAGTGGTATATCTATAACATGGTCACATAACCTTATATAATTTTTTTTTTGATTTATTTTTTTCGCATACTTTTAAGTTTTCGTTGCGCGATTTTGGCAATGTTGTTATACCCCCATTGTTTGGCGCGGACGTAGGCGGAAATCAATCCGCGACGCTTCACATTACATCGATTACTACAAACGGGAAATCGCGGATGATCTTTGTTGGGGTCGAGAAAACATTTTGGACCACATCTACGAAGCATACTTCTCCTTTGGGAAACCTTTTTCGGAGGATTCCACACAGGAAATTTTCCGAATCCCGTGAATCCCGTGAATCCCGTTGGCGTCTCTGTCATTGGCATCCTCACCGGCGGCATCCCCTTTGTGAAATAGGCGATATTATGCCGCGGCTTTGCTCCAAATGAATAGCGTTTTCGAACGCTTCTTCGAACGCTTCTTCGAACGCTTCTTCGAACGCTTCTTCGAACGCATCCACAATTTCGACCACAGCGTTTGCAATTGCGAGCGCTTTTGCGACGTTTATTTTTTGCACCAAAGGAAAAACTTATTGATGCCTGAGCTGCCCCGTTATCGGAAGCGGTTACGTATTTACCATCTACTGGACTGTATACTAGTGGGTGAGCATTCAAGTTGGATACATCCCCCGTGGTTGTGCCAAGATTTTTCCAAAATGCGGATTGTGTTGGTCCCATGGCACCTGTTTGGTAATTTACTTGTTGTTGGTAGGATGGCATTTAAAGTATATGTTGTTTATTATAAATAAAACATATTTATTTTTTTATTTTAAAAAAAAATAAAACAAATTCGTCATTTCCTATCATTCAAAAAGTCGTCACATTACACATTTTTTTTGCGAATGTCGCTTGCTTCGCGAACGCGAGCGTCGCTTGCGCGAACGACGCTTGAGCGAATGTCGCTTGCTTCGCGAACGCGAACGTCGCTTGCCGAAAAACATTTTTTCTCGTCGACAAATCGGACATTTGCCACCGTTTTGGTGTTTTAGGTTTTTTAAGCAGTTCTTGTGGAATTGGTGATCGCACATTGTTTGCACGACGGGTCCATTTTCACTGGTATCCTTTAATGATTGCAGGCAAATTGCACAGTCATCCTCTTTTATGGAATCCTTCATTTCTTTAACACCAACTAGATCAACTAGTAGTTGTTTTATTTTGTCATTTTTTGCAAGATCACGTGCAGTCCTGCCTTCATTGTCCACCTCATTCACATTGGCTCCCCGGTTGAGTAGTATCTCGACAATGTCGAGGTGGCCCTTTGTTGCGGCCCTCATGAGTGCGGTCATTCCGCTCCTGGACATCTTCGCATTCACATCGATTCCCGGGGTGGCGAGTAGCGCCCGGACAATCTCGACATGACCCTCATTTGCGGCCAATGTGAGCGCAGTCCACCCCCTTTGGTCCGCTTTGTTCACATCAATTCCCTTGGCGAGTAGCTTCTGAACCCGTGGAAGGTTTTTTTCCTCTACCGCACGAATTAGCGTTTGACCCATTTTTTATTAGTACCGGAGAAAATAAAATCATTTACGGCACAATTTTCTTGCACTTCGCCTACGCGAAGCCCGCCTACGCGAAGCCCGCCTACGCGAAGCCCGCCTACGCGAAGCCCGTCGTTTGCGCAACTTCTGCTTGCGCGAACGTCGCTTGAGCGAGCGCGACTTGCGTCGCTTGAGCGAGCGTCGCTTGAGCGAGCGTCGCTTGAGCGAGCGTCGCTTGCCAAAACTTGATGGGTTGCCTTGTTGTCCAGCTAATTTGGCTAAGAATGTGAGTAAATAATTCTCTACATCACGTGGCAATTTACCGCGTTCACGTCCAAGCGTTCCGACCTGTTTTCTCGCTATTCGTTCCCCCTCTTCCAAAATCAAAGTAGCAATCGCTTCATGACCACTATCCTTAGCCAAGTCCGTTGCAGTTTTTCCTTGATTGTTCATAATGGCAACATCAATTCCATCTTTTCCGAGTAGTTCCCGGACAACCGGTTGAAAACCCCGACTTGCGGCTTTCATGAGCGCGGTCTCGCCGTACTTGTCCACCGCATCCACCTTGGCTCCCCGGTTGAGTAGTTCCCGGACGACCTCGGGGTGGCCCCAATGTGCGGCCCACATGAGCGCAGTCCAGTCATCTTTGTCCACTGCATCCACCTGGGCTCCCCGGTTGAGTAGTTCCCGAACAACCTCGGGGTGGCCATCGGGGCGGCCCTCGATTGCGGCCCACATGAGTGCGGTCTTACCCTCATTGTCCTTCGCATTCACGTTGGCTCGCCGGGTGAGTAGTTCCCGGACAACCCCAGTATAACCCCGACTTGCGGCCTTCATGAGCGCGGTATTACCTGTATTGTCCTTCTTATCCACCTGGGCTCCCCGGTTGAGTAGTTCCGAGACAACTCCGGTATGGCCTTCATCTGCAGCGTACATGAGTGCGGTATCCCCCCATCGATCCGCGTCATCCACCCAGGCTCCTTTGTTGAGTAGCAAATCGACAACTCTAATACGGCTTTTCTGTGCGGCCTGTATAAGTGGAGTCCAACCCAAACTGTTCTTCGCATTCACATCGGCTCCCCGGTTGAGTAGTGCCTGGACAACCTGGACACGGTTCTCGACATTCTCATGGACACCTTCAACGGTATCGTCAGGGCCATTTGCGGCCCACATGAGTGCGGTATTACCTCCCTGGCCCACTGCATCCACGTTGATTCCCGGGGTGTTGAGTAGCTCCCGGACCCGTGGAAGGTTCCCATTCGCAGCTGCCTTAAATATGTTCATTTTTTTATTAGTACCGGAGAAATTAATTTATTTACGGCGCGACTTGCGTCGCTTGAGCGAGCGTCGTTTGTCGAGACTTGATAATGGAAGTCGTAAGTATCCGCGTAATTTACGGAGTATATTACCCGGCATATTACCGCGGACACCAAGCGCTCGGACCCGTCTTTTCGCTCTTTTGCTTCCATCTTCCGCAATTAATTTAGCAATACCTCTATGACCATATTGCTCAGCCAAGTTAATTGCCTTTTGTTTTTCATCGTTCCATGCATTTACATTGATTCCTGGGGCGTCGAGTAGCGCCTGGACAACCTCGGGGTGGCCTTTCTCCGCAGCCCACATGAGCGGAGTCCAGCCTTCTTTATCCCCGACATTCACCTTGGCTCCGCTGGCAAGTAGTGCCTGGACAATTTCGGTATGGCCCTCGCTTGCGGCCATTATGAGTGGAGTCAATCCATTATTTTTTGCCACATTCACCTCGGCTCCCTCGGCGAGTAGTGCCTGAACAACCCCGACACTGCCTTTCTCTGCGGCCAGGATGAGTGGAGTCCAGCCTTCTTTGCTCTTGACATTCACCTTGGCTCCGCTGGCAAGTAGTGCCTGGACAACCCCAGTATCGCCCCTGGTTGCGGCCCACATGAGCGGAGTCCAGCCTTCTTTGGTCTTGGCGTTCACCTTGGCTCCCTTGGCGAGTAGCGCCCGGACAACGTCAGCATGACCCCATTCTGCGGCCTTCATGAGCGCGGTCCCACCACCATTGTCCCTCGCATTCACGTTGGCGCCCCGGTCGAGTAGTTCCTTGACGACCTCAGTACGACCCCCATATGCGGCAAACATGAGCGGAGTCCAGTTGTCTTTGTCCTTTGCATTCACCTCGGTTCCTTCGGTGTCGAGTAGTAACCCGACAACCTCTTCACAGCCCTCCTCCTTTGCGGCAAACATGAGTGCGGTCATTTCTCTCCCGCTGCTCTTCGCATTCACATCGGTTCCTTCGGTGTCGAGTAGTAGTTCGACAACCTCGGGGTGGCCAAACATTGCGGCGTACATAAGTGCGGTCTTACCTAGCTGGTCCTTCGCATTCACCTTGGCTCCCCGACCAAGTAGTTCCCGGATCCGTTGAACGCGTCCTTTCTCAGCTGCCTTAAATATGTTCATTT
>VFQT010001546.1_pt1 | contig 27244 bp, 25 predicted proteins | sample 3512381 | NCBI WGS metagenome assembly VFQT01 (sample SAMN10412376, study PRJNA504923) | tailings metagenome | isolation source: Relicate 2 Philex TSF3 active mining site | place: Philippines: Tuba, Benguet | collected 2017-08-29
AATTGATGAGTCTATCCTCTCTCAATCTCTGGTACAAAAAATTAACTCAGTTCATTTGGTGTGATGTTGAATTTTTAAAAATACTTAATCCATCAATCTACTAGAAGGTCAGCCAGTCGTTGCGCCACATTGACTTCGCTGACTCCCTGTAAGCCTTTCCAAGCAGGGATTCCGTTGACTTCAAGTACATAATACTGACCTGACTTTGCCTGAATGATATCGACACCGCAATAGTCGATATCAAGTGCTTTGGATGCGGCTTCTGCAAGCGCAATAACCTCTGGTTGATAACAAGGCTCACATCGCGCTCCTAGTGCAACATTGTTTACCCACTGCATACCATGTCGCGTCATTGCTGCAATTGCCTTATGGGCGACGACAAATACGCGGTAATCATGCCACTCTCCTTCGCCACTATTGATATAGCGTTGCAGATAAAATAATCCATCGACATAGCTATCCATAGGTAATGGCATCGCATCACCTTTTTCAATTTTTCTTACGCCATTTCCTTGCGAGCCAAACAAGGGTTTTATGACGATAGCGTTGCCCTGCTGTAGCTCATTTACAATGATGTGATGGGCTTGTTGACGTGACTCCAGCACCCAAGTTGCAGGTGTTGGAATACCTGCTTGGTGCAATAAAAAACTGGTCATGGCTTTGTCTACTGTACGCTCAATTGCACGACCGCTATTGACGACTTGCACGCCCATCATTTGCATCATATGTAATATATCGAGACGCGCGATAACTTGTTGCAATGTGCCACCCGGCACCCCTCGCACAAATGCTTTCTTGGGTTGTTGTGACATTCCTGGAATATGGATTTTTGCTTGTGTGCCGGACAGATCTATTGTGCAATCTTTTAGAGACACAAAAACTGTTTGAATATTGTGTTGCGCTAATGCGCTTGTAAGCTTCGTCCCATGCCAACCCGGATCATCAGTAAATATTGGGATGATTTGCATGAGTGCTATGCGGATTGACCAAAAGACAGATTAATCAAATCAATATCTAGGTGACCTGCATGGAATGTATTGCCTGATTCAAGCGCCGTCACACTGACTTGCGCTGGACTAAAGAGCATTGGGTCTATCTGATAGAAGTCCATATTGATACGCTTAAATACTTGCGCAAAAGGTAGTCCATAATCTTTAGAGGCGCTGCTAGGTAATTGTTTAGCCAATTGCTCTGCAGCTTGATCGCTGCCTTTGACAAATAGATGCACCTGCCCACCAAACAATATCGCATCGTTGGTTCTTCCCATCCCTGTCAAAAAGTCTGGCGATGGAGGTGGCAATGGCGCAGAAGCCAAGCCATCAACGACATGCTCGAGGGGAAAGTGTAAGGTATGAATTTTATGTAGCGCCACTTCCAACACACGTGCCACAATCTGTACAGTTCCGGCAAGGCTGCGAGTCGGAGTCAAAATAAAGGTTAATTGTTTTGCTGATAAAGCCGTATCGCGCGCCACTTTGGCAATAATTTCTGCAGGTGGTGTTTTATCACTTTCTAAAATCAAACAAGTGCTTTGCGCTTGATCACAATATTGCAAATCAGCAAACAACGGTTCCTTTTGCGCAATGGCACGCGCAGGTCCTGAGCCCAAAGAAAAGAATTTTTCATGCGCCAAACTCCATCCTGCATATTGACTACCAAGGCATGCCAATACAGGATGACGTGAGCCCACCGTGACGCTAAATGGCCAACGTGGGAACTGGGATTGTCTTTGAATGCTGACTTGCCCCAAGCCACCCATACATATTTCTGCGATTCTGCGCCCCGCCTCCAAACCACCTTCCGCCTCTATACCAGCATCAACGATGGTGGCTCCCTCTTGCGTTTGACTCACGCCCAAACGCAAGCTTTCTGCTTGAGCAATCAGCTCATCGAGCAAAGGTTTGCTTAATGCGTTGACACTGATAGGCACAGACGTTGTTGCCATGAACTCTCCCAATTGCATGATTGATGGATTAATTTTTGCTGGATTGTAATTTAATTAGCCATTCTGACAAACTTTGTACGCGCTGTTCAAGTAAGTTCATGACTTGCTCAGCCGAATCCGCCTCAGTGCTTAGACTACAGATAGGCTGATATTGAGCTATGGTGGCTGTATTGGGAATATCTGAAATCCAATCAGGTACTAAATGCTCATTATTTTTAAGTGAGGACAAGTTGGCTAAGTACATATCTCGCTCTGCATAAATAATTTTTTTAGCTCGGATTGCCAAAGACTGATCATTCTCTTTTGCACCTGAGACGTCTGCTGCGATACTTTCTGAATCATTCTTTTGATTAACAATCTGCTCAGCTGGCTTTGCTTGACAGGCTATCAGATGTAAGTCCATCAAGGCTGGCAGGGTTTGATACAAATCCATACTGGCGCTCAATCTCGGATTTAACTCCAAACAGAATACTCGCCCCTCGCTGACGATGACATCCAAACTATTGAGTCCGCGTAATTGGTAATGTTGTGTCAGCGTTTCTGCCATGTGCAGAATTTGTGCTTGAATAGAAGTTGCAATACTTACAGGCCCGAGCATCGTACTTGCCGCCATGGGGCAATGCGGCAATTGTGCTGGCCATTGCTGATGAATCCCTATGCACTCGCAGCCCTGCGCATCAGCCACAAATAGCATGCCAAAACAGTCCCCGACAATCTCGCGTTGGTAGTATTCATAGTCACTCAATGGAGTATCTGGACCCGCATAATGAATATGAGTGCCACCACTTCCATTGCATTGTTTTATCAATACTCGGGCATCACCATCCTGAGTCAAAGGAATTAAGCTGGTTTGTGGATGAGCAATATTCAATGCATGCAAATCCTGGAAGAACTCATAGGATTTGACCCTTGCCACCACCTCAGGCGCATTACCTATTAACGGCAATATGCTAGAAATCGATAGCAACAAATCAGGCTGTGCCTCAACTCCACTGCCGTAAAGCAATCCCTGAATATTCAACGGAGAATTATTTTTTGCAGGGTCCTCATATTGAGCAGGATTAGCCAGCAAGTTTTGTAGCGTATGCATCACGACATCCGCATCAAATCCATTTTTGTTATATGGCAACTTGATGGTCATGGATGCCAATTGTTGCGTGTCTGAATCGGCAAAAGCGTCCAAGGCTATGGCATGGTAACCAGCTTGAACGAGCGCTTGCACATATGCACGCGCCGAATACGAGAGGACAATAAATGTTGCGTTAGCGCTCACAGGTCCATCGCAAACTTAGAGTTTGACGATGCCACGCGCCATATCAAAGGCGGACATAAAGTCTGAATAGTGCTTCTTTTCGTCTTCCAACATCGTTTTAAGCATTTGATGTTGGGTTTTGTATTTCACATTACCGATGGCCAAAGCGCCCAAACCCAAGATCTTTAAACCAGCTATCTGCTTACAATCCATAGTCGCATCGACACCTTCAGCGCCAGCAGGCGGAACCGCATTCACATCGGCCACTAAGCGCAAATGAGGGTTAGCTGTTAACAATGCCTGACTCAACACTTGCACCCCAGCGGCGGCGGTACAGAGTGCCACATCGGTCTGCGCCAATACCTGCTGTTTGGCTTGTTCATTCGTCCCATCCAATACTTGTATCGATACACCATAACGATGTTGATACAAAGCTGCCTTAGCCTCAACATCAGCGACTGAACGGTGTGCCACCATATTCACTTTTGCGCCACTTTTAGCCGCGATAAGCGCGCTACACGCACCCACTGGGCCTGTGGCACCAAATATACTAATACGTTGATCGGCTAGCTTTTCCGAAAAGTGCTGTTGCAGATGATGCTCTACCTTAGCCACCATGGCTGCAGCTGTGGTAAAGGCGCCTGAAGGGTCAGCAAATACGGACACTTCAAAAGGCGGCACCATGGATTGTTTAGCGCTGTGCAACATATCCATGGCGAGATCAATATCGCGCCCACCGATAAAAATTGCTTCACGTTTTACACCGCTCGGGCCACGTGAAAAGATCGCATCTTGAACCAAGCCCATCACTTCATTGAGAGTCACCTGGGTATACGGCATCACCTTATCAAAACCAGCGTCATAAGCCATATTAACGTCAAATGGACTGGGATTTTTTGCCGCAGTAAGTAAATGCAAAATACTGACTTTTTCCATACTAAACTCCAATTTCTATCATCTGTGCAGGCTGATTATCCGCTTGGGTAATGGACCATTGCAAATCAGAACCGGCAAACTGTTGTTGACCAAGGGTTTGCAGTCGCTGCGCAGTATTCATATCTGGCAAGATAGCAAAGCCAGTTGGCCCCCAAGAGCTTTGTCCAAAACAAACCACACCTTGCTGTTGCAACATGGTCAGGGCCTCACGCATTTGCGGACTGGCATAGCGATGACCGCCTTGGGCGGGGGCAAAATAGTCCCCACATGCAGCTTGTAACTGCTGAATTGCCAAACCAAATTGCTCTAGATTTTTCTCTTGCAAAGCTGGCATAGCCCGCATCAATAACTCCCGACAAAGAGTTTGCGCAACAGATTCAGAAAATGGCGGCAAAGCTTGAAAAGCTTGTGTCTCTGTTTGCCCATGTACCCCCAAAAAGCCGGGCTGACTAATTAAAAGAATTGGCCAATCAGGAAAATGCATACGGCTAATGACCGGCGGCACAAGCGTTCCGTCTGCACGACCACCGTCGACGATTAAACCGCCCAGCTCAAAGGTGCCAAGCCCAATTCCAGAGCGGGTCGCGCGCTGAGTTAATTGTGCAATCTGGGCCAAAGATAATTTCAAATTGAATAGTCGATTGAGTGCAGCACCTATCGCTAGAGCCAACTGCGTACCTGAACCTAAACCAGCATGCGCAGGAATGGCCTGCTCAACCTGAATCTCGGCCACCTGATTGGCGTTTGAATGCGAGGTATTGGCCATCAAGGTTTGAGCTATTTGCATTGCGCGTTGACTATCTTCCCCTTGCGCTTGCCATTGCTCTGCGCGGCGCACAGAAACTTGCAATTGTGGTGATTGAATGGATAAGCCTATGCTGCCAAAACGTCTACCCAAGCCCCCATGCATATCAAAAAAGCCCATATGCAAGCGTGCAGATGACATCACCCTGACCGCATTTAACTGGCCATGGGACGATGTATCAAGCATTTGAGTGGTGGCAGGCGCGTTCACAATAGATGCAAAACCGTGACTAAAAGCAGTATTTTACCTTGTTCAAGGCGCTCACATCAGCCCTGATCTTCCCATCACCACAAACAAAATTCGCTAGTCAGTCGTCACGAAGGTAAAAGCAAGTATCGCCAAAGGTCGCGCCTATGATTAAAATATTGCCTTTCGTGTTTTTAATTTCACAGGGCAGTCATACATGAGTAATCAGCAAGAGGATTTAGCGTTGACCTGCCCTGCATGTGGTCTGCTTTGCGATGATATTCGGATTAAGCAACAAGATGGCCATCTAGATGTCGAGGCACAAGGGTGCGCGCTAGCGCAATCTTTCTTTCAACAGTCTGTTCCAAGTGCGCACGCCAAAATCCAAGGCAAAAATGTGAGTTTAGCGCAAGCCGTGCAGGCTGCTAGTGATTTACTATACAACAGCAAACAAAGCCTATTCTGCGGGCTTGGCACTGATGTGAGTGGTATGCGCGCGCTATTGACGCTGGTTAATCAAACCGGTGCATATTTAGATCATATGAACAGCTCCGCTGGCTTACGAAATATTCAAGTATTGCAACAGCATGGCTGGCAAACCACCACGTTGACCGAGGTAAAACAGCGTGCTGACGTGATTTTAATCATAGGTAGCCATATTGTTGGCCAACACCCACGCTTTTTCCAACGTATTCTTTGGCAAGGGGATGCTCTATTTGGAGAACGCTTACCTGAGCGAGAAATTATTGTGTTGGGCCCAGCCGATTTGGATATTTCTGTCGCCACATCACCCACTGGTAAAGCAGCACAGCATATCGTCTGTGAAAACGCTCAACTTCCTGAAGTGTTTGCAAGTCTGCATGCGCTGGCATTAGGCAAGACTATCCATGCCGAACAGATAGCGCATATTCCTACTCAAACCTTGCAGCAGTTAGTGGATGTTCTCCGAGCTGCTAAATATAGTGTGTTGACATGGCTAGCGAAAGAGCTGGATTTTCCTCATGCAGAGTTATGCATACAACAAATTACGCAAACCGTGCGCGCGCTCAATCAGCATACTCGCAGTAGTGCTTTACCACTTGGCGGCAGCGATGGCGATTACAGTGTTTATCAGGTCAATACTTGGACCACAGGCTTCCCGATACGCAATCGCTTTTATCAAGGCAATGCTGAATATGATCCTTTCCATTTCAGCGCTGAGCGATTGCAAGATCAAAGCGACGTTCGCGTTTGGATTAGTTGCTTTCAGCCCAAACCGCCCCCAACAAGTGAAGGGAAAACCATCATCATCGGTCACCCCGCTTTACAGGACTGTTCCTGTGATGTGTTTATTCCGGTAAGAATCCCCGGGTTACAACAATCAGGCACTCTATTCCGCGTCGATAGCTCGGTGAGTTTGCCAATACAAGCTGTGATGGCGTCCGAATTGAACAGCTTGCAAGAAGTCCTGCGCCAAATCGAGGAGGCCTACCATGCTCATTAAGCTGCAAGGTGGTCGCGTATATGACCCGGCACAGGGTTGGGACGGCAAGATCACTGACATATATGTGCGCGATGGGCGTATCGTCGCAACGCCAAATGCAAATGAACGCATAGATCAAACTTACGATTTGCAAGGCAAAGTGGTGATGGCGGGCGCAATCGATATGCATAGTCATATTGGCGGTGGCAAAGTCAATATTGCACGTATGTTGCTGCCCGAGGACCATAGCGCGCGTTTGAATGAACATGTCTGTCACGCAGGTTGCGGTCACCTCGCCCCCTCCGCCCTTGCAACTGGCTTCCGCTATGCAGAGATGGGCTATACCGCTGCTTTTGAGCCGGCTATTGCGCCGGTCAATGCACGTCAATCCCATCTTGAGATGCTGGACACCCCTATCATCGATAAAGGGGGCTATGCCATGTTGGGCAGCGATGATTACTTTTTGCGTATGCTGGCAGCCAAGCGTGATCAAAAAGCGATTAATGATTATGTCGCATGGATATTACATGCCACTCAAGCCATCGGGATTAAAGTGGTGAATCCGGGTGGCATCAGTGCATTTAAATTTAATCAACGCGCATTAGATTTAGATGAACAACATGACTACTACCAAACCTCTCCTCGCCAAGTGCTATTGGCTCTCTCACGCGCTGTTCATGAATTAGGCATTCCACATCCATTGCATGTGCATGGGAATAACTTGGGCGTACCAGGCAATGTAGAAACCACCCTAAAAACCATGGGGGCTAGCGAGGGCTATCCGCTCCATTTGACCCATATTCAGTTTCATAGCTACGGTAATGAAGGTGATCGTAAATTTTCTTCTGGCGCAGCAAGAATTGCTGAGGCATTAAATAACAGTCCGCATATCACTGCCGATGTGGGACAGATTCTTTTTAATCAGACCGTCACCGCGTCTGGCGACACGATGCGACAATTTGCCAATGCCGATTTAGCCAGCCCCAACAAATCCGTATTAATGGATATCGAATGTGACTCGGGCTGTGGCGTAGTCCCATTTAAGTACCGCGATAAAAACTTTGTGAACGCCTTGCAATGGTCTATCGGACTGGAGATATTCTTATTATGTGATGATCCATGGCGTGTTTTCCTCACCACAGACCATCCGAATGGCGCGCCATTTACCAGCTATCCGCATCTCATTCGACTGCTGATGGATAAGAGTTTCCGCAATGATATGTTCAGCAAATTAAATTTAGATGCACAAAGCATGAGCACATTGAATAGCATAGACAGAGAGTATAGCTTGTATGAAATCGCCATTATGACGCGCGCTGGTGCGGCAAAACTGGTGGGCTTGCATGACAGAGGCCATCTAAAAGTAGGCGCCGCGGCGGATATCACTGTCTACACAGAACAAGCCGATAAAGAAAAAATGTTCGCCAAACCTGATTATGTTTTCAAGGATGGCACGCTGGTGGTCCGCCATGGCGAAGTGGTCAACATTACATGGGGCAAAACACATACCGTCAAACCCGATTTTGATCAGTCTATCGAGCGTGAATTACGCGATTATTTTGCGCGCTACCACACCATGCAAATGGGCAACTTTAAAGTCAGCGCTGATGAAATTGCTGACGATGGTCGAGGTGGCATTATTGAACAAGCCTGTATCCCAAACCGAGAGGATAAAGCGTGATTATTAACGGCATACACATAGACGATACCTTTGCCGAAGCATTTAATATGCGCGCCACGCGGGTGATTATTACCGCACAGAATCACAAGTGGGCATACCATGCAGCACAGGCTATGACGGGCTTTGCCACATCCGTGATTGGCTGTGGTGTAGAGGCTGGCATAGAACGCGAGTTATCTAGCAATGAGACTCCTGATGGTAGACCTGGCATTGCGGTTCTGATGTTCGCCATGGGTAGCTCAGTACTGATGAAACAGCTAGAAAATCGTATGGGGCAAACGATACTGACCTGCCCGACCAGTGCTGCGTTTTCTGGACTCGAGAGTGATGAAAAAATTAATCTGGGTAAACACTTAAGATTCTTTGGTGACGGCTTTCAAACCTCCAAACTCATAGCGGGCAAACGCTATTGGCGCGTTCCCGTCATGGATGGAGAGTTTATTACCGAAGAAACAACCGGGATGGTACGCGCTATCGGGGGTGGTAATTTTCTGGTGCTCGCCCGCTCACAAGCACAAGCGCTGAACGCCTGCGAGGCTGCTATTGAAGCAATGAAAAAAGTCCCCAATGTCATCATGCCATTTCCTGGCGGAGTCGTTCGATCTGGCTCAAAAGTCGGCTCTAAATACAAATCTATGTTTGCGTCCACCAATGACGCTTTCTGCCCTACATTGAAGGGCATGACCAAAAGTGAATTAGATACGGATATTGAATCCGTGATGGAAATCGTGATTGATGGCTTGACCGAAATTGATATCCGCAAAGCCACCTATGCTGGTATTCATGCTATTACCCAACTTGGTGAAGAAAGCGGGGTTAAGCGTATCTCAGCAGGTAACTATGGTGGCAAATTGGGGCAATTCCAATTTCATCTGCGTGACATCATGGCGGATGCCAGTCTCAAGGAAGTATCATGAGTAAACTAAGCTTTAGCCTCAAAATAAAACTCGCCCATCGCTTAAATCTGGGCCAACTAACGCCCGATCAACTTCAAGGCAAAACCATAGCTTCCATTCGCGAAATCTCACTGCCTTATGGCATGACGAAATTGCGTGTCGGCGATGCTTTCGATATCGAAGGAAATGACACGCAGCATATTGCCTTTGTGAATAGCAGTGTTTTGATGGATGCGATTGGCCAAGGGATGCAACACGGAAAAATCGAGGTGCATGGCGATGTTGGCCACTATCTTGGTTTAAATATGCGCGGTGAGATTGAGCTGTTTGGCAATGCAGGTAACTTTGTCGCATGCCAAATGCAATCTGGCTTGATTCGAATACATGGAAATGTGGGTGATTTTGCTGGTGGTGCCTTGATAGGTAATCGGCGAGGGATGCGCGGTGGCATGCTGATTATCAATGGCAATGCCGGAGATCGTTTAGGCGACCAAATGCGTCGTGGCACCATCTTGGTGGATGGCAATGTCGGGGATTATTGTGCTGCAAATATGGTGGCAGGTACGATAGGCATTGCAGGCAAGATTGGAGCGTACTGTGGCTATGCCATGCGTCACGGCACCATATTAATTGCAAATTCAACAGCAACAACCAACGCTTTCCACCCGACCATGGTGGATGTCGGTCATCACCATTTAGCATTCCTAAGATTGTTATTTAACGCATGGCGGGACCTGCCAAGTCATTTTTCTAAACTAACGAGCATCCGCGCACATCGTTGGATGGGGGATATAGCCAGTGATGGCAAGGGCGAAATATTAATTTTGCAAAACTAGTTTTCTCTCGCTCCGGCCTCTCATCCGATAGCAAGCATATTTGACAACACATCCAGTTTTGCCGTCTTAATCAGCAGAATTTTGGGCAAAAAAAAGCCACTCCGAAAAGAGTGGCTTTTTCGTTTGACGCCCTTATCCTGCTAACACCACATTTCCATCCACTAAGCTCTGCAGTAACGTATTCGATGTGATAAGGTTGGATTGTGTCCAAGAATTATCCAATTTGAAATACGTTAGACCTCTGAGGTTTTCATCGACTAGAGGATTGGGATTATAGGGCAACCAAGAGAAATGAGCTGAGCCGTCCGCTGATTCAGCATTGATTAACATCTGTCTGAGCTGAGAACTAGTTTACTGGGCTGACTTGATAACCTGCTTTGCGCAAACGATTTAATAGACCATCTTCGCCACCCAGATGAGATGCACCCACCGCAACAAATACGCTATGTTGCTGGCTTTGCGCCAACAGACTCTCTGTCATGGTCTGATTGCGATCGGTAATCAGTTTTTGTTTCATACGTTGCCATAGGGCTTTTGGCAACATGCCGCCAGTGATTTCATCATCTACTGCCGCAATCTTTTCTAATTGACCGGTTTGGTAGACGGAGATAAGCCGTTCAAAATCCTTCTCTTTGGCTTCCTGACTACGTTTTAACACGGCACGCAACATGGATAACTGCTCATCCATGCTAAAGCTATCTAATACGGAGAAATGCGTTTGAGTATTTTCCAAACCCACCACAACCTTGCCCTGCTCGCCAGCATCTGCCATCAATATCTCATCCATGGAGTACATCGCTTTAGGTTTAGGCAAATCAAAAATCACGGCTAACAACCAGGGTTTCATCCGCATCGCTGCTTCAATATGCATGGAATGATAATCGGCTAACTCTCGAACACGGTCAAACTCTTGCTCGGTCAACATTGAAGAGATATCGCCTTGCTTTAATAAAAAAGCGGAAGGACTTCTTGGTGGCAAGGCCTCGAGCATAAATATTTCTGCACTCTTGAATGCCTCTTTGATCGCGGGACTGAATTCGGTAATCCGTTTGTCGTCACTGTGCATAGTGCCTAGCAAATAACTGGTGCTGCCTTGCGGAGATTCTATCTTCCATAACAGACCTTTATCAGCAGCCCAAACTGAGGACGCGAATAAGGATGAAATAAACAAACTGAGTACTAAGAACAGGCGGGTGAAATAGGCCAAGACAGTCTCCAAAGCATGATGAAAATGAGTAAATCGCTAGTTCAGACTCATCTTTGATGATTATGGTTCAACGCGAACCTAAGGCCATCATAAAGCCTGCATAAGCCCTGTCAGCACTAAGATGAACGTGGGAATAGCTTCTTGGCTGGGAACTTGGCAGCGCGTCCTTTAGCCAGCGGTTTGGCGGCTAATTTGCCTTGTGGTTTGCCACGCGTAGCAACCGCATTGGTGCCCAATGGTTGATAGGCTGGCACTAGATGTTTTTTACCGTTACCAATTAAATCTGCTCTCCCCATATTTTTCAGGGCCTCACGCAACATGGGCCAATTGGCTGGGTCGTGATAACGCAAGAATGCTTTATGAAGACGACGCACGCCACCTGCTCTTGGAATAGGAACATCCTCGCTATCCGCAGTCACTTTTCGCAATGGGTTTTTGCCAGAGTGATACATTGCCGTTGCCATCGCCATTGGGGTCGGCGTAAAGGTTTGCACTTGATCCAAGCGGAAATTGTTTTGCTTTAACCACATCGCCAAATTCAACATGTCCTCATCCGTGGTTCCTGGATGCGCTGCAATAAAATAGGGAATCAAGAATTGTTGTTTGCCCGCCTGCTTGGAGTACATCTCAAACATTTCTTTGAATTTGTGATAGCTGCCCATGCCGGGTTTCATCATTTTGGACAGTACATTGTCTTCTGAATGTTCGGGGGCAATTTTTAAATAGCCGCCAACGTGATGTTGGGCGAGCTCTTTGACGTACTCAGGCGAAGTCACTGCGAGGTCATAACGCAAACCTGATCCAATCAAAATCTTTTTCACGCCTTTAATATTTCTGGCCTTGCGATAGAGTTGAATCAACGCACTGTGATCCGTATTTAAATTCTCACAAATACCCGGATAAACACAGGATAGCTTGCGGCACGCTTTTTCAATATCGGGCGACTTACATGCCATACGATACATATTCGCAGTCGGGCCACCCAAGTCTGAAATCACACCGGTAAACCCATCGACTTTGTCACGAATCTCTTCAATCTCATGCAGAATACTTTGCTCTGAGCGGCTTTGAATAATACGGCCTTCGTGTTCTGTGATAGAGCAGAAAGTGCACCCGCCAAAACAGCCGCGCATAATATTCACCGAAAAACGTATCATCTCCCACGCCGGAATCTTGGCGTCACCGTAAGAAGGATGGGGCTTACGTGCATAAGGTAAGTCATACACATAGTCCATTTCTTTGGTGCTCAATGGGATGGGGGGCGGATTCAACCACACATCACGTTCTCCGTGCCTTTGTACCAAGGCACGTGCGTTACCGGGATTGGCTTCAAGGTGCAAGATGCGCGAAGCATGGGCATACAACACCGGGTTTTCCACGACCTCTTCATAGGATGGCAGACGAATCACCTGATGATCACGCGGCACTTTGCTTCGACGTTGGAATTGCACCACTTTACTATTCTCGGCAGGATTATTATTGGCTGCCGGGTCAGCTGTGGCACAACTAGCGTCATTGCCCATCTTCATTTCATAGGGGTCTGGATGGGCTGCAACTGGGCCGGGACGATCAATCTGGGTGGAATCAACTTCTAACCAATCTTCAGGGATGGCTTTGCGGATAAAAGCTGTGCCGCGAATATCGGTAATTTCATGTACTTTTTCGCCTCTGGCAATACGATGAGAGAGCTCAATCAAGGCTCGTTCAGCGTTCCCGTAAAGTAGGATATCGGCTTTGGCATCAATCAAAACAGAGCGTCGCACCTTGTCTGACCAATAGTCATAATGCGCGATACGACGCAAACTTGCTTCAATGCCACCAACGACCAAAGGGACATCACCATAAGCTTCACGGCAGCGCTGGCTATATACCAATACGGCACGATCAGGACGTTTGCCGGCAGAGGCATGGGGGGTGTAGGCATCATCAGAACGAATTTTGCGGTCAGCGGTATAACGGTTGACCATGCTATCCATATTACCGGCAGTAATGCCGAAATAGAGATTGGGTTTGCCTAGCGCTTTGAATGCACTGGCATCTGACCAATCGGGCTGGGAAATAATACCGACGCGGAATCCTTGCGCCTCTAACATACGTCCAATCAGCGCCATACCAAAGCTAGGATGATCGATATAGGCGTCACCGGTAATGAGAATGATGTCGCAACTATCCCAACCTAGCGCGTCCATCTCTGCACGCGACATAGGCAACATAGGGGCCGTGCCGAAACGTTTCGCCCAATAAGGGCGATATCCGAACAGCGGCTTAGGGATTATATTGGGTGCGGTTTGCATAACTTGACTATTTTACTCTGGAATTCGATTCTCACCAAAATCTAGTTGGAGCCATTCATCTGTTTCTTTACCTTGGCCAAATCATCCCAGTTACCATCTAGATTGGCATGAAAGCCCTCTACCCCATCTCTCAATGCAACCACTTGTCCCTCATACCATAGGGGGATATAAGGCAGTTGTTGATGAATACGTTGTGTGACCGCTGGCCAGTCACGCTGTTGCAATAACTTATCCAAAGCATCATCTTGGTAATGACCTCGGTTAAACCCTTGGGGCGGAATAGCCGACGTCGCAAAGGCTTTGTCATAGATATCTGGTGTTTTAATTCCCACCCAAGTCAGACCATACATTTGAAAATGTCCTTGCTGAATATCGCCAAAGAAGGTTCCCCAATCATGGCTTTTGATATTGAGCTGAATACCCGCCGCACGCATTTGGGCTTGCAGCATAGTAGCCAAACGTAATCGCTGGGGGTCGCTGGAGGTTTTATATTCTAGGCGTAAGGGCAGTTCGACACCCGCCTGCTTGAGCAATGTTTTGGCATACTCAGGACGATATGGGTAGGGAGTCAATTGCGCGTTACCTGCCCAATGTTGCGGTGGCAATATCGCGGTGGCTGCGCGGGAACCTGGTACCAAGCCATAGCGCACAATTTTTTGTGTATCAATCGCATAGGCAAGCGCTTGTCTTACCAAAGGCATACGCAGTGTTTGATCTTGCAGATTTAGTCCCAGATAAGAGTAATTCGCCCCCTCACTCACCGAGATCTTAACCCCGCTTTGCTTGTTGAGATAACTGACAAGCTCAGGTGGCAAATCTCCCTGCAAAATATCGACTTCGGAATGCATTAATTTGAGCACTCGCACAGTAGGGTCTTTAATTTCCATCAGTCGAATGAACTGACCATCCGCTACGCGTTGTAACAACAAGCTCGCGTCATGACGCACAAATCTTAGCGGCCCAGAACCTATCGGTTGCTGGTTAAAATCATGCCCTGCTTTGATAAGAGATGCCGGCAAAATGCCAATCACCAATTTCGCAACAAAGTCTGGGTCAGGCTGTTTCAAAACAAAACGTACATGTTGTGAATCCACGGCTTGTACTTGAGCGATATTGGCAAACTCGGCCGATAGAGGCGATGCAATCTGCTGCATGGATTGATAAGTAGCCGCCACATCAGCGGCGCTCAACGGCGTGCCATCATGAAACTTTGTTGGGCTGGATATCAGCGTAAAGAGATATTCTTGCGGGCTGATTTGACGCCAATTGGCGAGTTGAGCTTGTGGCTGAAAATGGCTATCGAATTGAATCAGCGATTGATATAACAAACGATTAACCCGGGCAGAAGCCGCATCGGTGGCATATCGTGGATCGAGATTGATTACTGGCTGCGCCACCGCCATGCGAATCTCATGTTGCTGATTTGACTGTTGTTGGCCACAAGCGACGAGCATCCCAAACAACAGACACAGCATCACTCGTGCAAGCATTTTCATTGGACCAACTCGAACAATGCAATGGACTCGATATGGGCGGTATGCGGAAACATATTAATCACCCCTGCGGCCTTGAGTTGATAGCCTTTTTCATTCACCAAAATACCTGCATCACGCGCCAAGGTGGCTGGGTTGCAAGAAACATAGACAATGCGTTTGGGGCGATGGGCTTGTTTGTTTTCGGCTGGTGGTAATGCTGAAACGAGTGCCATGGCACCATCTCTGGGTGGGTCAACTAACCACTTATCAAAATGCGGTAAGGCTTGCAATGCTTCGTCCGTCATTTCAAATAGATTTTGTACAAAAAAACTGGTTTGTGCTTGCAGCTCATTAATAGCGGCGCTTTGTTCTGCCCGCTCAACCAAGCCTGACAAACCTTCATAGCCCCAAACCTGAGCGCCACTGCGCGCAATCGGCAAACTAAAGTTACCCAAACCGCAGAAAAAGTCAGCTATCTTCTCCCCTGCCTGTGGTGACAATAGATTCATCGCTCTTCGTATCATCACCTGATTGATCCATGGATTCACTTGGGTGAATTCAGTGGGATGAAATGGATAATTTAAATCGTACTCAGGCAAACGATAATTGAGCGCCGGCGCTTGTAATGGATAGAAAGGTTTTACCGTATCTAGACCTTTGGTTTGCGTCCAAATTTGCACTTGATGTTGGTCGGCAAACTGTTTCAGGATGACTTCATCCTCGGGCGCAAGGGCTTGCAGAATGCGGAACACCAAGACCGTGTTTTGCTCCCCTACCGCGACTTCGATCTGCGGGATTTGCTCCCGCAAACTGAGTTGCAGGATACATCTCTGCAACGGTTCAATCAGCGCGGAGACATGCGCCGGCAAAACGCGACAACTCAACATGTCGGCCACATAAGGCGTCGCTTTTTCATTAAAACCAACCAAGACGCGCTGCTTCTTTGCCACATAACGAACACGCAAACGTGCTTTGTGACGATAACCCCAAGCGGGTCCATACAAGGCAGGCAAAATCGAGCTGGGCTTCACTTTGCCTATATGTTGCAAATTACTCTCTAACAAGCGCTGTTTGGCAGCGACCTGTGCAGAAAACTCGAAATGCTGGAGTGCACAACCACCGCATCTTCCAAAGTATTCACATGCTGGTGTCACGCGCTGACTGGAGCCCTCTACTATCTCGGTCATGCTAGCGAAGGCATAGCTGGACTTATCGCGGCCTATGCGATAACGCACCAATTCGCCCGGCAGTGCTCCTTCGATAAATAATGCTTTGCCATCAAGTCGTGCAACCCCACGGCCTTCTTGGTCCAAAGATTCCACCCGCACGGGAGCTGATAAAACAGACTGACTCATGGATTAACCTTAAAAACTTTTAACTTATGTCGTTGGCCATGCGGCCAAGAATTGTTGCCAATGGACGGCATCTGATTGTGCCAATGTTTGGCGTATCAGTTGCACTTCTTGCTGATACTTGTCTTGATTGATCACACCTCGCATCAATTCAAAACGCAGGTAAACCAAATACGTATTCACCACATCCGTCTCGCAATAATTGCGGATTGCTTCAATTTGACCCTGCTGATAGGCTGACCAGACTTGGCTACCATCCATGCCTAATTTACCGGGAAAACCACATAGTTGGGCGATCTCATCTAAGGGGGCATTGCCACGTCCCTGATACAAAGCCAACACATCCATTAAATCCAAGTGACGGGTGTGATAACGGCTGATGTAGTTATTGAATTTAAAGTCTCGGTCTTGCTCACCCATATCCCAATAGCGGGCGGCATGCACTTGATGTATCAGTCCCCGATAATGCAGTACTGGCAAATCAAAACCATTACCATTCCAAGACACAAGATTGGGTGTATAGCGTTCTATGCCATCATAAAAACGTTGGATTAACTGACCTTCTGGCTCATCAGGACTGCCTAATGACCATACGCGGAATCCATTGCTATCACGCAACACGCATGAAATAGCGACCACGCGATGATGCTGCAAGGCGAGAAACTCGCTGCCGTTTTGCTGACGCCGCTGATGAAAAGCGACATTGGCCACATCCTCAGCGCTAGTGTCTGATGGCAGGTCCAGCAAGCGACGCAAGCCTTCGGTATCAGGAATCGTCTCGATATCAAACACTAGGGTTGGAATCATTTAAATACTCCTGTGGACAGATAGCGATCACCACGGTCACACACAATCGAGACGATCACTGCGTTTTCTAGCGTTTGTGATAACTGCAAGGCCACATGCAAGCCACCACCAGAGGAGATGCCAGCAAAAATACCTTCCTCTTCTGCCAATCGTCTGGTCATATTTTCTGCATCTTGCTGACTGACATAACGCAACTCATCTACGCGGCTAGCGTCATAAATTTCGGGTAAATATTCTGGTGTCCATTTACGAATGCCGGGGATTTGTGAGCCCTCTTCTGGCTGCACTCCAATAATTTGTATGGCGGGATTTTTCTCTTTCAAAAATCTGGATGTACCCATAATGGTGCCCGTGGTTCCCATGCTAGAAACAAAGTGGGTAATGCTGCCAGCGGTGTCGCGCCAAATTTCAGGTCCTGTACCTTCGTAATGGGCCAAAGGATTATCAGGATTAGCAAACTGATTAAGCACTTTGCCACGGCCTTCTGCTTGCATATTTAATGCCACGTCACGTGCCATTTCCATGCTACCTTCCTTAGCCGTCAGAATCAGCTCAGCCCCAAATGCACGCATGGTTTGCCTGCGCTCCAGGCTTTGGTTTTCCGGCATGATAAGTATCATCTTGTAGCCCTTCATGGCGGCTGCCATGGCCAGTGCTATCCCCGTGTTTCCCGAAGTCGCTTCGATCAAAGTATCCCCGGGTCGAATATCTCCGCGCGCTTCAGCTTTACTAATCATAGACAAAGCTGGACGATCTTTCACTGAGCCAGCTGGGTTATTGCCCTCGAGTTTAACCAATAGGGTATTGCTGGTATTGCCGGGAATACGCTTGAGCTTTACCAGCGGCGTATTGCCGACATAAGCCTCGATAGGATTAAACTGCATGACGACGCGCCCTGATGATTAAGCCGGCAAACACTGCCAAAGCTAGGTAGGCAATCAAAGCCTGCTGAGGCAAGCTTAAGCCCAGCACGGTCCAATCAATATTGGCACAATCGCCGGTGCCACGAAAAATCAAAGTCATCATTTTTTTGAGTGGGAAATTCTCGAACATATAGTCAAATCCAACACCACAATCGACCCACATTTGGCCTTTGTGCGCCTGTATCCACCAGTGGCGGATGGCAACTCCAGCACCAGCCAGTGCAATGCCCACCTGGATGACACTCAAGAGCAGATTGATGAGCGGCTGACGCAATAACAGAGACAATAAAAATGCCAAGCCCAAGCCCATAAACACGATGCGTTGCGTGATGCATAGTGGGCATGGTTCAAGCTGATAAACGGTTTGGATCACCAAGGCCAATATCACCAAGCCAAAGCTAATCACAAATCCAGCAAAATCAGCCCAACGGCTCAACAAAAACTGTTTCATAAACGGTCTCCTAAAGGCGTGTATTCTATCATTGAGGATGTCGGCTGCACGGGTTTATCGTAGTAGCGCACACAAATATTAGGTTCGATTAAGTCAATCAAGCTTCAACATCACCCCTATGCCTCTCTGCTCAATCAAATGCAGTAGTTTCATGCTCGCATCCATGTTATCTTAGCTATTGCACTATATGCACTACTTTATGGTGATGTGCCTCTTGGAATTTTTCTTATTTTTACCAAATTTAATCTATAAAATCAGCTTAAATTCGCCCATTACATTCAGTTTTAAGCATACTAGATTGGCTCAATAATGGCTTTATTTGTACATATCCTCACCACATAGACTGGCTATGGGTAAAATAGCGGCATGCATATGTTTGATGATCCAAGCGAACACTTTTCCAATCCCCTTGAACAACAGAGCCAAAATCCCAAGATTTTGTCTGTTACCGAGCTGAATCAGCTCGCTCGCCAATTGCTAGAGAATAGCTTTCAACAATGCTGGGTGAGTGGCGAAATTTCCAACCTTACCCGAGCCAGTTCTGGGCATTGGTATTTCTCATTAAAAGACGCTCAAGCGCAGGTTCGCTGTGTCATGTTTCGTGGGCGCAACCAATCCGTCGATTGGATTGTGCAAGAAGGTGACCGAGTTGAAGCACGTGTGAATGTCACGCTGTATGAGGCGCGGGGTGACTTTCAGCTCAATATTGAACAAATGCAGCGCGCTGGGGCTGGCACCTTATTTGAAGCTTTTGAAAAGCTCAAACTCAAATTACAGCAACAAGGTTTGTTTGATCCCGCACGTAAACGCAGTATCCCAACATTCCCCAAACAAATTGGTATCGTCACCTCTGCAGATGCCGCGGCTCTTCATGATGTATTGACCACACTCAAACGCCGCATGCCGAACATTCCTGTGGTGATATACCCTACTCCCGTTCAAGGCAAAGGGGCTGCAGAGCAAATTGCCGCAGCCATCAAGCTAGCTGACCAAAGACAAGAATGTGATGTGCTGATTATTTGTCGCGGTGGCGGCAGCATGGAAGATTTATGGCAATTTAACGAGGAAGTCGTCGCCCACGCCCTTGCGGATTGTCGTATCCCAACTATCAGCGGCGTTGGCCATGAGGTGGACTTCACGATCTGCGACTTTGTCGCTGATGTGCGTGCCGCGACCCCCACTGCGGCTGCGGAACTAGCCAGTCCTGCAAGAGAGGCGCTGACTCAACAATTGATACAAAATCGTTTGCGCCTGCAACGTCTCATTGACCAATTGCTGATGCAAAAAAATCAGATGCTAGATTTTCTTTCACGCCGATTGATTTCGCCACAACAACAATTAGCTTTGCAACAACAACAATTAGCCCAACTAAAACAACGTCTTCAAACCTCCATGCAACAGCAATTACAACGTCAACAGCAACAACTTAGCCGTCTGCAAAGTGGCTTACAGCATTTAAATCCAGAGGGTGTTCTATTGCGCGGCTATGCGCTGGTACAGAATTCTGCGGGAGAGATTGTGCGTGATAGCCAGCAGTTAGTGACCGGCGAAACTTTGCAATTGCGCTTGGCAAAAGGTTCTGCCGAGGTTGAAGTAAAAACCAAGCAAGATTAGCTAAATCGCTGTTGCAGTGACTGCAAATTCAGCGTGTCGAGAATTTCTAATAATCGTTGTTGGGCATTGCCTCGAGGAGCGCCTTGACGCTTGGCGATAATCAACTCATTTTTCATGGAATGCTCCCAGCCCACCAATTCCGTGACTGTCACCTGATAACCATGGGACTCTAATTGTAAGCAACGCAATACATTCGTCACCATGCTGCCAAACTCTCGCGTATGAATTGGATGACGCCAAATTTCTGCTAGCGCCTTTTGACTCAAGGAGTGACTTTTTTGCTTTCTCAATTCTTCCGCCACTTCGGCCTGACAACATGGCACTAACACGATAAATTGTGCATTTTTCTGCAAGGCAAAGCGGATGGCATCATCGGTGGCTGTATCGCAAGCATGCAGCGCTGTCACAATCTCGACCTCATCAGGAATAAGCTTGGATTCGCAGGCTTGTTGCACAGTCAAATGATGAAACTGCATACGGGAAAATGCCAAGTCTGCGGCTAAAGCCTGAGATTTTTCAACCAACTCTTGTCTAGTCTCAATCCCAATAATGCTGCCACTGGCGTGTTGCTTCATAAACAGGTCATACAAAATAAATCCCAAATAGGATTTACCAGCGCCATGATCCACCAACACTGGCGCACCGCCCTGTTGCATCAACTGCTCGAGCAACGGCTCAATAAATTGATAAAGGTGATATACCTGTTTTAATTTGCGTCTACTGTCCTGATTCAATTTACCATCGCGGGTCAGGATGTGAAGTTCCTTGAGCAACTCAAGTGACTGTTGCGGTTTGATTTCGGGGATAAGGTTCATGCCTGCATTGTAACTGATGCTGCAGGCTTGCTCATAGCGCTGGCAGAATAAGAAAGTCAATGGGATATCGCGATAGCAATATCCCGAGTGATACAACATAGACAGCCATGCAACATAGTCAGCGATGTTAGAATAGCGGACTTTAATGCAGCATTTATTTGGAATAAGCAGAATGGCGATTCAATGGTTTCCCGGACATATGACTCAGGCTAAGAAAAAGGCCGAGGAGACACTTGCGCATGTCGATGTGGTGATTGAAGTGGTAGACGCTCGGATTCCTGCCGCTAGTCATAATCCCATGATAGAAAAAATGCGTTTGTTTCGCCAACGCCCCTGTCTCAAAATTTTGAATAAAAGCGATTTAGCTGACCCACAAATAACCCAAGCCTGGTTGCAACATTTCAACCGACAAGACAATATTCATGCCGTTGCACTGTCATGTAAAAAGCCTGGTGATGCCAATAAGATTCCCAAGCTCTGCGCTCAATTAGCCCCTCATCGAGACTCGCCCATCAAGCCTTTACGTATGATGATTATGGGCATTCCCAATGTGGGCAAATCTACCTTAATGAACGCCCTGCTCAATCGCCGAATCGCCAAAGTGGGTGATGAGCCTGCGGTGACTAAATCGCAACAGCGCTTTGACTTGAGCCCTTTAATGAGCATTACCGATACACCGGGAATGATGTGGCCTAAAATCGAATTAGAAAGCGATGGTTATATGCTTGCAGCTTGTCATGCCATCGGTCGTAATGCGGTCATCGATGAGGATGTGGCAATTTTTCTTGGGGACATTTTGCTACAGCGCTACCCTCAATTACTGCAACAACGTTATCAATGTGAGGCCAATGGTTTAGATGGCGTGGCATTGCTAGAACATATCGCCAAACGCAGAGCGTTTAAATTGCGCGCTGGAATATGGGATATGGAAAAAACTGCGATGACTTTGCTGACCGAATTTAGGTCAGGCACCTTGGGAAGAATTAGTCTAGAAAGTCCGAATAGTCGGGCTGAACTCATAGCACAGCATCTAGCCAGCCGCCTACAGTCGGCGCAAGAAGATGACGAGGATGAAGCTACACAGGACGAACTGAGCGAATAATGACTGCTTGGCCTAACACGCCTAAATCAGCATGCTCAGGATCAAATACGTTCCATACCGTCGCCCCCTGAATTTCAAATCGGCTGCCATCCTGGGCAATGCGTATCCCGGCATAATTTTGCACAAAACCATGACTGCTGACCTGTTGCAAAAACTTGTCTCTATCTGCGCGCAACATCGGCTCAGCGGAATATCTTGAGGGCAATCCTATCAATTGCTCTGCTTGCATCTTAAACAAAGCCAAGGCTCGCAGATTGGCAAAATTAAATTTAGGATCGTCCGATTGGCGATGCGAGGCGATGGCAAATTCGCTGTGCATCACTGCCTCGACTGGATCAGTGTCTGCCGTTCGCTCGACTAAAGCATGCCCTATCCAATGTTGATAGCTTTGCATCAGCCTACGCACATGCGTACGCAAAAAATTTGCATCTTGGTAATCGGCTAAGTAATTGTGATCATTCAACATTGTGACAGCACTTCTTTTTGGATGAGCATGAAATGGCTGCATTAAAGCAGAATTCTGAAAGCAGTCATAGCGCCAAGTAGGACTCACCGCTAAAATAGCGCCTGCTAAAAACCATCAGACCATGTGCAAATTTTAAAGAATATTCATGTTACATCAGCTTAATACCCAACAGCGCGAAGCGGTCAAATACCTCGATGGTCCTTTGCTGGTATTGGCAGGTGCTGGCAGTGGCAAAACCAGTGTCATTACTCAAAAAATCATCTATCTGATTCAGCAGTGTGGATATCAAGCACGCGAAATAGCGGCGATTACCTTTACCAACAAAGCTGCAAAAGAGATGCAAGAGCGTGTCAGCCAAGGTTTAGACAAAGAAAGCAGCAAAGGCCTGACCATTGCGACCTTTCACTCCTTGGGTATGCAAATCATGCGGCAGGAAGCCGCCCACCTTGGCTATAAAGCGCAATTCTCAATTCTAGATGCCGCCGACAGCTATAAGACATTGGCAGATATTTTAGCTACCACAGATAAAGCCTTATTACGTCGTCTACAATGGCAAATCTCGCAATGGAAAAATGCCTTTATTTCTCCTGATCAGGCTAGCGCAAACGCTACAGAAGAGGGTTTGGTTGCCGCTGCCAAACTGTACCAACGTTATCAACAAACACTAAAAGCTTATCAGGCTGTCGATTTCGACGATTTAATTAAACTGCCCGTGGAATTGTTTGAGCAAAATCGCGAGGTACTTAATAAATGGCAGAATAAGCTGAAATACCTATTAATCGACGAATATCAAGACACCAATCAATGCCAATATCGTCTAGTCAAATTACTCACTGGGCCAGAAGCGAGATTCACCGCGGTAGGTGACGATGACCAAGCCATTTATGGTTGGCGCGGTGCGGATGTGGAAAACTTAAATCAACTTACCCAAGACTACCCACGCTTAAAAGTCATCAAGCTGGAGCAAAACTATCGCTCCACGGCGCGTATCCTAAAAGCTGCCAACCATGTCATTGCCAATAATCCCAAGCTGTTCGAAAAGAAGTTATGGAGTGAGCATGGCATAGGCGATGTGATTCAAATTAGTGCTGCACAAGATGAAGAGCATGAAGCCGAGTCTGTCGTCATGAAATTAATGGCACACAAATTCGAGAATCGTACTCAATATGGCGATTACGCCATTCTTTACCGTGGCAACCATCAGGCACGAGTGCTAGAACAGCATTTACGCAATCACAAAATTCCTTATACCATCTCTGGTGGCCAGTCATTCTTTGATAAGGCCGAGATTAAAGATATCGTGAGTTATCTGCGACTTATCTACAACGAGGACGATGACCCAGCCTTTATTCGCGCAGCAACCACCCCTAAAAAAGGCATAGGCAATACGACTCTAGAACGCCTAGGCGACTATGCCAAGCAACATCAACTCTCGCTATTTGCTGCGGCATTTGAGGGTGGCTTACAAAGTGAGCTAGGTGGTCGCCAATTAGAAGACTTGCTCACCTTCTGTCGCTTTATTCAACGCATACAAGAACGCGCCAGCAAAGATCCTGCCGCGGAAGTTCTGCAGCAAATGTTAGAAGCCATTCAGTACGAAGCTTTTTTGTATGACAGTGAAGAGCCAAGACAAGCTGAAATAAAGTGGAAAAATGTCAGTGAATTTATTCAATGGCTTTGTCGCAAAGCTACCGATGAGGATGGTCAGGAACGTGATCTGCTCAGCCTCACCCAGATGGTGGCATTGATGAGCATGTTGGAGGATAAAAATGATAGCGAGTTAGATTCGGTCAAACTATCCACCTTGCATGCGGCTAAGGGCTTGGAATATGGCCATGTATTTTTAGTCGGCGTTGAAGAAGGCATATTGCCGCACCGCGAAAGCATAGAGCATGACAAGGTCGAGGAAGAGAGACGACTGATGTATGTTGGCATTACACGTGCCAAAAAATCGCTGAATATTTCATGGTGTCAAAAACGTAAGCGTGCAGGTGAGGTAGAGATTTGCGAGGCAAGCCGCTTTTTAGCAGAAATGCCCGCAGATGATGTGCGTCATTTTGGTGGCAATGCTACGCAAAACCAAGAAGAGAGCAAAGCCAGCGGAAAAGCTCGGCTAGCGCAAATAAAAGCTATGCTTTCAGGACTTTAATACCAATATTAAATTCTTAAAATATTGACAATTATTCTGCATATCTACAGAATAAATACTTCAAATCAAAACCACTTAGGCAAACATGACAAAACATGCCAGCGTGTACCAAATCTTTCTAAATCTGACTCATGCCATTGACGATTTAACAGAATTTCCAAAACTTAGCCCAGATGAGCGCTGCTTAATTCGACATCTCAATAGCTATTGGGTAAAGAAACAAGAGGTAAAAGTGGTTGAAGTGATCAATAATGTGGCTTATTCATCGCCAGCCACCGTCTTCAGAAACTTGAAGAAACTTCGTCAAAAGGGTTATGTGGAATTACTAATGGATAGCCGTGACAACCGAGTCAAATTTGTTCAGCCTACTGAATTGACCATTTCCTATTTTGATAATCTTGGAAAGTTAATGCTCCAATCATTACAAGGGCATTAAGAAAGAGTTTGGCTCGGTGGAATTGAAAAAAAACGCAATCATTATCATCAGCATCATCATTGTTTGGGCGCTGATCTACCAGCTGAATATCTTCCTTTTCAAAGAGTTTTCTTCTAACCGTTTTGTTCATTGGATATTTATTCCCCAAGGGGTTCGTATCGTATCGGTGATTATATTCGCCGAATTGGGCGTAATCGGCTTATTCTTGGGCACCCTAATTACTTATTTCTGGAATGGGTTTACCATCGGCAATCCTTTGATTGTAGCCCTGATTTCCTCGATTAATCCCTATTTGGCAGTCCATTTTTCCCGATATTTACTCAAGCTCGATAATTTATTTACTCGCCTATCTGCAGAAAAACTCCTGCTGATTTCTCTTATCTCCGCTCTGTTCAACAGCCTTTTCCATCAGTTCTATTTCCATATGCGCATAAACGCTGGGTTTTCGCGTGATACCGCAGTGATGTTTTTTGGTGATTTCTTTGGCTCTCTCATCTTGCTATACAGCATGTCGATTGCACTTAGATGGATTAAATTTAAGTATCGCACTGCATAAACTGCTTCTGCTGCATAAGAGTTTGGTGGCGCCCTCGACACGAATCGAACGTGTGACCCTCCCCTTAGGAGGGGGATGCTCTATCCACTGAGCTACGAGGGCATCTTTAGAAAGATTATAAAGGCAGCTAACGAGCAAATGGGATGGAAATTGGCAGAAACACCTTAGTAGCGAAGCCTTGAGTAAATTTCGTGATGCCGCGCTGCGAGCGCTCTGCCAGCACCTCAGCATAAAGATCTGTACGCCCTATCATTTTGCCAATCTCTCTCTCGAACGATAGGTTTTGGTCTTTTCCTGCCTGCATTTCATTAGTTAAAAAATATAAATTACCATTCTCATCTCTCGTATTGGAGAGCTTCCAAGCGGCAATTTCGATATTTCGCGCGGTGTTATATACACTTTGCGGGTCGACCACATCGGTGATATAAAACTCTGTTTTATTGCCACGTGCTTTAATCATCATCGTTTGAATTCCGACAATAAACGCAAGCACTCTATCCCCCCTGTACTCTGGTTTGAAAGCCAAATACATCGCATCGAGGTCCTGGGCATTATTTAACATTTCAAAATTCCAGCCATGGTCTCCCTCAAACACCCAGTCCACCATTTTTTCTACTGTGTCTGAAGTACTTTTTTTAAGCTCAACGGGATTTCTTTTATACATTTTGGTCATCAATGTACGCAAACTTTGCGTGTTTTCTCTTAATTCCAAATCTGCCACTCGATCTAGGTCAGACTTCATTAATTGATTAATTGAATTGGTATCTTTCTGGGTTGGAACAACCTTGCCTTTAACCGCCGTTGCGGTTGGAGCGCAAGCATTGAGTAACAAAAGACACAAAACAACAGCAATCAGGCGCAAATACATTTCAGATGAATTCCTAAAATTCGATGACATGTAGACATGTTTGGTCATCAAGAAGCTTTAAAGATAAAAATTTCGCTTATAATAGCGCAAGCGGCTGAATTTTCCGAAGGAATCCATATTGCTTAACTCTTTTAAATCTGCACTTTTTGCGCTTTTATTGGTGCTTTCCATCAATGCTATTGCCGAGCCCAAGGTTGGCTATGTGCAAATGAAGACTATTATGCAATCTCAGCAGATATTGGATATCGGCAAAAAACTGCAGAACGAATTCAAGCCTCGCAATGCAGAACTAGAGAAAATTGATAAGCAATTAGCTGAAAAAGAAGCTGCTTTAGAAAAAGAGTCTGCCAGCTTGTCTGCGACAGTATTACAAAACAAACGACGTGATTTACAGCGCCAACGTCTCGATTTAGATCGCAAACGTGCCAAACAGCACGAGGACTTTGAGTTGCGCAAACGCGAAGAGATTAATAACTTCCAAAATAACATCAACCAAACAATCAACAATATTGGCGAGAAAGAAGGGTATGACCTTATCCTGTTCAATACTGGCGCTTATATTGGTCCTAAAGTCGATATTACTGACAAAGTATTAAAGCAGACTAAATAGCGATTTAATCGCAATCCTTTTTTAGAGAGTTCTTCTCTAATCGTTGAATCAATATTATTTAAGCGATGGTGCCCGGGGCCGGAATCGAACCGGCACGGCCGTAAAGCCGAGAGATTTTAA
>VFQT010001547.1_pt1 | contig 27239 bp, 23 predicted proteins | sample 3512381 | NCBI WGS metagenome assembly VFQT01 (sample SAMN10412376, study PRJNA504923) | tailings metagenome | isolation source: Relicate 2 Philex TSF3 active mining site | place: Philippines: Tuba, Benguet | collected 2017-08-29
CCTCGTAAACAACCAACTGCTCTGAATTTACGCCGCGCACTTCATTTCGCGCAGAACCCGATTTTGGGGATTCAGCTCCTGCGAAGCTACCTGACCAATCCATTCGTGATGACAATTGTCGGGGCTTTGGCAGGAGGCGTCGCCGGATTTTGGCTGGCGGTTAAAGGATTTCGTCACGAGCTGCGGTCTTCGGTTGAAAAGAACAGGCGATGAGGCGGGTACCATCATCGATGCCGACTGCACATGATGTTGTTGAGATAACTGGCTAAAAGCCGTGCGGCGGAAACCGGACGGCTTGCGCCGTTCCGCTACTTTTCAGTTGGTCAATTGATGAATCGTGATGGCGGGAACAGAAGCATGGTCGAGCCGCTGGGCGATCAGGGCAAAGTGCCGGAAAAGAACCCGTATGAGGTTTCTACCGTTGCGTCTGCCGACCTGACACAACAGCCGACGGCACTTCAAATCATCGGAGCCGTCATACTTGCGATCGGTACTGGTGCCATTGCATTTTTCCCGACGTGCTTCGGGACAGGAATTCTGCTGGCACAATTTGGGCTCACCATCCCCGGTGTGATCTTTCTCGCAATTCTCGTAGGAGCCCTTGTCGCAGGAATTACGATTTACAAAAGCTACGGAACACTCATCGGGTCCTGGACGACACATCGCAAAGGAGCACAGAGTTCCTTGATCACAAAGCCGGAATGGTCTCGGGAGGACGCCACACCTGGCTCCGATACCGGAGATCCTGTTCAATGAAGGGCGGGCATGATCAAGGCACGGTACCGGAAAAGAACCCGTATGAGGTTTCTACCGTTGCGTCCGCAGATCCCACACGACAGCCGACATCATTGACAATCGTTTGGGCACTAATTGTTGCAATCGTCGCTGGTGTGGTCGTGTTCTTCTCAACTTGCATTGGGACAGGGCTAGTTCTTTTCGAATTGGGCCGCAGTGTTCGAGATGACTCGCCTGAACTGATACTACTCACAGTTGTCATCGGTGTCCCGGCGGCTGGTTTAACGATCTTCAAGAGTTTTCGTTCAGTGATTCGCTCCCGAGTGTCACGTTACCGGGATTCAGCGACGCGAGGACATGAAACGCTGGAATAAGATCTGATTGGGAAGAAGAACCGGTGAAAATATCCCCTGATAACGAACGGAAGGTGCCGGATAAGAGCCCGTACGAAGTGTCCACTGCGGCGTCCAAGGAGCGAACGCAACAGCCGACGGAGTTTCAGATTTTCGGGGCCATCATCCTTGCGATCATTGCTGGCGTGCTTGCGTTTTTCACGACGTGCTTTGGTTCAGGACTCCTGCTTTACGAATTCGCTCATGGAACTGGAACTGTCGAATTTGCGATTCTCATGGGAACCGTGGCGGCTGGTTTCACCATCCTTTCAACATATCTCGCACTGATACGGTCCTGGACGAACCACCGAAGTGTATCAGTGAGAAAGCCACCGTCGGAATCCTGACGATTGTCTTTCGTCAGCTCACGATCAGTTGATAGCCTTTTTCGGAACGATCCTTTGGCGTGATGCTTCACCTTCTCTCGTGGAGAGACTCTCAACGTGGTTTCGAAACTGGAGCCAGCCGAAAATCCCTATGCCGCTCCGCGTCAGGACACTGACCGGAATGCAGAGTTTCGCCCAACACTTTTGCAGCTTGCATTGGCAATCCTGATGTGTGTGTTATCTGCCACTGCGGCATTCCTCATTGCATGTATTGGCGTCACCGCTGCAAGTGTCCATTTCCTGCCAGTCGATCCAGGTGGGATTTGGGGACATGTGACATTGGGAATTGCTTCTGGAGGCATTGTTGCCGTCCGGATTTTCCTGAAAGGATTTAGACAGTCGATTCAGGAAGCCCGGGCGGCTGCTGATCGGAAACGTCACCGAGCGCTGATCGATGCGAATTGACGAACGAACCAGTCCATGAGAAGTCCCTGAACCAGTTCAGAGGTGTCTTGAGCGAAGTACTACCGCTATCGCATGAAGGCTGTAACGCGGGGACATCTGTTCAATGAAATGTTCTGAGGTGTCGTTGTGAAGATGACTTCCGACTGAAATCCGGGTCAGTGACTGTTGCGGCTGAGGCTCGTTCGATACTCTTCGAATTCGGACGAAGACCTGAACATTCAGCGCTGGCGTGTCCAGCGTCACTCCGACTCAGAAAGCTGACCTGTCGGCTTCCTTCTGATGGTACGCTGTTGGGACTGACTGATGATCTCACAAACGGTCGAATATGCATTGCGAGCAATCGTGACGATTGCTCAGAATCCTGGTCGAGCCTGCACGGCAAAAGAGATTGCTGCAACGACGCTTGTGCCAGCTCCTTACCTTTCAAAGCTCATGCAGTCGCTGGTGCGAGGCGGCATTGTGACGGCTCAGCGAGGCCCCAATGGCGGCTTTCAGCTCGTGAAATCACCAGCTGAACTGACGCTCTGGGAAGTCGTTGATGTGCTGGAACCGTTTCAGCGGATTACAGCGTGTCCGCTTGGAATCCGTTCCCACGGTGGTCAGCTGTGTCCCTTGCATCGAAATCTGGACAACGCCATGGCAACTGCGGAAAAGATGTTCCGCGAAATGACGGTTGCTCAAATGCTGGCGGCTCCTGGCAGCGTCACGCCGTTGTGCGAAGAAGCCAAAGAGATGCCTCTGCAGACGCTTGGGATTCCAGGGCAGATTTGATCGACAGTGGCCCACCCCCGACCTTGCTGACGCTCGCTCGACCCCTCCCAAACGGGGTTTGGGCGGGGAGGATTCTGAAGTTGACTTTGTCGCATCATGACGCATCAGTCAGTTCCGTTCGTTCACTCATTGAATTTCCAAAGTCAGAATTCCGATGATCCGTTCTGCCATTACCGTCAGCCTTGTTGAGCAGGCTCGCAAGGGCCCGTTTGTTTTCCATGGTGATCTTGAAGCCGCGTGTCGCTCGGCTTCCGAGCTGGGGTTCGACGCAATCGAGCTTTTTGCACCGTCAGCGGAAGTCATCAATTCCCTCCCTCTCCTGGCTCTGCTGTCTCAGTATGGACTTTCTCTGGCGGCCGTTGGAACGGGAGCCGGAATGGTTGTGCATAAGCTCTCACTGACCGACCCGGATGAGTCTCGTCGCAGGCAGGCCGAAGCGTTCATTGGCCAGATCATGGAAGCCGGCGCGCGTTTTGGTGCTCCGGCGATTATCGGGTCGATGCAGGGTCGCTGGGACGATCAGGTCAGCCAGACCACGGCGACCGGATATCTTCGTGATGCCCTGCAGCGTCTGGGAGATAAGGCGACGGCCCTTGGAACGGTGCTGATGTACGAGCCGCTGAATCGATACGAGACCAACATGTGCAATACGATGAAGCAGGGAGTCGAGCTGCTTCAGCCCCTGGCAACTCGTTCAGTTCGGCTGCTGGCGGACTTGTTTCACATGAACATCGAAGAGACGACCATAGAAGGGGGACTCATCGATGCGGGCACATTCCTGGGCCATGTGCACTTCGTGGATTCAAACCGCCAGGCGGTTGGGCATGGACACATGAAGTACGAACCGATCGCCAAGGCACTGCATTCGCTTGGCTACAGCGGCTATGCGTCCGCGGAAGCCTTTCCGATTCCTGATGCCGCAACGACAGCCAGGTCAACCATCGAAGGATTCCGCCGCTGGCTTCGTTCGTAGCAGCCGCCCTGTAGTGGAACTCACCAGAGTTCCTTGAATAGCGGTGTCGCGACGGCACAGGAATTCTGGCGAATTCCACTACGGCTGAGAAAGGAATTCTGGCGAATTCCACTACGGCTGAGGAAGGAACTCTGGCGAGTTCCACTACTGAAATGCATTTAGAACGATTGTGCTCGTTCGTAAGCGGGGCCGCTCAGAGGCTGTGGTTGTGGCTGAGGATTGTTCTGCTGCGGACGTCCGAACGGCTGTGCGTCCGGATTCAAAGGCTGATTCACTGGGAAGTAACCCGGTTGGGAAACACTTTGGGCCGGAACGTATGGCCCCATTTCCTGTGAGGATCGAAACGCTGACAGGCTTTGAACAATTGTGACCAGTGCGAGACACAAAGAGCACACGCTGAGTGCTGCGATTTGCAGGTTGAACTTTCGGACCGAAGCCGGCGACGTATTTCTGCGCTGGATTTTTGCCGACAGTGCTGGCCAGACAGACTGACTGACGGCGGGGATATCATCGGACGAATCACGCAGGATCGACAGAGCACCCATGGCCTGTGACATGCCGGAATGATAGCTGCGGCATTCCGCACACTGATTCATGTGAGTCGCCAGCTGATGCTCTTCGTCAGCTCGCAGATCATTTCCCACATCAAGATGGATCAGGTGTCGTGCTTCGGAACAGTTCATGGTCTTCAAATTCCTGTCGTCCAGTTTCTGCCAATGAGCTCTGCTGGTTCTTCCGGAGTGGCAAACCTACTCGGATTCGCCGGGCGGCTTTTCCGCTCTTCGTTCTCGTCTTTCCCATGCCTCACGAAACATCTTGCGAGCTTCCGCCAGTCTCCAGCGGATCGTCGCTTCACTTCGTTCAGTAATCGCTGCAACTTCCGAGGTGCAGAAACCTTCCAGGTCACGAAGCACCAGTACCGTTCGATAAGCTTCCGGAACCTCTGCCAGCACCAGCTGAACTTCCTGAGCCAGGTCGAGATTCTTTCGGGGATCAACAACGGCGGGATCAGGTGATTGATCGCTGCTGATGTCCGCAAACAGAGCCCATCGACCACGACGTCGCACCTTCCGAAGATGATCGTACGTCAGGTTGACCGCAAGTCGGAAAAGCCATGGCCCGAAGCGTCGCGACGGATCAAACTGTTCCAGTCGCTCATACGCCCTCATGAACGATTCCTGAACCAGATCCGTTGCCATTTCCTGGTCGGTGACAAACCGCCGCACGACCTTCATCACGCGGCGTTCGTATCTCATCACCAGCTGGCCGAATGCGTCATGATCCCCGTTTCGAGCCGCGTGGACCAGACGTACCTCACTCGCAGACGGTACTTCGCCACCTTCTGGCGAATCCGCCGCCTCGATCCACTGGTCTTCGGCGTCCGATTCGGACATTCTGATCATTCTGGAGAGCCTTTCCGACAACTCTTACGTCGCCGGCGGTTCTACCGTTGGAGGATTCCGGACGTGCCGGATTCTGCAGTGTTTTTCGAGGTTTTCCCTCGTTTTGTGGCCGCCCAAAATACGTCAGGCGTCAGGCTGTCGAAGTCGGTGATGGCATGAATGCGCCGTGATCTGGAGGTTCGGGCGCGGCCCTCCCCCGAGCTTGCTGGCGCTCGCTCGACCCCTCCCAAACGGGGTTTGGGAGGGGCGGATTGAGAGACGGATGATGTCTGATACCACGTGACCGTACAAGGCATGTGATACGCAGGAACGGTGAATTCTGGTGGCCACATTTTCATCGTTTTGCAAACCGCTGAAACGTGTCGTCGCGGGAAGGTGGCAATCCTGTGAAAAATCTGAGACAACCCGGATCCCACCAGGAGCCGAGGAGTTCCTCAACCAGAAGAGCCTGCAAGTTCTCTGCGGACCTCCTCTTACCTGTTCGCTTGCCCTAATAAGTGCACTCAGGTCCGTTAACGAGTCTGCGGCTCGCCGCCTGTCGATCTTCTGTCGATTCCCAGGGAACCAGAACCATGAAACGAACTCGCTGGATCGTCATGGCCACGCTGATCATCCTGACGGTGTCCGCCGCTGCCATGGGCCAATTTGGACAGCGTGGCCGATACCGAAACATGTATGGTGCTGACGGGCGAGTGAATCGAAACGGTGTGCCGGACTGGAAGCTGGACGAGAACTTCAAGAAGGATGTCTTCACGTTTGTTCGCGTCCGATATCGATCAATGGGCCGCTGGGGCTGGCAGACAGACTATCCGGATGCCGATCTGAATTTTTCCTACCGCCTTCAGCAACTCACGTCGATCCATTCTGACCCCGACGGTGTTATTCTGGATCTCACCGATCCAAGACTGTTCGACTATCCGTTCATCTACATGATTGAACCTGGCTACATCCACCTGGATGAAGAGGAGCGAAAGGCACTTCGCACCTACCTTCTGAACGGCGGGTTCCTCATGATTGATGACTTCTGGGGGGACGAAGAGTGGGATGGCCTGATGCGAGAACTGGTGCAGATCTTTCCCGATCGAACTCCGCAGGACGTTCCGCTCGAGCACCCGATCTTTCATTGTGTCTATGACCTGAAGGAGCGGCCTCAGATTCCAGCCATCGGATATGCGCATCAGATGGCAAACGGCGAGGTGTATTCAGCTCAGGGATATGGCACGGAAGAAGTTCATTACCGAGCCCTCTACGACGACAACGGTCGCATGATGGCGATGATCTGCCATAACACGGACCTGGGCGACGGCTGGGAACGTGAAGGGGAGGATCCGTGGTACTTCAAGGAGTTCTCCGAGAAGAAAGCGTATCCTCTGGGCATCAACATTATTTTTTACGCAATGACTCATTGATCGACCTTTTGAAAGATCCTCCATGTCGGATGCACTGACCCCGGAACGTGAGCGTGAACTGATTGGCCAGCTTCGACAGTTTCGCAGCCAGATTGATGCCGAACTTTCCCGCGTGATCGTCGGGCAGAAAGATGTCGTCCGGCAGCTGCTGATTTCTCTTCTGGCCGGCGGAAACTGTCTGATCACCGGTGCGCCGGGGCTCGCAAAGACGCTGCTGGTCAAGTCCATTGCTCAGCTGTTTGACCTGAAGTTCAATCGAATTCAGTTCACGCCGGACCTGATGCCCGCGGACATTACCGGAACGGAAGTGCTGGAAGAAGATCACGCGGGCGGGCGAACGATGAAGTTCATTCCCGGCCCGATCTTTGCCAACGTTCTTCTGGCGGACGAAATCAACCGAACACCTCCAAAGACTCAGTCCGCTCTGCTCGAAGCGATGCAGGAACATCAGGTCACAGCCGCCGGGCGCCGCTACACGCTGGAAGAACCGTTCTTCGTCCTGGCGACTCAGAACCCCATCGAAATGGAAGGCACGTATCCTCTGCCGGAAGCACAGCTGGACCGATTCATGTTCAACGTGCTGATTGATTATCTTCCGGAAGATGAAGAAGTCGCAGTAGTACAGCAGACGACGTCGCGAAGCTTCCAGCCGATCAAGGCGCTGTTCACGGGTGCGACCGTGCATGAGTTTCACCAGGTGGTTCAGCGAGTTCCGATTGCTGACGATGTCGTTCGTTATGCGGTGCGACTGGCCGCCGCTTCTCGACCGCGTCAGAAAGGAACGCCCGACTTCATCAATGAGTTCGTTTCGTGGGGAGCGGGTCTTCGAGCAGGTCAGTACCTGGTGCTGGGCGGAAAGGCTCAGGCCTTGCTGGATGGTCGCACGTTTGTTTCGACGAAGGATATCCAGTCACTGGCTCGCCCGGTTCTTCGCCATCGCATTCTGCCCAACTACCGCGCGGAGGCTCAGGGAGTATCGGTGGATTCCCTGATCGAGCGATTGCTGTCTCATGTTGAACATCCAAAGAACGAGACCGTGCGGTAGCCGGCTCTTTTGTGGCCGGTGATCGCGTTCGTTGTCGAATGGTCCGCCTGAAATCCGAACCCTGTTGAGGCGACATGTCTGCTGATCTGATGAATCCGTCGGTGGTGATGAGTCTTCGGTCGCTGGAACTGCGAGCGAAGCTGGTCGTCGACGGGTTTCGCACAGGGTTGAACAAGAGCCCGCGTCATGGATTTTCGGTCGAGTTCTCGGAGTATCGCCAGTACGCTCAGGGAGATGATCCGCGGTTCCTCGACTGGAAGCTGTTTGCTCGCACCGACAGAAGCTACATCCGACTCTTCGAAGATGAAACGAACCTTCGTTGCTACATCGTGCTGGATGTGAGCCGTTCGATGACGTTTGGCTCCGAACAATGGTCCAAGTACGAATATGCTCGAACGATTGCCGCGTCGCTCGCGTGGCTTTTGAACAAGCAGGGTGATGCGGTTGGACTGACCACATTTGATGATGAAGTCCGATCGATTGTGCCGGCTCGCTATCGTCCTGGTCAGCTCCGCCGTCTGATGGTTTCGCTCGAGGAACTGCCGTCCGGAAAACAAACGCGACCCGCCGTTGCACTCGAAGATGCCGCTCAGCGACTTCGCAAGCGCGGTCTGGTCATTCTGATCAGTGACCTGCTGGCTCCTGTTCAGGAACTGGGTGATGGCCTGAGACTGCTGCGAGGCTGTCTGCATGACATGGTCGTCTTCCAGGTGCTGGACCGCGCGGAGAAGAACCTGACCTTCGATGGTCCTCGCCTGTTCGAAGACCTGGAGTCTGATCAGAAAATCTACGCTGATCCCAGCGTGGTTCGCAATGAGTACGTCAATCGGCTGGAATCCCACAACACGGCGGTTCGGCAGGAATGTGATTCAGTCGGGGCGGCCTTTCGGCAACTGGTGACAGACGAACCTCTGGAGCTGGCGCTGGCGGAGTTTCTGCAGGCTCGACGTCAGATTCGATGATCCTCTTCCCTCTGGTTGATTCGACAAGGTTGGACGTGAACAGCAAGGTCAGGACTTGAGTATGTTCGAATTGCTTGCACCAGTGTTCGCAGTCGTCGGAGGAATCGCTGCAGCGACTCCGTTCGTTCTGCACATGTTTCGACGCACGCCCGCAGTCAAAGCTCCTTTCAGCCTGGTCCGGTTCCTCACGCCAACGCTGCCGAAGACGACCAAACGTTCTCGCCTGGAACACTGGCCGCTGATGCTGCTTCGCATTCTGGCGGTTGCCCTGATCGCGCTTGCGTTTGCTCGACCATTTCAGCGAGCCACCGTTGCTCGCGAACAGGCGGAGGCGACGGGCCGCCATCTGTCGATTGTCCTGGATGCCAGCGCGAGTATGCGGCGAGATGGTCTTCGGGACGCCGTGATGGCCGAGGTCCAGAAGCTGACGGCTGACCTGAATCCTCAGGATGTGCTGAGCATTTCCAGCTATTCAACGGGGACGAAACGACTGCTGACCGCGGAGGAATGGAAGCAGTCGGAAGTCGGAGCCCGCCCTGCTCTGATCACGCGTGTCATTGAGTCATGGGAACCGGACTGGAAGGCAACTCGAACGGCTCAGGCGATTCTGGAAGCAGCCGATGAAGTGGCACGAGAAAAGGGTGTTGGCAACGATTCAGAACGCTCTGTCGTGCTGGTGACGGACTTCCAGGAAGGCAGTGATCTGGATCTGCTGCGATCCGGAAACTGGCCGGATTCCGTCAAGCTGGAACTTCGCATTGTGAAACCGACCGCCGTCGGAAATGCCGGCATCAGCCTGGCAGAAGAACAGAAGACCGGCCTTGTTCGAGTTCGTATCACCAACTCGGGTGATGCCACCGTGACGAAGTATTCGCTGCAGCCCTTCGACGATGCTGGCAAGCCTGTTGGCACTCCGATTGTGGCCGACGTTGCTCCCGGTCAACGACGGACGTTTTCTGTACCCGAGCAGGTCGCCGGACAGCCTCGAATCAGCGGCATCGAACTGCTGGGCGATGCTCAGCCGTTCGATAACGTCGTGGATCTTCCGGTCGAAGATCCACGAGTTCTTCGAATTGCCCACGCTGGTTCCACCGATCCGAACAATTCCGAACAGATGCGATACTATCTTCAGCGAGTGCTTGACGGGGATGAGTCGGAGCCGATCGAACTGATCGATTTGTTGAACAGCGAGAACATCGCAGTTCCTCCCCCGACGGATGCTCGGCTTGCAGTTGTGACCGAAAAGATTCCTGACAACATGGCCACTTCTCTGAGGGAATTCCTTGGTCGCGGCAACACGGTCATGGTTGCATTGAACTCTGTTGAGATGTTTGAAAGCGTCAGGAGCCTGTTGCCGCCGGGGCTTAGTGCTTCCGAAGCGATGGTGACTGACTATGCGATGCTTGGGCAAATGGACTTCAGCAGCAGCCTCCTTGCACCGTTTGCCGAAGCTCGTTTCTCGGACTTTTCGTCGATCAAATTCTGGCGTTACAGAACGCTGACTTTCGATGAGAAGGCTGCTAATGCTTCTCGAGTGATCGCGCGATTTGATGCCGGTTCCCCCGCCATTGTTGAAGTAACGAATGAAGCCGGCGGTCGTGTGTATCTGGTTGCAGCAGGCTGGCAGCCCTCAGACAGTCAGTGGGCTCTGTCGACGCGGTTTCCAACGATGATCGCACGCCTGATTCGAATTTCGTATCCTCGAACTGCCGGTCATTTGCTGTTTGCGGCGGGTGATACAGTTCAGCCAGAAGAACTGGCTGGACAGGAGAAATGGACACTCTTCGATCCGGAGCAAAACCCCGTCACGCTGCCGGAAAGTCTGCCGAGTATCGCAGCAACGGACAACAAGAGCACGGAAACTCAGCAGTCGTCGGCGATCGAATTGGACCGTCCGGGACGCTGGGTTCTGACGGCGGAAACGAGTGACGGTCCAAAATCCACGAGTCTTCTGGTGACTGTACCAGCGTCCGAGAGTCGAACGGAACCACTTCCAGCCGGACAGCTTCAGGCGCTTGGAATGTCGGCGGATGTGACTCAAGTGTCTGGCGGTGCAGAAACGCCGGTGGATCCGGCCGTCGCATCACAGCTTGACGCCAGCGAACTGGAATCACAGCAAAAATACTGGCGCTACTGTCTTCTGGCCGGGCTCGGGCTGCTGGTGATTGAGGCTCTTGTGGCCGCCAGTATTGAACGACGTCAGAATATCGAAGCCGTTCAGGCCTGACGGACGCTTACTCTTTGCTGACCGGCGGAATGTAGCGGTTCATCAGTTCGGCGTAGTCTTCGCGGATGGGACTGAAGACGTCCATAACGACAGCCGGGCCATCAACCGCGATTGCTCGATGCGGCACATTGGGCGGGATGATGAACATCGAGCCTGTTTCACACACGCGAGTCTCATCGCCGATCGTCAGCTGCATGCGGCCTTTCAAAAGAATGCCGCCCTGTTCGTGGGGATGGTGGTGCAGAGGAATCTCCGCTCCTTCGTCCATCTCCAGATACGACAGCATCAAATTCTGGCCATAAGGCGTTCGCAGACGACATCCCGGCACAGGCTCAACAGCCGCAAAATCACTGATGTTGATAAACGGCATGGGTTCCTCGCCTTTCTGATAGATGAGCTTGTGATCCGCGAGCAACAGCTGTCAGAGAGCTTGCGAACCGGAACTGGTCAGCATGGCAGCATACCCATTCTCTGGTCGAGCCCCAGCATCAGGTTCATGTTCTGAACGGCAACTCCGCTGGCCCCTTTGATCAGGTTGTCGATTGCCGCCAAAACCACCAGCTGATCACGATTGTAACGCAGTGTGATGTCACAGAAGTTGGTATGAGCCACATCCTTTGTGGAAGGGATATGGTCGACAATCCGCATGAAAGGCTGCCCCACATAGAACTTTCGGAAGATGGCCAGCAGTTCTGCGACCGAACGCTTTTCCGTTGTCCGAGGATAAATGGAACAGAAGATTCCACGATCCATTGGCATCAGGTGAGGATTGAAGGCCACCTGAACCTTCGCCTGTCCGACATCCGAAAGGACCTGTTCAATTTCCGGCGTGTGTCGATGATTGCCAATACTGTAGGCCGTCACGCTTTCGTTGCACTCTGAAAACAGGTTGGACAACTTCGGCGTCCGCCCTGCCCCGCTGATTCCGCTTTTTGCATCAATCACAATTCCGGCTGGCTCAATGATCTTCTCTGCAATCAGCGGTGCCAGTGCGAGGATGGAGGTGCTGGTGTAACAGCCAGGATTCGCAACCAGCCGCGCACTTGGAATTCGTGAGCCGTAGATTTCCGGCAGGCCATAAACGGCAGTCGCAAGGCGAGTCGGGTCGGTATGAACATGTTCGTACCAGGTTTCATACACACCGGGGTCACTCAGACGGTAATCGGCACTGAGATCCACGACGCGGCATCCGGCGTCCAGCAGTTGAGGCACAGCTTCCATACTGGCCGTGTGGGGAAGACAGCAGAAGGCGATGTCGCACATCTTTCCTGCCTGCTCTGCACTCAGGTTTTCGCACTTCAGATCAAACATCCCGGTCAGCGACGGATGGATCTTAGAGATGGATGGACGGTCTTCCTGTCGAGTCGTGGCGGCAACCACTTCAGCCTGAGGATGTCGGGCCAGAATCTTCAGAAGTTCCAGAGCGGTGTAACCTGTTGCACCAAGAATCGCGACACGTACCATCGTTCAACCAGTCAGACTGAAATTCCAATGCTTGTTGAGTTCACTGATCGGAGTATAGAAGTCCCGCCACCCTGCTCAACGACAGCGTTCCAGCCACCACCGAGTTTCCACCCTTTCGGACAGTGTAGAGCGATTGTCCTCAATCGCTTACGCCCACTGTAGAGCGCTTGTCCTCAATCGCTCACCCCATCACGACATCACTCCCTGGTCCTCAATCGCTTCACCCAGAACCACACCATCAGTGTGATGACTTCGACACGGCCGGAGCCGGCGTGGATCGGCTGAGTTTTTCGAGAACGAAGTAGAAAACGGGAGTCAGGAAAATCCCGAAGATCGTCACGCCCAGCATTCCGGCGAACACTGCGATTCCAAGAGTGCTTCGCATTTCCGCCCCGGCGCCTTTGGCAACGGCCAGCGGTACAACTCCCAGAATGAACGCAAACGACGTCATCAGAATCGGACGCAGGCGAAGTCGACAGGCTTCGACGGTCGCATCAAAGGCAGTGGCTCCAGCGGCTCGTTTTTCCTTCGCAAACTCCACGATCAAAATTGCGTTCTTGCTGGCAAGCCCCACCAGAACGACCAGCCCGATCTGCACAAAGATGTTCATGTCCAGACGCGCCCATGCGACACCGGCAACCGCACACAGCAAACACATGGGCACAACAAGAATGACGGCAAACGGGAGTCGCAGACTTTCGTACTGCGCGGCCAGAAGCAGGAAGACCAGCACGACCGATAGTGCGAAGACCACAATCGCAGTATTCCCGGCGCGAATCTGCAGGAAGGTGAGTTCGGTCCAGACCGAGTTCATTCCGGCGGGCAACTGGCTCTCTGCCAGACGCTCGACCGCCTTGATCATGTCACCGGAACTGACTCCTGGTTTGCTGCCTCCATTCACGGTCGCCGCATTGATTCCGTTGTATCGAGTAATCAAACCAGGACCTCCAATTCCGCGCACGTCGGCAATGGCGGACAAAGGAACCATGCTGCCTTCGCGATTCCGCACCTGCAGTTTTCGAACGTCATCAGGAGTCAGCCGGAACATCGGATCTGCCTGAAGATTCACCTGCCATGTTCGTCCAAACTCATTGAAATCATTGGTGTAGAATCCACCCAGATACACCTGCAGAGTCAGGAAGACATCGTTGAGCGGCACTCCCATCGATTTGCACTTCTCGCGATCAACATCCACAAACATCTGTGGCGTGTTCGCGCGAAATGTGTTGAACAATCCGGCAAGTTCAGGCTCCTGATTGCCGGCCGCTGCAAAACTGTCGGCTGCGTCCTGAAGCGCAGCAAAGCCCGAGACGGAACGGTCCTGGATCATGACTTTGAAGCCGCCCGCGTTTCCAAGACCGTCAACAGCCGGAGGTCCAAAGACGGCGACCGCAGCATCCTGGATTTTTCGAAACGTTGCCTGCTGCAGCTTTGTCGCGATGGCCACGGAGGACAGTTCGGGACTATGGCGTTCCTCAAATTCGTCAAGAATCAGAAACATCGAACCAAAGTTGGAACCATTCGCATTCTGCACGACCGACTGTCCGGCAATGGAAATGACATGTGCGATCCCCGAAATTCCCTCAGGACTGCCTTCGCTTTTTTCGCCTGTCCCAACGGCGATCGCTTCAATCTGCTTCATAACGGCATCTGTGCGTTCCAGAGACGCAGCGTCCGGAAGCTGAACATTGACGAGCAGATAGCCCTTGTCCTGAGCCGGAACGAATCCCGTTGGTACGTGAGTGAAGCTGTAGTAGGTCGCGTACAACAGTCCGCCGTAAATCAGCAGAACGATGACGGCCAGCCTCAAGGTCCAGCCGACAATCTTCGCATAGCCGTGAGAGGCTTTGTCAAAGGCGGCGTTGAACAGTCGGAAGAACCAGCCAAGAGCCACGTTTAGCACCTTCGTCAGGATGTCCGTCTGCTCAGATTTGCGTCGCAGCAGGATCGCCGCGAGGGCCGGGCTGAGCGTCAGTGAATTCAGTGCGGAGAAGAACGTTGAGACAGCGATCGTTACTGCAAACTGCCGGAAGAACTGTCCCGTCATTCCCGTAATAAATGCACACGGAATAAAGACCGCCATCAGAACGAGAGAGATGGCGATGACCGGCACGGCCACTTCATCCATGGCCTTGCGAGCAGCGTCATGTGGTTCCATCCCGTGCTCAAGATTATGTTCCACGGCTTCCACCACAACGATCGCATCGTCGACGACAATCCCGATCGCAAGCACCAGTCCCAGAAGCGAAAGATTGTTGAGACTGAACCCCATCCCGGCCATCACCGCGAACGTTCCCACGATGGCAACGGGAACAGCAATCAGCGGAATCAGAGTCGCTCGCCATGACTGCAGGAACACCAGCACCACAATGCCGACCAGCACAATCGCGTCTCGAAGAGCTTTGAAGACCTCATGGATCGATTCGTCAATGAACGGCGTCGTATCGTAGACGATTCCGTAATCCAGGCCTTCCGGAAAACGCTCCTTCAGTTCCGTCATACGCTCGCGAATCCGTTCGGCGGTCTGCAGTGCGTTCGATCCCGGAGACTGAAAGATCGTCAGTCCCACGGAGGGCTGACCATCCAGATAGCAATAGGTATCAACCGACTTCGCTCCTCGTTGAATGCCCCCGAGCGTCAACCCCGTGCTGGAATCAACTCGCTGTTCAGAAATCAGATCCTTCAGCCGAACGGTTTCGCCATTCAGTCCCGTTCGCACAATGATCTGAGAAAACTGATCGGCATCCTGCAGTCGTCCCAGCGTACTGAGCGTGTATTGAAACGACTGACCAGCTGGAACCGGTGGACGAGCCAGAGATCCGGCGGCGACCTGGACGTTTTGTTCCTTCAGCGCGGCGACCACATCGGCAGCTGTCAGATTGCGAGCCGCCACCTTTTCGGGGTCCAGCCAGACTCGCATCGAATAATCCTGCTGTCCGAACATGGAGATATCACCAACGCCGGAGATCTGAGCCAGTTCGTCCCGCAGATTGATCGTGGCATAGTTGCTTAGTTCCAGCTGATCGCGTGATCCGTCCGGCGAAAACAGATTGATGACCAGCAGAATGCTGGGCGACTTCTTCTTGACGCTGACACCAGTCTGCTTCACCACATCCGGCAGCGTCGGAATCGCAAGATTGACTCGGTTCTGAACCAGAACCTGAGCCATGTCGAGGTCCACGCCAAGATCAAACGTCACCGTCAGGCTATACTGTCCGTCGTTCGTGCACTGCGACGACATGTACAGCATGTTTTCGACGCCAGTCACCTGCTGCTCGATCGGAGCTGCAACGGTTTCTGCCACGACACTGGCATTAGCGCCCGGATAAAGACACGTCACCGAAATCGTTGGTGGAGCAATGTCCGGATACTGGGCGATCGGCAGGCCGCCAACAGCAACCGCACCGGCGATCATAATCACGACAGAAATCACCGATGCGAAGATCGGGCGATCGATAAAAAATCGAGAGATAGCAGACACAAAACGCCTCTCGGGGAATTCAGGAACTCAGGGTTCAGAAGATTCGATCCTGCCGCATCCTGGCAGGCGTCAACGGCGGTCAGGACCATCCAGCTCTTGCAGCGACCGCGTTCAGACTCATTCGCTCGGGTCACTCAGGAATGGCGACTTCCGCCCCGGATCGCACCCGCTGCAATCCGCGAACGATCACTCGATCCGATGACTGCAGACTTCGAGTCTCCTTATTGCCAGGCAGTTGAACCGACAGGATCTCTCGAAGCTCCCCCTGCTGAAGACCTACCTGAGCATTCATGCGAAGGGCCTTTTTGTCATCGCCAACAACAAACAGATATCGAGTGCCCTGGTCGGAACCGAGAGCCGATTCCGGAATCATCAATGCGGTGCGAGCATCACCGATCGGAATTCGCGCCCGCACAAACATACCGGGCGTCAGCAGTCGGCCACCGGTCTCCGGCTTAGGATTCGGGCATTCAGCCTTCAGTCGAATCGTTCCGGTCTTTGCATCAATCTGGTTATCTACGAACCGCAGAATCCCCAAAACCGGATACTGGCCGTTGTGAATGGGCAGCCCGATTTCCAGCGGTACGGCAAGCTCATCCTGTGATTTCAGTTTTCCATCACGAACAGCCTGCTGAAGTTTCTGCAGAGTATTCTCGTCCATGTCGAAGGCCACCTGCACAGGGTCGACCGCCACGACTCTCGTCAGCAGCGTCGCTCCCTGGAGCCCATCGTTGATCAGGTTCCCTTCATCCACAAGCCGATCTCCGACTCGCCCGGCAATTGGACTCTTGACCTGGCAGTAATCCAGATTCAACTGAGCCAGTGACTCGGCAGCTTTCGCCAGTTCCACGGCAGCAGCGGCTTCGTTCTTTTCGCCGAGTGACTTCTGGAAGTCCTCTTCTGAAACGGCTCCCTTCTCCCGAGCCGCTGACATCCGCTGGAACGTGCCGTCCAGACGAGACAGCCGTGCCTGTGCTTCACCAACCTGAGCTTTCGTCTTATCAAGCTCAGCCTGGTAAGGCCGGGCATCCACTTCGGCCAGCACGGCTCCTTCAGCGATCTCTGTTCCCGGCTGGAAATTGAGCTTCGTCAAATGCCCTCGGACCCGCGCACGAATCTCGACTTCCGAGGTGGCTTCAATGCGGCCTGTAAAGTACTGGTAATCACGAATCTCAAGGCTCTGTGGCGACGCGACCGTGACTTCCGGAACTGGTATCGCCTTCGCTGTTTCCGGTTCGGGCGCGCAGCCGGATGGAATCAGCACAATCGACAGCAGTGCGTACTGAAGTGTCCGAAGGTGTCTTGTTCTCATTATCGTTTCCATCACTCAATTCCTCGTCTTTGCAACAACTGCCCGGTCCTCGCCCGAAACTCAAGTGAGGCGGATCAGGGCTGAGTCAGTTCGACAAGCTGTTCCAACTCACTTGCAACAACGGACTTCTCTTCCTTCGAATCTTTGATTCGAACAACAACCGTCGCGCCTTTCGGAACATACGCGGAAGCATGGTCGTTGGAATCAAATCGTTCGTCGTTCGACTGACCTTCGTACAGCGACTCACCTTTATCGGAAACAACCTGTACGGGCACCGATACTCGCTGTCCCGCTGCGTTGCGAACTCGAATGCGAACGGCCACATGTCCTTCAGGCACTGGTGACTTCAAAGCCACATAACGGTCTGTTACGTTCACTGCGTAAACGTCATGAATCTCACGAGCCCAGACCATTGGGAACGACTGTCCATTCTTCCGGAATGTGACCGCATAGATCGCGTGCAGTCGATCATCCCGCTGCGCCTTTGAGGCCTGGTCAATGAACCAGCCCTGGTTCAGGGCGTTGCCTGTCGGTTCACAGGCTCCGGTGAAATGCCAGCCGTTGTCCCAGATTTCAACCCACGTGTGATTGCCGCTCTTGTTGGACCAGAGAGGTGTTCCAACAATGCGAGCAGGAATCCCAACGGCCCGACACGCGTCCACAAGAATGATGGACAGGCCGGTGCAGGACGCCAGCCCTGACTCCATGCTTTCTTTGGGACTCTGATCCGCCTTTTTTCGTCCTGTGGAATACTTCACCTTCAGAGTTGGGAAGACATTCTGATTCAGCATCGCTGCGGCTTCGGAAGGACTCTTTGCATCCACAACAAGCTGGCGAAATCGATCGTAGAACTCCTGACGCCACTGGTCTCGCCGTTCATTAACATTTGCATACGGCAGCAACGCATCAAACACGACATCTTCCGGGACTGATTTGGCCCAGGGAGTCTCGTTTAACGCCTTCCATGTCAGCCGACTGTTCTCAAGGAGAAACTCTGCGGACAAGGCGGACAGGTCTCGATCCGGCATGTTCTCGATCAGGAACTCCATTCCACGCCGCTCAGCCTCCGGCGCTTCCTTCAGAGCCTTTTCAAGTTCGGCCCGGTTCTGCCCTGCTCTGTCCAGAGCCGCTTTCAGCTCAGCCTCACCCGCGCTGAGCAAAACGGCATTGAGAAAAACGCCTGCGATGGCGAGGCAATGAACGATCACTCGGCAACTTGAATGCATGCACAATGCTCCGAAAATCAGTCAATGAGAAACTGGTTTCCGGATTGCAGTGTGCTCAGCCCCGGTTTGCAACGTCACGGGACAATTTGCCGTAAGAATTACCGACCTGCACAGGTGGCAAGAGCGTTTCTCATCTGTTCTGCTGAGTCAAATCGGTCAGCAGGGTCGAAAGCGAGAGCCCTCATCACAATCGCCGCCACATCGGGAGGACAATCCGGCATACGGCTAAGGATCGGCACTGGACCGTTCCGAACGATCTTGTCAATCGGTTCACTGGAAGAGTTGTAGATCGAACAGAACGTCACCATCGAATACAGCGATGCACCCACAGAGAAAATGTCAGAGCGGGGAGTCGCCCGAAGGCTGTCTGCCAGCTGCTCCGGCGCCATGAAACTGAGCGTCCCCTTCACTTCATGATCAAACGTGAGCCCGCTTTGCCCCGCAGTTTTGAAGCACTTTGCGAGACCAAAGTCTGCAAGCTTCGCTTTCAAGCCCTGGTCATGCCGGGAAATCAGCATGTTGCGAGGCTTAATATCACGATGGACTACACCCTGGTCGTGGACATACTGAAGACCGTCAAGAATCTGGCGAATCAATCCACAGGCAACTCGAATTCTTGAACTGATCGAGGCTTGCTTCAGAATTTCATCCAGCTGCGCCTCAAGCACATATTCCATGGCAAGGTACAGAAACTGTTCGGAACAGCCCGCATCAAGGTATCGAACGATCCGCTTGTGATTCAATTTCTTCAGGACGGAAGCTTCGCGCAGAAATGTGCGTCGTGAATTCTCATCCAGATCATGCAGAGCAATCATCTTGACGGCAGCAACCTGACCGGACTCTGTGTGAATCGCACGATGGACGCTACCGCTTGACCCCTGTCCAATCTGGTTCAGCAGCTGCCAGCCTTCAATCACCTTTGGCAGCGCAAACATGGAGGCGGTATCACCCAGTGAAATCGGGTGCGCCCCAGTCAATTCGAAGGACGGCTCTGGAAGATCTTCAATCCTGACAAGGATCCGCGTCTGGCCTCCACTAATCGTATCGCCATTTGTCAGAACTCGCCGGATCACTCTTTCGCCATTGACAAACGTTCCATTGGCACTGGCCAGATCTTCCACGACGCAGAACGGAGGATCCAGTTCGATGCGAAAATGGTTCCGTGAGAGATGCTCATCCTCGATCAATCGAAGCTGCGCAACGTCAGAACGACCCAGCAGAAACGTGTCCTGTCCGCGGTAGCGAAAGACACGACCAGCCGCGGGGCCGTCCAGGACTTCTAAGACAATGACTGACGAGGGCATGCGAGACTCCCTGAATTGGGGAGGGTGAGGATGACTCATTCTTTCAGCCCTCGCGGTCGGACTCAAGCGTTCGCTGCGGTTTTCCGTCCAATGCGTCCTGTGAACCGGATGGTTCCATCCGATTAATAACTGGTCTGGTGCGAACTCAGTTGCAGTTTTTGCCGGATTACGTGCCTCCAGGACAGGCCAAATCCCAGCCAAATTGGAATTCGAACCGCACTCGGGATTTTTCAAATGCCGACGATAAGGAGAGCACTACAACCTTGCCGGTTGTATCAGTTGCGAGGGGGCGAGTCTTGACTACCGGCGGAACCATGCGTTCATTCCTGCTGACGCTTTTGATGTCATCCTGCGCGCTGGCACAGGATTCGTTCCTTGACGAGTTTCGCCATCGGAACGCCACTGGACGAGTGGTGTCGCCAGAGGCCGGTGATCCTGCGAATTTCGTCGATGAGGATTCAGCTGCGGAGCCAGCCGACGAATTCAATGACTTCCCAGAGGACGAAACTTCTCCGTTCGCGCGACAGCTGGAGCCTGCTGCGTACGAACCTGTTGATATTCCAGACAGCGCATCATCGGACCGTCAGAGCAGAATACTCACCGAAGCGATTTGCGCTGAGCAGCAGACCGCGTGCGAACCGACGCCTCAGCTGGTTCGATTCCGCAAGGGAAGTTACCAGGGTTCGAATGTCGCGGCCGGCTACCTTCACGACGACGAATCGACCGGCCTCGCGATCTCTACGCTTGATGTCAACGCGGTGTTTGCTGTTCCACTCGGCAGCATGGATAACCTTTTGGTCCTGACGCCCTATGTCAGAGCTGATTACCTGAATTCGGCTCCGGCTCTCGATCTGCCGGACGCGGTCTACGACACTGGGGTGAAGGCGTTCTGGAAGAAGCCGATTAACGATCGACTGAGTGCGATGTTTCTCTTCACACCATCGATGCGCACGGACTTCGAATCCACAAGCGGCGCGTTCCGAATCTTCGGCATGGGACTTTTGGTCTGGCAGGCTGTCCCGGAGAAACTGTCTCTTTCAGGTGGCGTTGTTTATACGGGCCGTGATGACTTCCCGGTGCTGCCTGGCATTGGCCTCCTGTGGACACCGACGCCAGACTGGCGTTATGACATTCAGTTTCCGTCACCCAGAATTTCTCACCGCATTCAGCAGGAGCCTGGTCAGAGCGAAACATGGGCATATCTGAGCGGCGTGTTTGGCGGCAATACCTGGTCTGTTCAGCGTCCGAGCGGAACGTCGGATGAACTCACCATCAGCGACTTGCGACTTGTGCTTGGCGTTGAACGGATCTTCAATGAGAATCGAGGCTACTTTGGCGAAGTCGGATATGTTTTCAACCGCTACTTCGAATACGCAAGCCTGCCCGCTCAGACGGACCTCGACGCCACCTGGATGCTTCGAGCCGGCATTTCGTTCTAACCCTGCTCGCGCAGAATCTGCACTGACTCTTACATCGAAGTGTAGGATGACTGTCCTCAGTCGTTGCCCGTCAGCAAGGCCACCGTCAACGACTTCGCTTCCGGGATTGCTCGCGTCTCATATGCCGACGGCCAACTTCATCATGGCCGCGGTGCAACCAATCGCTTCCCTGTGAGTTCTGAACCGTCCGCCGAGTCACGCTCACTATCACGATGCCCTTCACACGCAGAACAGCTGCGAGGGTTGCCGCTCATTTCTCCGTCAATCTCGATTCCGCATCGCTGGCAAATAAATCCTCGCTGAACGAACACCGAGATTCGCATGACCAAATCGCCCATTGCTGCCTCACTCAATTCTGACGACAGGCTTTGTCAGCGGGATGAACGCACCGTCGGATTTCCTGACTCACTGATCCAAAAGGATCCTGTCGCTTTTGGTTCTAGACCACTGAGTGGCTTTGACCAGCAGGACATGCGGCTGCTTCGAGTCGTATTGCATTTTTGATGAGACTGGTATCCATCTTTGGCGCAGGCAAATGCCAATCAGACGGGTTGCGACGCTTCAACAGCTCGGCAGGAGCCTTGCACGCTCGGCATGCTTCAGTTGCAGACCGGAGCCAATCGCTTTGCCTGTTTCAGGTGATCCAGAAGGTACTGCCGATCTTCTGCCGGACAAACGGAAAGGCAGCGTTCCAGCAGGCAAATTGCTTCGCCATACCGGCCTGCCCGAAGAGTCAGGATTGCATGATCCCGGCGTTCCCGCCATGACCCAGGAATCAGCATCGAAAGGCGACACTGAACTCGCCAGGCAGAGACCCAGTGTTCGCTGCTCCCGAACACCGCTTTGAGGTTATTGAGCATCCGAATCACGATCGTTCGCTCATCCACGGGCTTCAATGATCGTCGAATATCGGACAGCGGCAGTTCTGTTACTCCGTGCAGCCATTCTATGCACTCCATCTCATCCATGATTCGTCCCTGCTCAAACGCATTGACGTACAGGTTGCCCTGATCGGTCTGCAGACGAGTCAAAAAATGGTGAGGAGCACTGATGGGTTCGAGCGGAATCCCCAGCTCGTTCGCAACCTTGAGATACACAAGAGACAGTGAGATCGGGATTCCACGACCCGTCTCCAGGACACGGTTCAGATAACTGGCTTCCGGATCATTCAGAAAGTCATCGTCACCGTGAAGATTCAGCTCTTCCGTCATGTGGCGAATCAGCAGTTTCAGTTCTTCGAGATCAGAACCAGCCTGCGTCACGGGATGCGTCAGACGGGCGATACTCTTCTGTAGTCGAGTCTTCGTGGGCTCAAAGCGAAGATCGTTCTGACCGTCTCGCGCGATCTCCAGTGCGGCGGTCACAAGATCAATGTCAGTTTCCCTGCGGACAAGCCGCAGAAACTGTTCGTCCTGAGCAAACAAATGAGTAAACGCCATATCACACGCGATACAACAATGAGGCCTCCGGCCTCGCCAAGTAAACCGTCCGGATCAACATTCAATCCACCACGGTTGCTGATACCAGTTTTTCCCGCCGACAACTTCCGTTCAAAAGTTCGGGCTGAAACTATAACCGTGGGTGGAATGTGCCACAATGGCGACTCAGACGAGTTGATGCCATCGTGTTTTCACGGCAATTCAATGAATTCTTCAATCGGCGATTCTGGCAGTTTTCAGACTTGACGCGTGCCAAATCTGCTGTTCGCGCGTCGTTCCACCAGGCTGCTTTCGTCACAGCCCGGGACCGGTTGCTGCTTCCATGATCTTCTGTTCGGTGGCCTCGTCCCCAGAGAACTCTGCTGTCAGCCGCCCTTCTTTCAGCACAAGAATCCGATCACACACACTCAGCAGTTCCGGCAGCTCGCTGGACGTCACAAGGATCGACATTCCGCGGGAAGCCAGGTCCTCCATCAAATGATACAGCTCCGACTTGGCTCCTATGTCGACGCCGCGAGTCGGATCGTCCAGAAGGAGAACGCGAGGCTCTGTCAGCAGACATCGCGCAATGATGCACTTCTGCTGATTCCCGCCGCTCAGCGTTGTAATCCCCGCGTCTTCAGAGGCCGTACGAACTCGAAGCGTGCGAATCTGGTCCGTCACGGCCGCTCGTTCACGACCTCCCGAAATGACGCCCAGCGACGAAATGTCCGACAGAGAACTGATCGAAATGTTCTCACCAACGCTCAGCTGGCTGAACAGTCCCAGTCGCTTCCGGTCTTCGGTCACCATTGCGATTCCGGCCTGCATCGCCTGAGCCGGATGGTGGAAATGGCACGCTTTCCCGCCAAGAAGCACTTCACCGGAAGGTCGCTGTTCCGATGCTCCGAACAGGCATTCCAGAAGTTCCGTTCGCCCTGCCCCCATGAGACCTGCGACACCAAGAATCTCGCCCTTCCGAAGTTGAAATGTGACGTCATTCAATCGCCACTTTCCTGCCCTTCCGGGCCATGCCAGTGACAGTCCTCTGACTTCCAGAACAACATCCGCCGCCTGAACCGTTCGAGTCTTCTGACGCACACTGATTTCTCGCCCGACCATCAGGTGTGCAATCGCGCGAGGATTCGTGTCTTTCGTGTTAAGAGTCTGGACAAATCGACCGTCACGAAGCACCGTGATGCGATCAGACAGATGGAACACTTCATCCATCTTGTGCGAGATATAAAGGATCGTCACGCCTTTGGCCCGGAGTCTCTCAATGACCCGGTAAAGTCTCGCAACCTCCGCTTCCGTCAGAGCGCTCGTCGGTTCGTCCATGATCAGGATGCGAGTCTGCAGCATCAGAGCACGAGCAATCTCCACTAGCTGCTGATCGCCAATGCGAAGTGTGCTTACCAGTGCATTCGGAGCAATCTCCGATTCCAGATCTGCCAGGGTCGCAGCCGCGCGTCGTTCCATCTCCCCATGATTCAGCAGGCCGGCGAATCGAGTCAGCTCGCGTCCCAGAAAAATGTTCGCCGCGACACTCAGCTGTTCAACCAGGTTCAGTTCCTGATGAATGATGCTGATGCCGGCCGCTTCGGCATCACGAGTTCCCTGAAACGCCACTTTGTTTCCATCGACAACCAGAGCGCCTTCATACTGAGTAATGACGCCAGCAAGGATCTTCATCAGCGTGCTCTTGCCCGCCCCGTTTTCCCCCATGATGGCATGCAGTTCCCCGGTCGTGATATCAAAACTGACATCATCGAGTGCCCGCACGGCGCCGAATGCTTTTCCCACACGCTGAATAGAGATTGCCGTTGTCATGCGGTTATTCTGAGCAGAAAGTCTCACTCCGAAAAGCGTACAGGGAAACGAGTGGCTTCCGCACGTCAAACTGCTGTTCACACACCAGGATCAAGAACGACACTTCAATTTGCCCTTTTCAATCTCAAATAAACATTAACCATTGCACTCAAAAATCCTCCGAAATAGGCGAGCGGCTGGGCGTCAGCCCTCCGTGGATCAGCGCCCTCCGTGTATCACCGCCCTCCGTTCATCACCGTCCTCAATTCAATCCTCTGCGGTCAATTGCCCGCCTGCATTTGTTCTTGATGTTGGCATCATTGATGGTGTTCCTGCCCGCGGAGGTTTCCTGAGGTTTGAGAGCATGTTCATCACCGCCACTGGGTTTGTTCCAGTGGACACAAGGTCGCGATCATCTCTGCCCATCCGCGGTTCGCGGACTCAAATCCTCTTCCATGGTGACAACCCGCCCCGCCAGCCATAAACTCAACGCGGCGAGGGTTCCTCACGGTGATGAATTCCGGAAGGGCTTTTCAAGTGCCCGCACCGCTCACAAAGCGGATAAATTCAACGCACGATCCAGATGCCTGGATCGCAATTCGTTCGGGGACTGGTCATGACATCTCTGGTGGATCAACTGGCGTCAGTACTTGTTGACGAGCCCGCGAACTCTCCGACAGACGTCTTTATCCGCTGCCGCGCCGCAGATGCCCTGGCAGACCTGGGACGAGAAGCCGCCCCGGCTATCCCGGCACTGCAACGTACCCTGGTCGTCCCCGTTACCGTCGATTGTGGTCTTTCCTTGCGCGTAGCCGCAGCAGCGGCCCTCTGGAGAGCAAGCGGACATTGGAGTTTGGCAATTCCGTTCCTGGCATGGGCCCTCAAGGACGAATATTGGGGCGTAGCTCCTCGGGCCGTCGAGATCCTGGCGGAGATCCGCCACGCCGCCGTGGTTCCGGATTTGATCCGACTCGCCGAGCGCCGAATTGCCAATGGTCCGTTCCATTTTGAGGCGTTCGGGAACGCACAATCGGGGTCACTGTTGGCCGCACTTGCTGACGCAATCGGACACTGTGCTCGAAGTCGATGGGATGGCCCTTCTTACTCATCGGAAGCTCTTGTGATGCTCTCGAAATTGACCCAGATCGACGACGAAGCTGCCCGAGATGCAGCAGTCAGGGCACAGGCTCTGCTCAGGGACCACCCCGAACGGCCAGGTTTTTGACTTCGCCATTGGCGAGCTGAGTCCGCGGACATCGCTTGGTAGCTGAGCAAGTCCCTGACTTGCTGCTTTCCCTTGCAGAGTTTCCACCCACGAGAACCCGGCAGCGTTTTTGGTCAGGGGCCGCGTCGGAGACACGGGCTACTTTGGGGGTCGGGCAACGTTAGTCTCGACCGCGTGCGCCTGCCTCGCGGCCCTTTAGATGTCTCGCTCGGAATGATTCGGCCCAGGAGGACAGACGATTGTCTTCGATCGCCTGTCGCATGGCTCGCATCAGGTCCTGGTAGAAGTGCAGATTGTGCAGCGTTGCCAGAGTGCCATACAGCGGCTCATCGGCAAACAACAGATGTCTCAGGTACGCGCGGCTGAAGCCACCAGCGCAGGTGGGACACTCACAGGCGGTGTCGATCGGGTATCGATCTTTGCGGAACGTCTTGTCCTGAAGTCGCATCTTGCCGTCCCAGGTGAAGACCGTACCTTCGCGGGCATAGCGAGTCGGAATGATGCAGTCGAAAATGTCCATGCCGCATTCGACCGCTGCAACAAGGTCTTCCGGAAGTCCAACGCCCATCAAATAACGCACCTGATCATCGGGCATCAACGGAGCCGTGTGCCGGACGACTCGGACCATTGCTTCATGGCCTTCACCAACAGAGACTCCGCCGATTGCATAGCCAGGCAGATCAAGCGACGTGACTTGCCGAACGGCCCTGGAACGCAGCTCCAGCTCCATCCCGCCCTGAATGATTCCGAACAGATGCTGGTGAGGCTGAATCGGTGCGGCCTTGCAGCGCTTCAGCCAGCGGAATGTTCGTTCGAGCGATTCGGCCATGTACTTCGGCGGCATGCGATGGTCAACACACTCATCGAACGCCATCACAATGTCCGCCCCCAGTCGGCGCTGAATGTCCATGGCGGTCTCCGGAGACAGCGTCATCGGAGTTGTGTCGGAATCCTTCCGGCCGGAACGGAACTGGAAGCTCACGCCTTCTTCGGTGATCTTTCGTTCCGGCAGACTGAAGACCTGAAAGCCGCCGGAGTCTGTCAGAATCGACTGGTTCCATCGCATCATGGAATGCAGGCCGCCCAGTCGTTCAACGATCTGAGTACGATCGAGGATTCCCAGGTGATACGTGTTGGCAAGAACAACCTGAGCCCCCGTTGCGGCGACCTGATCTGGCAGCACACATTTCACGGTAGCCTGAGTCCCCACGGGCATAAAGTGCGGGGTTTCCACGACACCATGGGCCGTCACGAAGCGTCCTCGCCGAGCACGCCCGCTGGTGGCCAGGGTCCGAAAATGCAGACCACCACCGGGTTCCCATTTGGGCATATCACTCGCCATCACTCAATCCTGTCTTTCTCGCCCGAACCCTTGAGCCCGCTTCACTTCCCCGTATCAAAGTCGCCGCAGAAGCGATTTCGAACGCGGTAGACTACCGTTGGGAAGAGTCCCGGACATCAGAGACTCTCCACAGTTCACAGATTTCGCACGATTGACGACTGTAGGTCCTGCTTGCCGAGCAGGACTTTCGCCGCAAGGCGAACCCCGTTCTCGTACGCACGTTATGTCAAAGCCACTCACCTCGTACGCACAGACATGACGCTGCTTTCAATCCACGGCGACCTGCCTGCCTCTGGCACCTCGTCAGGTCGCTGGTCGCGGCAGGCCGCGAAGTGCCGCTCGGCAAGCGGCACCTACTGTAGGTCTCGCTTGCCGAGCGAGACTTTCGCCGCCAGGCGAACCTGATCTTGCAGGTGCGTGGTGCCAAGGACACTCGCCTCAGTCGCACAGACATGGCGCTGCTTTCAATCCACGGCGACCTGCCTGCCTCTGGCACCTCGTCAGGTCGCTG
>VFQT010001548.1_pt1 | contig 27179 bp, 24 predicted proteins | sample 3512381 | NCBI WGS metagenome assembly VFQT01 (sample SAMN10412376, study PRJNA504923) | tailings metagenome | isolation source: Relicate 2 Philex TSF3 active mining site | place: Philippines: Tuba, Benguet | collected 2017-08-29
GGTCTGGTGTGGAACTTCCCAACTTGCCACCGTTGTTTGTTTACGGTGGGATTCTGGTCGGGTTCGTAGTCACGAACCTGCTGCTGGCTCACATGCTGGGGCCAAAGAAGAAGACGCCGGTTAAGGACATGCCTTACGAATCGGGGATGGACCCTGTCGGCGATGCTCGACAGCCATTCGATGTCCGATTCTATCTTGTGGCCATTTTGTTCCTGGTTTTCGACGTCGAACTGCTGTTCCTGTATCCGTGGGCGGTTAGCGCCTACAGTGAGATGGGAATTCCGGATGAACTTCGCGATATCGTCTTTGCGGTGATGCTGGTCTTCATGAGCACGCTCGCGCTGGCATGGGTTTATGCCTGGCGGAAAGGGGTCTTTCGATGGCGGTAGGCCTTCCTGAGAATATTTTCATTACCAGACTGGATGCTGCGGCGAACTGGGCACGTTCCAACAGTCTGTGGCCGATGCCGTTTGCGACGGCATGCTGCGGTATCGAACTGATGGCCACCGCGGCATCTCGCCACGACCTGGCTCGGTTCGGCGCGGAAGTGATGCGATTCAGTCCTCGACAGTGCGACCTGCTGATTGTCGCTGGCCGAGTCGTCATGAAGATGCTGCCGGTTCTTCAGCGAATCTGGCTGCAGATGCCGGAACCAAAGTGGTGCATCTCCATGGGGGCCTGTGCCTGTTCGGGCGGCGTGTTTGATACCTACGCCGTTGTTCAGGGCGTTGACCGTTTCATTCCGGTCGACATGTACGTGCCTGGATGTCCTCCTCGTCCGGAGCAGCTCCTTGCGGCTGTGATGGAAATGCAGGCGAAGGTTCGCCGGACGGGAACCATCATGGGCAAGGAATTCATGGTGCGCGACACGCCGATGGGTCCTGCTCCGTTTGATGAAGATGAACGCCACCGTATCGAAGAGGCGACCTGGGTTCAGCTGGGTGGATTCAATGCGGGTGCGACTGCTGCCGGCATGAGAGGAGGCAACCGTGGTTGAGTTGCCTGTTCTTCAGCAGCGGTTCGGAACTGAGCTTGTGGAAAGCAGCTTCCGTGACAACCGCCGTATCGATGTTCCTGCAGCCAAAACGTTCGACGTCCTGTCGGCTCTGAAGTCTGACTTCGGTTTCGACATGCTGGTCGATATCACGGCTGTCGACTACCTCGAATACGAAGGTGCAACGGACCGTTTTGGTGTTGTCTACCTTCTGCTGAGTGTCACCACCGGAGAACGCCTGACGATTCGCACTCCGGTGAATCTGCCGGATCCCAATCTTCCATCCGTCTATTCGCTCTGGAAGGGTGCGGACTGGATGGAGCGTGAAGTGTACGACATGTTCGGCATCACGTTCCCAGGGCATCCTGACCTGCGACGAATTCTGATGCCGGAAGAGTTTGAAGCGTTTCCTCTGCGGAAAGACTATCCGCTCAAGGGACGTGGTGAGCGTCACAACTTCCCGATCATTACTCGATCCGGAAGCTGATGTTGCTGACATTGCTGTTGTGAACTGGTTGACGTTGTTGGTTCAAGTTTCTTCCTGTCTTTGTAAGTCTGGCCGTTTTCGATGCCTCTGACTCCCGTTGATACTCTGGATACAGAATCGGCTGAGCGTGAATACGTCTGGACGCTCAACTTTGGTCCTCAGCATCCGGCGACTCACACCACGCTTCGACTGGTGCTGACGCTGGATGGCGAGCGGGTCCTGAATGCGGTTCCCTACATTGGGTACCTGCACAGCGGATTCGAAAAGCTGGGTGAGCATCTCGACTTCAACCAGTATGTGACCATCGTCGACCGAATGAACTATCTGTCGCCGCTGGCCAACGAAATCGCGTGGCACCATGCGGTCGAAAAGCTGCTGGGAATTGACCTTACCCCGCGCTGCAAGTATCTGCGAACGATCCTTGCTGAACTCATGCGAATGCATGACCACCTGCTGAACCTGGGAACAACCGCGCTGGACCTTGGCGGTTTCACGGCGTTCCTGTACTTCTTCCAGCAGCGTGAACACATTTATGACATCGTGGAAATGGCATCCGGCCAGCGATTCCACACCAGTTACACGCGAGTCGGTGGGGTCCTGTTCGATGTGAACATGGACTGGGTCCGACGAGTCCGGAAGTTCATCACGGAATTCCCGAAAGTCTATGATGAAGTCGACCGCCTGCTGACCAAAAATCGAATCTTCGTCGACCGAACAAAGGGCATCGGTTATCTCAGCCGCGAAGATGCGATCAACATGAGTGCTGCCGGACCGGTGGCCCGAGCCAGCGGTGTGGAGCGGGACCTTCGTCGCGACGAACCGTATCTCGCGTACCCGGACTTTGACTTTGACGTCATCTGCTCCAGGGGCGGCGACTGCTACGCTCGCTACCTGGTACGTATGCAGGAACTGCAGGAAAGCCTGAAGATCATTGCACAGGCACTGGAGAACATTCCTGGCGGTCCGGTGAACATCGGGGTCGAAAGCGACATGGTTCTTCCTGCCAAGCCAGCCGTGTATCGCAGCATCGAAGGTCTGATTCAGCACTTCGAAGTGATCATGCCGAACCGAGGTTACGATGTTCCTCGTGAAGAGGTTTACGCGGCGACGGAATCACCGAACGGCGAACTGGGATTCTACATCGTGGGCAACGGCGAAACTCGAGCCTACCGCGCTCGCACTCGTCCGCCATCCTACATTCATTTTTCGATGTTTCCGCACATGATCAAAAACCACCAGCTCAGCGACGTGGTAGCGGTTTTGGGAAGCATCAACATTATTGCCGCGGAACTCGACCGCTGATTCGTCCGACTTTCCTTCTTTGATGGCTGACTGACAATGGGTGTTCTGAGCGAAGAAGTTCGTGAGCATATTCGGGGCCTGTTCCCGAAGTACCCGAACAAGCGCGCGGTGACGCTGCCGGCACTGCACCTTGTCCACGACACGTATCGAGCAGTTTCGAAGGAAGCGATTGTCGAGATCGCTGAGCTGCTGGAGCTGCATCCGTCAGAAGTGCACGACACGATGACGTTCTACAACTTCTTCAAGGATGAAAAGAATCCTCTGGGGAAGCATCGAGTCTGGTTCTGCCGCAGTATCTCCTGTGCACTGCGAGGCGGCGAAGAGTTGTTCGAGCAGGTCTGCAACAAGTATCACGTTCATCCTGGTGAGAAGTCCGGCGACGGGAAGTTCACCGTGGAGTTTGCGGAATGCCTGGGAGCCTGTGAAGGGGCTCCGTGCATTCTGGTGAACGACGAATGCCACATGGACATGACAGTTGAATCCACGTCAAAACTGATTGACAAGCTGTAAGAGGATTATCGTGGCGAAATTTGAACCAGTACTCTTCGCACGAATTCACAAGCCGGACAGCACGTCGCTGAAGTCCTATCAGGCCGACGGTGGTTATTCGCGCCTGAAAGAATTCCTGAGCATGGCTCCTGCGGACGTCACGAACATCGTGAAGGACGCCGGGCTGAGAGGTCGAGGCGGCGCGGGATTTCCGACCGGCCTGAAGTGGACGTTCCTTCCGAAAGATCATCCCGGCCCGATTTATCTGGCCATCAACGCGGATGAAAGCGAACCAGGAACGTTCAACAACCGTTACCTGATGGAGAAGGATCCTCATCAGCTGATCGAAGGCATCATGCTGGCCTGCCATGCGATCAAGTCGAACACTGCTTACCTGTATCTTCGTTACGAATACGGTCGCAGCTATCGAGTTCTGGATGCGGCCGTGAAGGAATGTTATGCCGCAGGACTGCTGGGCAAGAACATTCTGGGAACGGGCTTCAACCTTGACATCGTCCTGCATCGCGGTGCCGGAGCGTACATCTGCGGTGAAGAAACTGGACTGATCGAAAGTCTGGAAGGCAAGCGAGCCTGGCCTCGTATCAAGCCACCGTTTCCTGCCATCGAAGGTCTCTTCCGCAAGCCGACCATCGTCAATAACGTCGAAACGCTCTGCTGCGTGACTCATATTCTTTATCGCGGCGGGGAATGGTTTAAGTCGATCGGCGTTCCGCCGGATCCAAATAATCCTCGCGATCCAGGCAGCTATGGTCCAAAGCTGTACTGTGTCAGCGGTCATGTGAACAAGCCGTGCTGCGTCGAGCTTCCTCTTGGCGTGACAGCGCGGGAACTGATTGAAGAACATGCCGGGGGAGTCTGGAAGGGTCGCAAGGCCAAGGCGGTCGTTCCGGGCGGGATCAGCATGGGATTCCTGTCGGATAAGGAACTCGACACGAAGCTGGACTTCGCGGGGCCGGGCAAGGTCGGTTGCCTGGGACTTGGAACGGCGGCCGTTGTTGTCGTTGACGATCAGACGAGCATGGTTGACGTCCTTTACAACTGCTGTCGGTTCATGTCGCATGAATCGTGTGGTCAGTGTACGCCGTGTCGTGAAGGCACTGCGTGGATGACCAAGATTCTGGAACGCATTCGCAGCGGCCATGGGCGACTGGAAGACCTCGATCTTCTGACTGAAGTCGCGGGCTCCATGGGCATTATACCCGGCACGACGATCTGTGGACTTTCCGACGGAGCCGCGTGGCCGGTGAAAAATGCAATCTCGAAGTTCCGAGGCGACTTCGAAGAGTACATCAAGAGTGGCAAGGCTTCTGTGACGTCAGCTCAGAAACTGATGGCGGTTCACTAAGGGATTTGAATTTCAGTTTTGAAATTTGAGATCTAGCAGTCAGGTAACAGCATGGCATCGGTGATTGTTAACGGAAAAGAAGTTGAGATCGGCGCGAATGAGCGGCTGAACTGCATTCAGGCAGCAGCGAAGGCTGGCGTCGAGATTCCGGCTTACTGCTGGCACCCTGCTCTGTCTGTCGTTGCCAGCTGCCGTATGTGTCTCGTCGAAGTTGGCGACAAGAAGCCGGATGGCACCGTGGCGATGCAGCCAAAGCTGGTTCCCGGCTGTCAGACTCCAGCCAAAGACGGCACTGTGATTGTCGCCGACAGTCAGAAGGTCAAGGATGCCCGCAAGGCAACGCTCGAATACCTGCTGCTGAATCATCCACTCGACTGTCCGACCTGCGACCAGGCCGGCGAGTGTTATCTGCAGGACTACAGCTTTGACTACGGTCGAGGCTACAGCCGTCTGAATGAACCGAAGAACATCAAGCCGGACAAGACATACATCGGCGACCAGATCACGCTGTTCACCGACCGCTGCATCATGTGCACTCGCTGCGTCCGATTCACTCGTGAAGTCACCGGCTCTGCGGAACTGCAGGTCGTCAGCCGCGGCAGCCATGAAGAAATTGATATCTTCCCCGGACACCCGGTCAACAATCCTCTGGCCGGCAACGTCGTGGACCTCTGTCCGGTCGGCGCGCTGTGCAGCAAGGACTTTTTATACCAGCAGCGAGTCTGGTGGCTGAAGACTCAGAATTCTGTCTGTCCGGGATGCAGCACTGGTTGCAGTGTCACCGTGGATCAGAACGAAGATCGAGTTTATCGCCTGAAACCTCGTGTGAATGAAAAGTCGCAGGGACATTTCATGTGTGACGAAGGCCGCTTTGGCTGGAAGTACACACATTCGGATCAGCGTTTGACGTCCGCAGAAATTCGATCGAATGGCCAGACGACGTCGAAGGATTGGGATGCCGTTCTGAAGGCGGTTCGAGCAGCACTGCAGAAGGCCGCGGGAATTGGCAAGGGCAAGATTGCTGCTGTGCTGTCTCCGTGGATGACGGTGGAAGAAGCATGGCTGCTGGGAAGTTACCTGAAGTCGTTGTCCAGCAACGTGACTCTGGCTCTGGGACCCGTGCGAGTCGCCGGTCAGGACGATCACTTCCCGAAGGATATTAAGGGCAATGTGATTCAGCCGGTGAAGTTTACGATTCGAGCTGAGAAATGTCCGAACCGTGCCGGTGTCGAAGCGGTTCTGAAGCATCTGGTTGGCGACGTGATGCCGTTTGAAGAGCTGCTGCGATTGTCGTCGGCGGGTCAGTTCAATGCGGTGTATATGGTCGGCGGCGATCCTGCGGGCTGGATTTCCGACCTGCAGGCGGAAGCGTTCAGCAAGGTTGAAACGGTCATTGTGCAGGACTTCCTGCCATCCCCCGTGCTGAAGCATGCGACTCACGTTCTGCCTTCAGGAACCTTTGTCGAGCGTGAAGGCACGTACGTGAATTACAAAGGGCTCGCTCAGCTGGTTCGACGTTCGGTTCGAGGTCCGGATGGAACTCGGCCTGATTCACGAATCCTGTGGGAACTGACTGAACGAAACGGACTGGTGCAGACGGATGCTGTCCGAAAGGAAATCGCGTCCGCTGTTTCAGCCCTGGCCGCACTGGACCATCCGGATCTGAAGACAGACGGAGTCCTCCTGTCTGCAGCCGATACGGTTGTGGCGGGATAAAGGCAGATTGATCCGCCAGCCGGATCACCTGATATCAAACAATTCCTCACTCACTTTTTGTGATACTGAGATATGGCGGAACTTCTGGTTACATTGGTCACGATCGCCATCGTTGTGGGAGCGATCCCCGGCGTTTGCAACTACCTCATTCTGCTGGAGCGAAAGCTGTCAGCGTGGATGCAGGACCGCGTCGGACCGAATCGCGTTGGACCCATGGGTCTGTTTCAGCCTCTGGCGGACGGCATCAAGCTGCTGCTGAAGGAAGAAGTCATTCCGTCTCATGTGGACAAGGTCCTGTTCCTGATTGCCCCGGCCATTTCAGTCTTCACGGCTCTGCTGGCCTTTGCTGTCGTTCCGTTTGGACCGACGGATGGTCCCGGGCTCCCATCGTTCATCCGATTCATTATTGCACCGGGGATCGATATTGGCCTGATTTTTATTTTCGCAGTGGGAAGCCTTGCTGTTTACGGAATCGTTCTTGGTGGCTGGGCCTCCAACAACAAGTACAGCGCGCTCGGAGGCCTTCGAGCAAGTGCTCAGGTTGTGAGCTATGAAATTCCGCTTGGCATGTCCGTGCTGGGCATTGCTCTGATCTCAGGTTCACTGAACCTTGAAACGATCATGAAGCAGCAGATCGAGGGCGGGATTACAAGCTGGAACATCTGGTTTCAGCCACTGGCAGCGCTGATGTTTTTCACAGCGTCCCTTGCCGAAGCCAACCGACTGCCGTTTGACCTTGCTGAATGTGAACAGGAACTCGTGGGTGGATGGCATACCGAATACAGCGCGCTGAAATGGGCGTTGTTCTTCCTTGGTGAATACACTCACATGATCACGATCAGCTTCCTGACGTCGATCCTGTTTCTGGGCGGCTGGAACTGCCCTCTCATTGCTGAAGCGACCAGCGATTATCCATTTGTGTGGCTGGTGAAACTGCTGGTGCTGATGAGCAAGGCGTTCTTCTTCATCTGTGTCATCATCATGCTCCGCTGGACCATTCCACGATTCCGCTTTGACCAGCTGATGGAGCTGGCATGGCGAGTGATGATTCCGCTGTCTCTGGCGAACCTTCTGATGGTCATGGTTGTGAAACACTTTGGCCTCAGTCTCTGGTGGCTGTTCCTGGGATCATGCGGCTTGTTTGTGGCATGGGGTCTGATCAGTGCCAGCCTGCGACAGGCCGAAGAGCGATCTCGGCCTGGCTACGTGAAAAAGAAAAAGGCAGCAGCGAAGCACGGACATGGCCACGGCGGTCATGGCCATGCGGCAGCACATTAGACGCAGGTTGAGTGTGTTGTCAGCAAGTCGCAGTTTGTCCTCAGTAATTCAACGGAACCGATCAAAGATCGAAACAGATCAGGGTGATCGAGTATGACTGAAACAGTAAAGAAGAAGAATGTGCGATGGGTCGAGGAACCTGAGATTGGGTTCTGGGAATCGACCTTTGTGCCGGCAATTTTGTCCGGACTGAAAACGACCCTGAAGCACGTCGTGGACCGCAAGCCGGTCACTCAGCAGTACCCGGAAGTCAAGCCGGAACTGCCATTGCACTATCGCGGCGTTCATCGCCTGAATCGCGATGAAAAGGATCGGGTGAAGTGCGTGGCCTGCATGATGTGCGCGACGGCTTGCCCTGCAAACTGTATCTCCATCGAAGCCCAGGCAGCTCCGCCGGAGTGGCCGGACCGTGACAAGTTCTGCAAGACATTCGTTCTGGACGAGCTTCGCTGCATCTATTGTGGCATGTGCGAAGAAGCGTGTCCTGTGGATGCGATTGAGCTGACTCATATTTATGACCTGACCGGAGAAACACGTAGCGATCTGCTGTACGACCGTGAAAAGCTGTTGTCGGTCTTTGATAAGACAAAGAACGACCCACGAGACCCGGTCAGAACTCGACGGGGCAAACTGGGGCCGGCTGCAGAATTTCAGCAGTTGCCAACGCTTAGTCCGGCGACGGTGGTGCCATCGGCTGACCGGGCTGCCAAAGCAGCGACCGCCGGTGTGATTCAATCCGGCTGGGAGGTGAAGTGATGGAGTGGTTTCAGAAGAATCCTCTGGCGCTTGCAGGCCTGATTGCATGGATTGCCGGCATCCTGATGCTGATGCCGGGGCGCAAGACCACATCAGTGAAAACTCCTCGACTGGGACTTTTGGTTACCGCCGCAGGTGTTGTGGTGTTTTGTGCAGGCGTGGGTGGACCAGGAACGGAACTGGCCAATGAAGTGATGTTCTGGACATTTGCGATCTGTGCGCTTCTGTGCGGCGTGTTAATGATCACAGCTCGAAATCCGGTGTACGGGGCTCTCTGGTTTGCCCTTTCGACGCTCAGCACATGCGGCCTCTTTCTGTTGCAGAGTGCACCGTTTCTGGCAGCAGCCACAGTGATCGTTTATGCCGGGGCCGTCATCGTGACGTTTCTGTTCGTCATCATGCTGGCTCAGCAAAGTGGTGCCGCGACATATGATCGCCGTTCGCGAAATGCAATCCCTGTGACGCTGGCATCGTTTGTGCTGCTGGGTGCGATCACGATGACGATTCAAAAGTCACCACCCGAGTTTGCACTGCGAGACCTGGCCGCTGAAGCAAAGGCGGAAGCAGCAGCCTCTCAGTCGTCATTGTCAATGAATCTGGTTGCTGATGAAACCCCGAAAGTGATTCCGCCTTCAATCCCCAATTCGCTGAGTCGGGCAAGTCTCAAGCAGCCAGTTGGCAGCATGAAGGGCCTTGGGAAATCGCTGTTCGGAGATTACCTGTTCGCCGTCGAACTGGCGGGAACACTGCTTTTGGTCGCGTGTATCGGCGCGATTGCGATTGCTCCACGACGTGAGGAGGGAGCACTATGACACCTGAAGACACAAGATACCTTCTCGTCGGAGCCGGCCTGTTTATTCTGGGCGCGATCGGCTTTCTGACTCGAAGAAACCTGATCCTGATGGTGCTCTGTGCGGAACTGATGCTTCACGGCGTCTCGCTCAGCATGGTGACGTTCGGTCGCATTCATCAGACCAATGAAGGTCAGGCGTTTACGATTTTCACGCTGACTGTGGCAGCCTGTGAAGCGGGACTGGCACTGTCACTTGTACTGGCCCTCTATCGCAAATCGCATTCTCTGGACATCCAGCTCTGGAGCGAACTGCGAGACCCGGATGTTGCAGGACCACGACCGGACGAACCGGATGCAGGGTCTGGAACGACCGAGTCATCGTATGGAGAAATTCCAACTCTCACCGTTGCCGGACCGGCTCCTCTGGAGCCGGTGGCAGGTGGTCGGTAGGTCTTTGAGTTCCGGGTGTTCTTTCTGATAAAGCAGTGCAGACATGCCTGAAGATATCCAACTGTTGGTTTTGTGGGCGATACCGGCAGCACCCTTGCTGTCAGCGATTGTGACTGCATTCCTGGGGCCAAAGGTCCTGAAGTCACGCAGTCATCTGCCGTGCTGGTCTGCGCTCGCCCTCTCATTTGTATGCTCCCTTCTTCTTCTGTTCATGGTTCTGCCAGGAATCGAGGGAACCGGAGATGGATACGCTCGAGAGTCAATTGTCTTTGGATTTGAATGGCTGCACGTCGGGTCACTTGAAATTCCATTTCAGCTTCGCGCGGACTCAATGAGCGCGATCATGCTGGCGATGGTGACAGGTGTCAGTTTTCTGGTGTCACTGTTTGGCTCTGGCTACATGCACCACGATCCAGGCTATCCGCGATTCTTTGCCGCCGTCTCCATGTTCGTGTTTTCGATGTGCATGCTTGTGCTGTCGAACAACTTTGCTCAGCTGTTTGTCTTCTGGGAAATGGTGGGGCTTTGCAGCTATCTGCTAATCGGGTTCTGGTTCCACAAACCATCGGCAGCCGCCGCGGCCAAGAAGGCGTTTGTGGTCAACCGAATTGGTGACTTCGGGCTGATCATGGGGATGTTTCTGATCTGGACAAACTTTGGTTCCATCGACTTCCTGCATGTCCTCAGCAGCAAGGAAGTGATTAACCATGTTCATCAGCAGTCACCACAGGTCATCCCGCTGATTTGCTTCTGTCTGTTCCTTGGAGCGATGGGCAAGTCGGCCCAGTTCCCTCTGCAGGTCTGGCTTCCGGACGCGATGGAAGGCCCAACCCCGGTTTCGGCACTCATTCACGCGGCAACGATGGTGACCGCCGGTGTGTATCTCGTGGCACGCTGCACGCCGCTCTTTGTGATGGCTCCAAATGTGCAGATGTTTGTCACTGGCATTGGCGCTGCGACCGCGGTCATTGCGGCACTGACAGCACTGACTCAGACGGACCTGAAACGTGTGCTTGCCTATTCGACTGTCAGTCAGCTTGGATTCATGTTCATGGCTCTTGGCTGCGGTGCGGCGGGAGCGGAGCTGGTCACGCCGGCCGTAACCGCGGGCATGTTCCACTTGTTTACTCATGCGTTTTTCAAAGCACTCCTGTTCCTTGCCGCTGGCAGTGTGATGCACGCAATGGGTGATATCATCGACATGCGACGCTTCAGCGGATTGAAGCATGCTCTTCCGATTACGCACTGGACATTTCTGGTGGGTGCAGCTGCACTGGCCGGAGTTCCTCTGCTGGCAGGTTTCTGGAGCAAGGACGATATTCTGGCGGTGCTTTATGAAGCGTCGCACAGCAAGGAGCATGGCTTGTTCTTCGGAACCATCCTGGTCATTGCCTGTGCAACTGCTCTGCTGACGGCGTTTTACACCTTCAGAGCCTACTTCATGACATTCTGGGGACCAGAGCGATTCCCGGAAGAAGCCGGACATCATCCTCATGAAGCGACTCCGATTATGGCATGGCCGCTCCGAATTCTGGCCGTGTGTGCCGCATTCATTGGACTGGCTGTCGGCCCGACTCATCTGTTTGCATCCTATCTGCACAAGACAGTTGGTCTGACCGCGCCGGAGGCTCATGGGCTTCACTGGAACATCATGGCCCTGTCGACTGTGATTGGAATGGCGGGCATTGGTTTTGCCTGGATGTTCTATGTGGCATCGCCTGGTATTCCTGTGGCGATCGCGAAGGCGATGAAGCCACTCTATCTGATCTCTCAGGGCAAGTTTTTCCTTGATGAAATTCTGTTTGTCCTGGTTGTACTTCCGCTTCGAGGCATCGCGCTGATTGCCACTCTGCTGGACCGTTTCCTGATCGATGGTCTCATCGATTCAGTCGGCGCCATCCCAGGCGTATTGAGTGGTTATCTGAAGCGTCTGCAGTCAGGCCTTGTCACCTCCTACGCAGGAGTGATGTGGCTGGGTGCTGTCGTCGTGGTTGTGATTGCGTTGATTTTGACCTGATCCAGACGCCGTTTTCGGTGCTGTTCCCTGTTGAATGAAGTGGCCTGGTTCCCATGCTTGCACTTCTCTTTATCTGCTTACTGCTTCCGCTCGCGACAGCCGTGCTGCTGATGCTGTTCCGTAATTCGCTGAACACAGCGAATGCCCGATGGGTTGCCGTTACGGGAGCGTCAGTGACGCTGTTGCTCGCCACGCTCCTTGTTTCGCGCTATTACATTGCGGGCATCAAGTTTGGCGAGTGGGGTATGAAGATTCCGGCCCTGGCCTCAACAGTCAGCCGTGATTTTCCAGGAACAGCCATTGTCCCGAAGGTGGAATGCCGCCTTCCGTGGCTGCAGACGGGGACGATGAATCTGGAAATGTACTTCGGCCTGGATGGCATCAGTTCAGCGATGATTGCCCTGACGGCACTGCTCACGTTCAGCTCCATTCTGATTTCGTGGGAAGCGATCAAAGATCGAGCCGCTGAGTTCTATGCGGCTCTGTTGATCCTGCAGACCGGACTGATCGGAGTCTTCTGCTCGTTTGACCTGCTGCTGTTCTACGTGTTCTTTGAAATGACCCTGATTCCACTGTTCTTCCTGATTGCCATCTGGGGCGGTCCGGATCGGAAGTGGGCGGCTGTCAAATTCTTCCTGTACACACTTGCGGGAAGCCTTGTGACTCTGTCAGGACTGATCTATCTGGTCCTGCATGTCGCCGGCGCTGGCCTGAAGAACCCGACTTCGCTGCCCGCGTTGTCTTCATGGCTTTCGTATCCAGAGCATGCGTTGCCACTGGAGCTACAGCGCTATCTGTTCCTTGCAATCTCCATGGGCTTCCTGATCAAGGTGCCGGTGTTCCCGTTCCATACATGGCTTCCTCTGGCTCACGTGGAAGCTCCGACAGCGGGAAGTATCGTACTGGCCGGTGTTCTTCTGAAGCTGGGAACCTATGGCTTCCTGCGTATCTGTCTGCCGCTGTTGCCTGCCGCAAGCCGTGATCTCGGACTGCCGCTGATCGGCCTGCTGTCTGTAATCGGAATTATTTACGGATCCCTTTGTGCACTGGCCCAGCGAGACATTAAGAAGCTGGTGGCTTACAGTTCGGTGGCGCATCTCGGTTTCTGTATGCTGGGGCTTTTTGCTCTGAACACGGAAGGAATCACGGGCAGTGTGCTGCAGATGATCAATCACGGCCTTTCCACGGGTGCGTTGTTTATCATCGTCGGCATGGTCTATGAACGATACCATACGCGAATGATGGACGACCTTGGCGGACTGGCAAGCAAGCTTCCGCTGATCGGTATCAGCATGGTCTTCATTTCGATGTCCAGTATCGGACTGCCGGGGCTGAATGGGTTTGTGGGTGAGTTTCTGTCGCTGGCAGGGATGTTCAAAGCAAACCCTGTCTACGCTGCTCTTGGCACGACAGGTGTCATTCTGGGAGCCTGGTACTTGCTGACAGCCGTGCAGCGAGTCTTCTTTGGTTCTCTGCGTGAACCGCATCATCATGGAGACGATGAGATCACGGACATGAACGCCCGCGAATTTCTGGCACTTGCTCCACTGGCTGCTCTGTGTCTCTGGATTGGTGTGAAGCCTGCGACACTGATTGATCTGATCGAGCCGGACGTGAAGGCCGTGGCAAGAGTTCTGAAAGCGGATGCAACACCATCCGAACTTCCAGAACAGGCTTCTGTCGAATAGCAGTACCCGGTCCTTGTTCCTGAATTTCTGTTCCTTTGATTTATCCGAGACTTAGCCGTGCCCGCATTTAAAGAACTGAATCAGGCTGCTGGACTGATCATTCCGGAAATCATCCTGATTGCCACGGTTTGCATCATGTTTCTGGCGGCACCGTTCCTGGTCAGTGAACATGGCAAAACCACTTCCGGGCTTCGCCATCGCTGGGGCATCTTTGCAATCCTGTCATTGCTCTGTGCAGGGTACGCATGGCTTGGAACGCCGATGACCGAATCAACGGCCGGTCCATTTATTTCAGATTCCTTCGCATGGTTTGTCCGCGGCCTGACTCTAGGCTGCGGTATTCTGCTGACACTGGTTCTGTGGGATCAAACGGATGATTCAACGGCAGCAGAATCGTTTGCCTGTCTGCTTGCAATCCTGGCGGGTGTGAATTTCGTTGCCCTCTCCAATGACCTCGTTGGCGTCTTTCTGGGACTCGAACTGGTCAGTATCCCAACCTACATCCTGCTGTACCTGGGACGAAACGACTGGATGTCGCGTGAAGCCACGATCAAGTACTTTCTGCTCAGCATCTTCTCGTCTGCGTTTGTTCTTTACGGGATGGCCTGGCTGTTCGGAATGAATGGCACGACAAACCTCTCTGCCATCGCTGCAAAAGCATCCCTGGTGTCTCAGCACGGCATGATTCGAGTTGCTCTGATGCTGGTCGTCGCGGGGCTGAGTTTTCGACTGACGGCGGTCCCGTTCCACTTCTATGCACCGGACGTCTTTCAGGGAGTTGCATCGTCTTCTTCAGCGATGCTGTCCGTGTTGCCAAAGATCGTGGGATTCGCAGCCTTGCTCCGAATTCTGCCTGTCTGCTTTGGAACAGCGTCCATTACAGAATGGGAGCCGGCTGCACCCATCAAGAGTATTCTCGTCTGGCTGGCCGTGATCACAATGTTCCTCGGAAACATCCTTGCGATGCGGCAGACAAACATTCTCCGCCTCCTTGCCTATTCAAGTATTGCTCACGCAGGTTACATGATGGTCGGCCTGATCGTTGGCAGCTCTGCCGGGGCGACCAGCGGTGTTGCCTCTCTGCTCTTCTATGTTACGGTCTACGGTGTCGTTTCCATTGGCCTGTTTGCTTTGATCGCAGCAGCGGGAAGTGCGAACCGTCCGGTTCGAGCAACTGCAGATCTGGCGGGGCTGAGCCGCACGCGTCCTGTGATCGCATTCCCGATGACCGTTTGTCTGTTCGGCCTCAGCGGTTTGCCGCCTACCGGTGGATTCATCGGCAAACTGAACCTGTTCCTGTCTGCGTGGTCGGACGGTTCACGGGATGGAAGAATTCTGGCGATCGTTCTGGCCGTGAATGCGGTCATTGCGGCCGGGTATTACCTCCGACTGATTGGCACGATGTACTTTGAACAGTCCACCACGGTTGATGAGCCTGTTGTGCGACCGGCATCGTGGGTTGCTGGCGGCGTCGCTGCAGCGGGGTCACTGCTGTTGTTCCTGAAGCCACAGTGGCTGTGGGACGCAGCAAAAGCAGCAGCCGGAATTCTCTCCGCCTGAGAAACGCTGAAGCGTCCGGCCCTGGTGCAATCTGCCTGCCGGAGACATTCTTTTGAACGAGCTGACTCGGACAATCCTGAACGCTCGCGGCCCGCGGCATTCCGTCGATCCATGGCGGCCGTGGGCCTTTTTTGTGGAACAGGAACATTCAAGAAACGGTCGAGTCGAAGATGTCTCAACCCTCTTCCTGACAAATCGTGAATGCCCGTTTCACTGCCTGATGTGTGACCTGTGGAAGAACACCACAGAGTCGACTGTCCCTGAAGGTGCGATCCCCGCTCAGATTGACTTCGCACTGCAGCAATTGACTCTTTCGCCACACCTGAAACTGTACAACAGCGGCAACTTCTTCGATCCGCGAGCGATCCCGCGATCCGACTGGCCTGCCATCGCCCAGCGCGTGGCAAGGTTCGAGACGGTTGTTGTGGAAAATCATCCGCGGCTTGTAGGCCCAGGCTGTGCTGAGTTTCAGCAGCTCTGCGGGACCCAGCTGGAAGTGGCTCTGGGACTCGAAACATCCCACGCAGAAACACTGGCCGCGCTCAACAAGCAGATGACCACCGACGATTTTGCCGATGCCTGCAGACAGCTCTTGCTGCACGGTATCCTGATTCGAGCTTTCATTCTGTTCAAACCTCCCTGGACGACGGAGCAGCAGGCAATCCAGCGAACGGTTGAGTCTGTTCGGTTTGCTTTCGACTGTGGAGTTTCATGCTGTTCCATCATTCCCGTTCGAACCGGTAACGGATACATGGAACAACTGCAGCAGGCCGGACATTATGAACCTCCGAAGCTGAGTTCTCTTGAGTCGGTGTTGCAGACGACGCTGGAATGGAACAGGGGTCGTGTTTTCGTCGACCTTTGGGATGCCCGGCAGTTTGCCGACGATTTCAGTCACGCAGATGATCAGCTGGAACGCCTCAACCGAATGAATCTTACGCAGCGCTGTGAATGGGGATCTCCCGGCAACACAGCTCAACACACCACGCGACAAGAATAAGTCACTGCAGGTCGAAGTCCTTCATCAGCGATTGAACTGGCTCGGAATACAACCATGGGCCAATGGCATCGGATCGTTCCAGTCCATGTTCGGTCAGGCAGATTGTCTCAACCGTTGTTTCAATGAGCCCGGCTTCATTCAGTGCGGTCAGTTCTGGAAAGTGCTCCATGACTTCACATCCGAATCGGAAACGATATTCCGATCGCTTCAGGCCGGATGTTTGAAGCAGGCCAAGAATCAGAAATCGCCTCCGCTGTTCCTCAAGGGAGAGCCTGAAGCCGTAACGCGCCATGGAAAAGGAGTCGACCGGACGATTGAGATAATCCATCAGAATCGACCGGACGCCCTGACGCCCGACCGCGAATTCTGTCGAATAGTGCAGCGACGCTGTATAAGACCGAGCACCACAGCCAAGACCGATCATGCCGTCTGACTGACAGCGATACTGTGGATCAGGTTTTGAATCACTCGCCACGCCAGCGCGCTGAACTCCCGTTTCAGCCGACTCTTGATCGCGGCAAGATTGGTGGGACGATTCGCCCTGATCAGTCTTCAGCCGTCGGAACATTCGCATCGAAACTTGCTCATACTCACTGGCCAGAAGAAACTCCCTGGCAGCGCGATACGCCTCGAGGCGCTGATCGTCCCAGGATCGCTCCAGTCGTCCAAGTCCCGTCAGAGGTCGAACGTACAGCGGGTACAGATACAGTTCTTCCGGCTTCCAGCGGAGCGCTTCCTGGACACACTTCATCCACTGTTCGGTTGACTGCCCTTCTCCGCCGTAGATCAGGTCGATATTCAGGATGGGAAATCGGTGACGTCGAATTTCAGACAGAGCAAACTCGACGTCGTGACGCTTCTGAGGTCGGCCCAGGCGATGAGCTTCCGCTTCGTCGAACGACTGAATCCCGATACTGACGCGGTCGGATCCAAACTCGGCAAGCAATGACAGTTTCTCGTCATCAACCGTGGCCGGAGACACTTCCACGGAGACGGGAATGCGGGTTCCGTCAGCTCCCATGGTGCGGCAAATCTTCAGCAGCGTCTCAAGTTCGCGCGCGCTGAGGAACGTCGGAGTCCCGCCGCCAATGGCGAGCTGGCCAAAGGTCGCATTCGAATCGAGCGAGCGCCGGACCTGAGAGGCCTCGTCCGAAATCTGCCGGAGATAACGCTGAGTCAGGCCGGCCTCGGGATTTGCCTGAGTAAACAGGTTGCAGAACCCACAGCGGTGCTCGCAGAACGGCACGTGCAGGTAGAGGAACAGTGACGACTGCTTTTCTGTTGCCCACAGGTCCGAAAGAGCAACGGGCTGGTCGAAGACGCGATAGGCCGTCTTATGAGGATACGAGTACGTGTATCCCTGATACGGAGACTCCTTCAGCAGGCTCTCAGCGAGGTCGATGGCTGTGACAGACGTGTCCGTATTCGACATTGGCGGTTCTGTGAAAGGGTCTGACGCTAGCCGATCTTCGGAAGCGAAAACTCGGCGTATGGAACGTTCCACACTACGGGATGAGCCAGTCGATGTCCAACGAAGCTGTCTTCACCGTAAGCAGTCCCATGGTCCGAACAAACGATACCGAAGACGGATGACCGATGGCTCAGAAAATCAAACAGCCTCGGCAACTGAGAATCCACATACTCCAGCGCGGCGGCCTGCGTCTCCACGGAATCCACCTGAGCGCCGTCAACGTACATGCAGTTCGGCTGATGCAGCGCGGACACGTTGATGAAGAGAAAAACTCGCTGGTCCGGAGGTCGTCTCTGAATTGCCTGAACGGCAACATCCACCTGGTTGCGAGTCGACTCACGCTCTGTAACACCCAGCTCTTTCGACCAGAAACTCTCATGGAACAGGCTCGGGAGGACTCGTCCAAGAGGTGTCAGGCGGTTGAAGAACCCGACTCCTCCAACACAGAGTGTGTGGTATCCCCGGTGTGCAAGGGCCGTCACAACATCAGGTTCGTCAAACACCCATGTTTCTTCCGTTGTCGTTTCGCTGCCCGGGAACCGTGCTGCGTAAAGTCGCGGATGTGGACCGGGTGTCGCCGGGGTCGGCAGAAAGCCCGCGAAGAACGCATGATGAGCCGCGTAGGTGAAGCTCCCTGGCGAATGTCGAAGCTGCCAGCCGCTGGGAATCAGTCGCTTCAGGTTGGGCGTCCTGCCCTGCTCCATCGTCATCTGAGCCACATCCCAGCGGAGCGTGTCCAAAGTCACGAACAGGATGTCCGCTTTGCCGATGACGGATTTCATTGTTAGAGTCTTGTGCAGGTCGCTTTGAGAAAGAATGTTCGTGCTGCACGCAGGATATGTCTCACGAGCGTACTTCCAAACGAACGGACACCATTCCCCGAAAGACGTTTCCAGATTCTTCAGTGCCTGTTTCATGCAGATTCGCATCGCCCAAACAGTTTCAGTCACGGAAGCGGAAGGCCCAGGTCGACGGTTCGCGATCTGGGTGCAGGGTTGCCCTCTGCGCTGTGCTGAGTGCTGCAATCCCGAAATGCTGACGTTTGAAGGCGGGAGTGATGTTGAAATGGACCAGCTTCTGGCAGACATCCTTGCAGCCAGGGAGTTGGGCATTGAAGGCATCACGCTCATTGGCGGAGAACCCTTTGCACACGCGTCCTCGTTGTCCGCCCTGGCTGCCGAAGTCAGGAAAGCAGGCCTGAGTGTCATGGTGTTTTCCGGCTACATGCTGTCCGAACTGCAACAGATGAATGACGACGGTGTTCAAACGCTGCTGTCGGAAACCGACATTCTCGTAGACGGCAGATACGACAGAACTCAGCCGGATACCACACGGCGCTGGATCGGCTCTGCGAATCAGCAGATTCACTTCCTGAGCGATCGCTATTCCGCAGACGATTCGTGCTGGACGAAACCAGACACTCTGGAATTCCGGTGGGACGGACGAGAACTTCTGGTGAATGGCTTCCCGGCGAAACCAGCCGTATCAATGTGGCGGTCCATTCGAAAGAGCGGTGTCGAATGAATACTGCAGAAGCAGTGAAGGAAGTGAGCGCCTTTGAAGCAAGCCTGTTAAGGATTCTGCGATGTCTGATGCATCGAGTTTCCGCCGAACAGGTTCTGCCTCTTCTGATCCGTGCGGAAAAACGACCTCGCTGTCTGAGTGCGCACTGCGTTGATCTGATTCGCGATGCACTGTCCAAAGGGACAACAGAATGGCTCGCTCGCGCCGGTTGGCAGGTCTCACAGTTTCGAAGGACGAATGATCCGGAGACCGTTTCAAACGGGCGGCTCTGGAACCGCCATGCTCCGTCAACGATGCAGCTGACGTTTTCCCGAAACAGCCTTGAGCTTCTGCTGTGGCTGACCAGTGAGAACTTCACGGACACGAAGACGCTTCCGGCCGTTGACTCGAATACGCTGACATCCGGCGATCGACTTTTTCTCCTGATGTCTTTCGGTGCCCTCCGAACAATACTGGGAGCATCGACGCTGCTGAAGACAAGCGTCTGTGGTGACGCAACACTGATGGCGATGATGTACCCGGCGGATGTCGCAGTGCTGGATGCCAAAGCACGGCTGGCCGCTGATCGGTTGTTTCAGGCGAAGGACGTCTGGCTTCTGGAAGCCCTGCAGTTGCCGCTGGCTCAGATGTGGTTCCGTACGGAGCGCGACAAACGCGTCTCATCGAACGACTCGGATGTCCAGGCCATTGGTGTTCTTCAGGCCGCGATACTCGAACAGCTGCTGCCTGCCGCAGAGAAGGCGCGCCGACAGGATTTGTGCCTGTTCCTGCTGGAAGCTGGCCGCCTGCTGTTTTCCTCCGCGTCCGACGATCAGTGGTTTCATCGCCTGGACCTCCGCACTCGCCGCATGCATGAACGGACTCAGATCTATCGCGCGGGTCTGGCATGGTTCCTCAGCCTCGAACAGCTCGCTCGATGGACTCTGCAGGCCCAGAACGTCAGCTTCTATGATGAGGACTATCGGACCAGTCAGTTCTGGAAGGCCGAATGGGAGCGACTGGGTGGCACTGGAATTTGCCTGCGGGCTCGCCAGATCATCGAACGAGTCGACATTGCCCGTGCGGTTGGCGCTGGGAACTGATTTTTCCACGGCGAATTTCAAGAGTTCCGAGCCGTCGTGGAACTCGCCAGAGTTCCCATCTTCAACGACAGTCGTGGGATGCTGGGCGAGGAATCTCCTGGGATCTCTGGCGAGCGGGATGCAGGATCTCTGGCGAGATCCACTACAGTTACTGATTCACTGCCTGCTCTGGAAAACGCTGCCTCAAAACGAAGCCCAGACCTCCGTTGTTTGGATCTGAAATCAGGCGTTCAGCTGTTCGCCATTTGCAATTGGCGTGTTTTTGCCGTTAGCATGCTCGTCCCTTGCCAGTACGGGGCCTGCCAGAATGACGCGGGGCCGATGTGTACTGAGGACGACGGTTGTCGTCCGGGATGCAGATGTCACTTTTCCCACCCACTTGACCTTCAGAGGTACTCAACCGATGTCAGACACGAACGCACCGAGCGCACCAAACGCTCAGCGTCTCCTTTGGGCCGGCTTTATGGCCATTTTGGCCGCCGGTGTTGGATTTTCCATTCGAGGCGGGATTCTTGGCCAGTGGGCCGAACAGTACGGTTTCACGATGACCGAACTTGGCGGTATCACTGGCGGTGGTCTGACCGGTTTCGGACTGATCATTCTGCTGAGCTCGTTTCTGGCAGACACAGTTGGATACGGCAAGCTGATGGCTGCCGCTTTCCTGACACATCTTGTCTCAGCGATCCTGACTCTGGCGGCAGGATGGGCTTTCACAGCTGGCGGAAAAGATGCAGCCTATCAGTGCCTCTTCTGGGGCATGTTCCTGTTTGCTATTGGAAACGGCATTGCAGAAGCGGTTGTGAATCCGCTGGTTGCCACGCTGTTCCCTGAGAACAAGACTCACTACCTGAATATTCTGCACGCCGGATGGCCAGGTGGACTGATCGTCGGTGGTCTTGCGTCTTACTTCATGAATCCGGACGGAGCGAAGGCGGTCGCATGGCAGATCCAGATCTCTCTGTTCATGGTTCCAGTCGTTCTGTACGGAATGATGCTGCTTGGTCAGAAGTTTCCAAAGTCAGAAGCCAGCCAGGCTGGTGTCGACATGAGCGCCATGGTTTCTCAGCTGTTCGCACCATTGATGATCGTGCTGCTGATCATTCATGCAATGGTCGGCTATGTTGAACTCGGAACAGACTCCTGGATTTCCAAGATCACCGGATCCATCATGGCGTCGCCGCAGAAGGGTCTGCTTCTGTTCGTTTACACATCGGCCCTGATGTTTGCTCTGCGATTCTTTGCCGGTCCGATCGTGCATCGCATTTCTCCGCTCGGACTCCTGTGCGTCAGCGGTATCCTCGGCTTCGTCGGTCTGAACCTGCTGGGAACTGCAACGTCTGCCATGCTGTGTATTGTTGCTGCCACCGTTTACGCTGCCGGCAAGACCTTCCTTTGGCCAACCATGCTGGCCGTTGTTTCAGAACAGTTCCCAAAGGGTGGTGCTATCACGATCGGTGCCATTGGTGGCGTCGGAATGCTGTCTGCCGGTCTTCTGGGCGGTCCCGGCATTGGCTTCAAGCAGGACTACAATGCGTCTCACAAACTGCAGGCCGACAACGTTGAAGTGTATGATCGATACAAGGCTCCTAAAGACAGCTCCTTCATGGGCTTCAAAGTCGTGGGACTCGACGGTGCCAAGGTTGGCGTTCTTGACGACAGCGGCAAGGAACTGGCTCGCGCTGGTGAACTGCTGAAGAAGGAAAATAAGACAGACGACAACCACGCCGCTCTCTCAAACTGGTGGGCGGAAGCCTCCAAGACTGCTGAAGCTGACAAAAAGCTTGTTACAGAAGCCAACCTGCACGGCGGTCGAACAGCTCTGAAACTGACCTCCTTCGTTCCTCTGACAATGGCTGTCCTGTACCTGCTGTTGATTCTGTACTTCAAGGCGAAGGGCGGCTACAAGGCTGTGCACGTCGAAGGTGCAGCTCCCTCGGGCCACTGACAGTCGATGCTTCAGCTGTGAGGCTTGAAGTCTCCTTCAAAAACAAAGCCCGGTCGCATGCGACCGGGCTTTTTGTTTTGACACACAGGACTACCGCAGAAACCTCGCAAAGACTCGCAGCCATCGCATAAAGAAGAGCCTGCTGGCAAGGCTTTCCAGCCGGTTTGCAAGTTTGAAGTGAGCATCAACGGCGGCTGCGTCCGCATCGAAATTATTGAAGCCGCATCCAACACAAAATCGCTGGTTCGCGTCCAGAGGCTTTCCACAGCCACCGCACTTGTTGGCACCGACCTTCTCTGACTTTTCCCCTGCCGCAAGCCGTTCCGGCCGAGCCGGCTTCTTCGGCTTACGGACTGGTGCTGGCGGAAGCTCACCGATCGCTTCCTCCCTCACAAAGTCCTGGAGATCCGGAAAGTCGTCGAACGTCTCTGAACCGGAGGTCTCCAGCTCTTCCAGTGTCTCAACCGGCGGCTCCGATCCACGTTCCCCTGGCACGGTCACAGCCTCCCCACATTGTGGACATGGAAACGATCGACCGATGTGGCCTGGCTTCGCGTTCAGCTTGGCCGAACAGCCTGGGCAGCGAAATCGGATCATTGAGGATTCCTCGACAGCGGAGTTCCGCAGTGGCAACTGAGGTTCAGTCTTAACAGCCCGTGGAAAACAAGGCTGTTGATAGTCGGATCAAAACGTGGCGGATTACGATTCGGCGCAAAAAAAGAGCCCCTTTCAAAAGGGGCTCTTCACTATTTTCAATCCGCCAAACTGATGCAATCAGCTGGCTGGCTTTTCAACAACCTGCAGGCCAGGCACCGTGATTGAAGTCACTTTCACGCGAGTGTGCTTCTGGCGGTGACCAGTGTGACGACGTGAATTCTTGCGGCGGCGAAGCTTCTGAATTTCGAGCTTTGGCCCCTTCTCTTCTGCGATCAGGACTTCTGCCGTCACTGTCGCACCTGAAATGACCGGAGTGCCAATCACGCTGGCTCCACCGCCATTTGCCAGCAGAACGCGATCAAACGTAATCGTCGCTCCGGCCTGGACTTCGTTTTCGTAGTCAACTGACAACACGGAGCCCGTCTGGACTCGATGCTGTCGGTTTCCGTTTTCAATTACCGCGAACATTTCAGTTTCCACCTTCAACCAATGTCGTTGAGACAAACCGCCTGGGTACTGAATTTTTGTTCAGATTTATGACCCGGCCGCAAAGAGAATCGCGAAGTGTAGCGTTAGGATTCGGTCTATTCGAGTCGGAAACACAGGAAGTTTCGCGGTTGGGGACAGGATTTCCATGAACTGGCGGCCTACCGATCCGCGGTGAGCATCATGCGAAGCCGGTTGAGGGCCGTACGGGCGGCTCGCTGGCGGAAGATTGCCAGGTTGCCAGTCATGCTGACGTCGAATGTTTCGAAAGCGGACCTGCTGGCGACGGCCACAAGGCCCCGACGAATCGTGACGCCGCTCTCGGCCTTTTCGTCTTCAAATGGCGACGAAAGGAGAATGAAATCCACGGAGTGGGCTCGGAAGAAACCGGACACAGAATCCTGCGCCACCTGCGACCAGGATTCCAGTGACTTCTGCACGGCGGCCGGAGACCCCGTTGCCGGCAACTTCAACCCGCTCCATGCACCCGGCATCACCATGGCCTGGTCAACGACCGAACTGAGCGACTCCGATTCCGTCATCCACATGGCCAGCAAGCCGCCGGTCGTGGAGCCTTCGATCAGAGCGATCTTCTGGTGACGAATCTGCAGCAGTCCGCCGACCACATCGTGAAGCTCAGCATCGCCTTCCCCATAGACAGCTTCGCCAAGCTTTTCCCGAATCACAGCGTCGGTCTCTTCGCACATCTGATGAGCCTGTTCGGCGGATTCCGAACGCGCGGTGATCCACAGTGAGATGACGGCTTCGCTGGCGGTGATACCGACTTCCGGGTTTCGTCCGCGAGCCGTCAAATCTCCCAGCATGCGTTCCGCATCAGATTCGCCGTAGCCAAACGTGCGAATGACCTTTCGGCACATCTGCATGCCGCTGCTGAGCAGATGCGGGCGAACGTTCTTTTCGAACATCGGCTTCATTTCGGCCGGCACACCCGGCATCGCGGCAAGGAAGCACACATGGTTTTCCTTCACCGTGCGAACTCGCATCAGCACACCCGGCGCTGTGCCGCAGCTGTTGGGAATCGACTCTGCATGCTCCGGCCGATCCGCCTGACGCTGATTGCGCTCCGGCATCGTTCGGCCTCGAGCAGTGAAGATCGCTTCGATCTGCCTCAGCGAATCCGGATCGCGCACGAGCTGCTGGTCGAAGGCTTCCGCCATGGCTTCGCGAGTCAGATCGTCCAGCGTCGGGCCAAGTCCGCCAGTGATCAGAACGACTTCGGCTCGCTGTGCTGCCGCGCGAAGTTCTTCAACGATTGAAGGCATCTCGTCGGCGAGTGTTGTGTGTCGAGTCACCGTCCAGCCGAGCGATTCCAGTTCGCGGCTGAGCCACTGGCTGTTGGTATCCAGCTTGGAACCACAGGTCAGTTCCGTTCCAATGGCGATGATCTCGGCACGCATCGGCTATTCCCATTCAATAGTCGCGGGTGGCTTCGAGCTGACGTCGTAAACGACTCGATTGATGCCGCGAACGGAGTTAATAATCCGAGTGGAGATCTTGCCAAGGATGTCCCACGGGAACTGGTACCAGTCCGCCGTCATGAAGTCTTCCGTCTGCACCGCGCGGATCGCCGCTACGTTCTCATACGTTCGATCGTCACCCATAACTCCGACGGTCTGAACCGGCAGCAACACGACGAATGCCTGCTGAATCTCACGATACAGCCCAGCGGCGTAAAGCTCTTCGATCAGGATCGCATCGGCTTCCCGAAGGACTCGCAGGCGTTCTTCCGTCACTTCGCCCAGACATCGAACGGACAAGCCAGGTCCTGGGAACGGATGACGCCAGACCATCGTTTCCGGCAGCCCCAGTTCCAGTCCCATGCGGCGCACTTCGTCCTTGAAGAGATCTCGCAGAGGTTCAATCAGCTCAAAGCCAAGCTCTTCCGGCAGACCACCGACATTATGATGAGACTTGATCGTGGCAGCGGGACCATCCGGGTTTGCTCCGGATTCAATCACGTCAGGATACAACGTTCCCTGAGCCAGAAACTTTGCGTTCTCAATCGACTTTGCTTCGTCCCGAAACACATCGATGAAGACCTTGCCGATGATCTTGCGCTTCCTCTGAGGATCCGAGACTCCGGCGAGTTCACCGAGGAATCTTGCGGAGGCATCAACGACATGCAGGTCGGTCTTGAAGTGACCGGTGAACTGTTCTTCGACCTGACGACGCTCGTCTTTTCGCAGCAGACCGTTGTCGACAAAAATGCAGGACAGCTGATCGCCGATGGCTTCGGAAATCAAAGCAGCAACGACGGAGGAATCCACGCCGCCGGAAAGACCGCAGATCACTCGATCCGTTCCGACTCGTTCGCGAATCTTCTGCTTTTGCTGTTCAATCAGCGAGCTGATTCGCCAGGTGCCTTTGCAGCCGCAGATGTTCTTCACGAAGTTGGCGAGCAGCTGGCCGCCGAATTCCGTGTGAGTCACTTCCGGGTGAAACTGAATGCCGTAAATTGGCAGCGTGCGATGTCGCATCGCCGCGTTCGGGCAGGTCGCCGTGGAAGCGATCGATTCGTAGTCGCCCGTCAGCAGCTCGACCTGATCGCCATGACTCATCCACGCGGTGAACGTGGAAGGAATGCCCTGGAAGAGCGGATTGCCGGCGGCCGAGTCCAGCAACGAACAAGGCGACCGACCAAACTCACGCGAATGAGCCGGCAGAATTCGGCCGCCCAGGGAATAGCACGTGATCTGCATTCCGTAGCAGATCCCCAGGACAGGTATCCCCAGCTCAAAGATCTTTGGATCGACTTTCGGAGACCCTTCGCCGTAAACACTGGCCGGACCACCAGACAGAATCAGGCCTTTGGGATTCAAAGCGCGAATGCGTTCGGCCGTCAGATCATGGCGCACAATCTGGCAGAACACGTTTTGGTCGCGGACGCGTCGTGCAATCAACTGTGCTGTCTGGGAACCGAAGTCCAGGACGAGCACTTTTTCTTCGGACGAGGATGCTGAGGTTGATGCTTGGGCGGCGCTGGCCGCTGTTCCGGTCGCAGACATGTGCAGTGATTCAGAGTCAAAACCAGATGTCTTCCTGCTACTCCATACTCATTTTCAGCAGGGAAACGGAACAGGCTATCAGACGGGAATCTGTTCGAACAGGGTCCACCGTCTGGTGCGTTCCCGGGCCGCGATTTTCTCGCTTTTCAACGGTCTATTCTTCGCGAAGTAACGCAAAGCCGCGAATCGTGTAAATCAGTCCGCTCCAGACGGTCACCGCAACGGCCACGTACAACAGCAGATCTCGAACGGTCGGAAGCCACGACCACGCAAGGTCCGGCGACATCGACAGCAGGCTTCCTGTCACGGCGACGCACTGCAGTGCCATCTTGAGTTTGCCGGACAGGCTGGCGGAGAAATCTTTACCCTCTTTCTCCAGAATGCCACGGAGGCTGGAGACGAACATTTCTCGCCCGATAATGATGATCACCATCCATGCTCGCACGCCGGAATCGGTTGCACCCTGCTTTTCCAGCAGAAACACGAATGTGCCGCAAACGATAACCTTGTCCACAAACGGGTCAAGGATGCGACCAAGCACTGTGATTTGCTTGTTCCGCCGAGCCAAATAACCGTCCAGCGCATCCGTGGAGGCGGCGAACACAAACAGAGCGGCTGCGGTAATCCACTGGCCGCCCACCGCAATCATGGCGAACAGGACAAAGGACAGCAGCAGTCGAACCGACGTAATCAAGTTCGGCAGATTCAATGCATGACGACCCAGCACCGGCTGTTTTCGAGCAGCCGTGAGGGGCTTGGTAGCAATGGAATCCGGAGTCGACATGCCACAAGTCTACTCCGCGGCCTGGCGACTTGACAGAGCCCTGCCCTGCCCCCGCACGAGATTCCGGATTTCTTCACAATCCGAACCCGTAGGTCTCGCCTGCCGGGCGAGACTTTCGCCGCAAGGCGAACCTTGGTTCTCGCACGTCCATGATGCCAAAGCCACAATGCCATACGAACACGCATGGCCGAGGCTGCGTTTCCACGCCCATCTGCTATCCCATGGCACATCCTCAGGGCGCTGGTCGCGGCAAGCCGCGAAGTGCCGCTCGGCAAGCGGCACCTACTGTAGGTCTCGACTGCCGGGCG
>VFQT010001549.1_pt1 | contig 27163 bp, 23 predicted proteins | sample 3512381 | NCBI WGS metagenome assembly VFQT01 (sample SAMN10412376, study PRJNA504923) | tailings metagenome | isolation source: Relicate 2 Philex TSF3 active mining site | place: Philippines: Tuba, Benguet | collected 2017-08-29
ACCTTTGCACCCACGATGGCACCCGTTACCTTTGCACCCACCTTTGCACCCACGATGGCACCCGTTACCTTTGCACCTACCATGGCACCCGTTACCTTTGCACCCACGATGGCACCCGTTACCTTTGCGCCTACTAGGGCACCCATCGGTGCACCCATCAGTGCACCCACCTTTGCACCTACTAGGGCACCCATCAGTGCACCCACCTTTGCACCTACTAGGGCACCCATCAGTGCACCCACCTTTGCACCTACTAGGGCACCCATCAGTGCACCCACCTTTGCACCTACTAGGGCACCCATCAGTGCACCCACCTTTGCACCTACTAGGGCACCCATCAGTGCACCCACCTTTGCACCTACCATGGCACCGGCTATGGCACCTACGCCCAAGATTTATTTGGCAGCTACAGGGTATTATCCTCCCTATACCGTTGGGTCCCCACCTACCATTTCTGGGGAAATTATGCAGTTTAGGGGCAATAGTTGGTTAAATTACCCAAACACCACCTTTGATATGTCCATGGGATTCTCCTTCATTGCCTATTTTCGTTTTACAGCAGATTCTAGGTGGCAAAGAGTCTTTGATTTTGCAAACGGTTCCCCCGATAAAAACATTATATTCGCACAAAAGGAAGACACAAATCAATTTCGGTTTTCTATATTCAATGGAACAACGGAATACCCATGTGACGGAGGTACAATAACCTACAATACGTACCAAAAATTTGTAGGTATATATGACCCTTTGCCAAGGACAATTACTACGTACATCAACGATTCAATGGTTAGATCAATCACGCTCGTAAACCCAATCATGGACACTAGGACATTGCGAAACTGCTACATCGGGAAATCAAATTGGGATGAACCACTCGCTCAGATGGATCTTGGATTTCTTTACATATACAATCAAGTACTCTCACCAACCTTTATGCCTACAAACGCGCCTGTTACCTCCGCACCTACGAGGGCGCCTGCATCCATTCCGGAAAATGCCCTACTGGACAGTAACATTAACACCGCTGTGTCCGATTACTTCTCCGGGAACAACGACAGAAAAAACCAAGTCATTGCAAGGTACGGGGACATACCACAATGGGATGTTTCCAGAGTCACGGATATGTCAGGTCTTCTAGCATTCAGGAACAATATTCCCGATATATCGAAATGGGACACCAGTAATGTTACCAATATGGCAAAGATGTTCTTGGAATGCAGATCGTTTAACCAACCTCTGCAAAATTGGAATACCAGTAACGTGACCAATATGACCGGAATGTTTACTGCTTGCAACCAATTTAACCAGCCTTTGCAAAATTGGGACACCAGTAATGTGACCAGTATGGAAGAAATGTTTCTAGAGTGTACTTCATTCAACCAACCTCTGCAAAATTGGGACACAGGCAACGTGACCAATATGGGGCAAATGTTTTTAAAGTGTACTTCGTTTAACCAACCTTTGCAAAATTGGAATACCGGTAACGTGACCAATATGTTTAAAATGTTTTCCATGTGCATTTCATTTAATCAACCTCTGCAAAATTGGGACACAGGCAACGTAACCGACATGTCAGTAATGTTTTCGGGAATAACCGGTTTTAATCAAGATATAAGCAATTGGAATACAAGCAAAGTTATTTATATGGACGCAATGTTTTCAGGGTGTACTTCGTTTAACCAACCTATACAAAAGTGGAACACACAAAGTCTCATATATATGCCACGCATGTTCTATAACGCAAAGGCATTCAATCAAATAATTTGCTGGGACCGTTCCAAGATCGCCGATATAACCGACTGGAACGTAGGCAGTGGCGCAGTATGGTGCTAATCACGTTATTTTAGCCATGAGCTGCTTTCTTATATTAACCAATGTGAACATACCACGCCCTATAAGATTACACGATATATACGTACCCATTTTCTTATTCTCATCTTTCAACAACTTTAACGTAACTTTCTTACCGGAATCTTGCAAACTCCTATATATATCAGCCAATTTTAATAACATCTTCTCATCAACCGTATCTTTACTTTCCTTTAACTCCTCAATACCATTCAATAACTTTTGTATATCTTCCACATTATTTTCCAAATTTTTACACACCTTGTATTGCTGATTCAACGACGTTTTCATATCTTGAATATACTTCATTGTACTACTAACTCTCAAATTAACCTTTACCACATTATCCATAATTGCCTTGATTTTCTTATTCTTTCCTATATTCATGTACAATTGCTTACCCAACTCAATCACCGCCTTCAACCTACTAGGGTGATTATTTGTGTCACATACATATAGTAAATAATACTTACCCACCTTTGTGCTGTAACACTCTTCTACGTCTAATATACCCTTACTAGGTATCGTGTGACTTGCGTGCGCTACGAAAACGCCCACATTTCCCGATCCGTCCTCGATTCCATTCAAAACATCCTTTTTGTATTTCTCAATCGTCTCCGTTGGGTGGGATTTTAACGTCTCGTATGTATTCATCTTGGATTCAATTAAAAATTTTATACCACTGTATTCCAGTATCAAATCACAATTTCCCGACTTTCTTGTTACGTCCTTTAGCATACATCCCGGAAACTCATCCGATAACAAATTATACAACAAAACTTCCCCCAATCTACCCTTCTTACCCGGCTGAATTAAACTATTTAGATCTTTTTGAACATCCGTTATCTTAGATATAATGTCGCTCGTACCACGCTTGTTCAACTCTGTCAATATATCACATTCCTTTTTTAACTTATTTATATATTCTTGCTTTTGCTCCATTTCTTTCGCCGCACTTTCTTGGATCTTTTTTATATCCTCCTTCTCGCGGTACTCATACTCCTTTTTTATTTTTATAATTTGGTCTTGCTTATTGTCCAACTCCTTCATTAACTGCTCACGTACCTTATTCAAGTCCTCTCTCTCTCGTGAAAATTGCTGCATCAAACGCCTTTCGTTTTTCATGATTTCCGATTTCATCTTCTGGTCCAATAGTGTCGAAATGTCTTCATTCACATTGTTGTCTATAAAATATTGCACCATATACATACCATACTCAATTACTTTCAACTTACCCTCATTTGTCAACGAATTAAACTTATCTAAAATTTCAGACGACATTTTATTAAACATAAATGTATGTATACTGTTTCTCTAAACACATTAATCTTTGAATACCCAACCATATTTTAAAGCCTTCTTATACTTCTCACTTTCCATAAAATGCTTTTGCGCATACGAATCTCGACCATAATACACCGCCACCGACTCACCTTCATCATTCATCATACAAACAGGATAATTCGTTGCATTCGTTGGCCTCTTATACTTTACCGCCTTTCTCCCCTTTGACGCTTCACCACCTTTTGGTAAATAAAATAATCGGTCTATATAGTCATATTGTATTGATTGGGGACAACAACCCGGTATGTGGGGCCTATATAGTATATAACGCTCCTCTGGATTCACCGATATACACCACCCACCCGTACGAAACTTACGACGAGGAGCTTCCGAAAATATCGTAGGATACTTATCATTCTCCTTCTTTCTCTGCCTAGAATTAGGGTCGGGAGGGTTGTCGTTGGTTGTATACCTAACCCTATCCCCTGGACTTACAAGGATTAATTCGTCCAATGTAATTTCAAACCACCCCTCCCTCTTTTGGTAGTTTACTACCATTTCCAGTATTTCTTGGTTTATTGTGCCCCCTGGACCCGAATTTACGGCTTCTTGGATGTTTGGGTACCCCAAGGAACCCATGTATTCATATAATGTTTTCACCATCGTATATTTATATTTATTTATATTTATAAATATAAATATTTATATATACCGCTATTGTGTATATACCGCTATTGTGTATATACCGCTATTGTGTATTTTTATATTGATTTACGGCGAAACCGCGAGAAAGTCGCGGACTTTGGTGCGCGAAGATCCGTAACGGATTCCATGAATAATGAGTTCGTCTAACATCTTCACTCTTTTTACATACTCTTGAATACTTACTATGGGGTGTTCAGTATCGTGTTGGTGATACATTTCTATCGTTCCGCACAGTAAACAGTACAGTTGGGTTTGACGCTTTAGTGGTATTATCTTCATAGTTGTATACTTTTTTTAAAAAAAAAATATTTTTATATTTGTATACTTATAAACTTATATACTTTTTAAATGAACTATTCAAACTACGTTCCGAATCCACCACTAATCTACTCCGATCAACAACTCAGCAATCTTTCACTCAACAACGATTTCTCCGTATCACCCGTTTCACTTTCCGCAGCTCAGTCTTGGAAACTTCGCGTTCGAGCAACCACTACCACCAACGGAACCATCACTACCGCTTTTGCAGCAGGTCAGATCATAGATGGTATCACACTCGCCGTAGGAGATCGCATCCTACTCAAAGATCAAACCGACCAAAAACAAAATGGCATATACAATGTCACATCCACTACTCCTACTCGTTCCGCTGATATGGCAGTAGGCACCAACGCAGGTACGAGCGCTTTGTTTGTAGACGAAGGAACTGTTAACGGAAATCTAGGTTTTTTGTGCACAAACGCCTACGGCGTTGATATTGTCGGAACAAGTCATTTAGGGTTCTCCAGCTTTTCCGGCGGATCCGCACTTATTACCGCCAGTACCGGTCTCGTAAAATCCGGAAATGATATTCAAATAGACACAAACTACGATCAAAACTTTAACTCTGTTACACTTGCAAAAAACACCGCAACACAAGTAGGCGGTTCGACATCCGCAGTCGTATTAAATAGCGCATGCGGAAAAATTACGACCGTTTCGCAAACACTCGCGCCACAGGATCTTGTCGATTTTGTCTTTCTCAACAATAAAATCACGAACTCTAGTGTTATTGTTGTTACCGTCAATAACTATGTTGGAAACGGCGTACCATATATAACGGTATCTTCTATATCGAACGGTTCTTGTTCTATAGGTATATATAACGTAGGAACTTCGGCACTCACTTCACCAATTACATTCGCTTTTTCAATCCTTTGAAACATAAAATGTTTTCGTTTACTGTTGTATCCAAAAAAACCGTCACACCATGACAATCTATTACTAAATTAAAATATTTATATACTTGTAATAATCAACTTGTAACAATCAACATATGGGAAACAAACGACGAAGCACCCGAAAATCCAACCAACGACGACGAAGCACCCGAAAATCCAACCAACGACGACGAAGCACCCGTCAACGCATGCGGTTTGGAATGCCCGCATTCCGGTGCGATCAGTGCGTTTATGAATCACTACGGAGTCCGCCACCTATGTGCAAGTCGGACACACCTATCACTTGGTATAATACATACATTCATTCTTCATAACATTATTTTTTAATTTAAATCATTTTTTTATTTTATAATGTATCATTAAAGGCAATGCTTCGACAACGCAAACCAACTAGATCCTTTATAAAAGAAAAAAGTAAACCATCACCTGTGAACGGTAAAGCATGTATGAAATATTACTATAAAGATCAAAATGATTTTCAACGTTTCAATTTAGAATGCGAAAAGAGACCTTGGGGGTCCGATTTAAACAACCTAGAAAATTACTCCCCTGGTAAAATGCAAAACTATTTGGACAATCACTTCATTCACAAATTTAACAACAACGAAACACCATTCCAATTTAAAGAAGATTACTCCACAAAATCTATGCATAATCTGTGCAACACAGAATCATTCGAACTTAACCCTTCTCAAAAGTTTCTAGGCATGTTTATCAACGGAGATACCGATTTTACAGGAATACTCGTCTATCACGGCCTCGGCTCCGGTAAAACAACCACAAGTATCATTATCGGAGAGGCCATGAAAAGCAACGGCTTTATCGCACCTAATAAATTAGTTCATTTACCAGGAAGAAGCCCCTTCAAAGTATTCATTGTCGCACCCAAAAATGTTCAAGAACAATTCGTACAAGAAATTGTAGGAAGTATTAAAAATGGCACAATACGCTCCGCTACAGCATCCTGCGTAATTGTTTATTCTCAAGATGAAATTACTTCCTCTTATAGACAATTTTACGTAGGAAGTCAGTCCCCGGATGGGACATACCATTACGGGAAATTACGGGAACTCGAAGAATTGGAAAAAAGGAATCCCAATGATCCAAACATTGACCGACTTAAAAATGAAATATACGCAAGTATCGGACACACCTATGAAATTATGACCCATGATCGATTTCTGAATATGTTGATGAAAACCGTTGAAAAAGATGGCGTATATACTTCCGAACCCGTTTTCACAAACCCAATCAATATCAACAATGACTTTTTCCACACCCCCAATTCCTTACTCATTATCGATGAAATTCACACCCTCGTCAGAGAATACTCTGATAAATCCGGAAGCAACTACAGAAAACTATACCACATCCTCATGTTTTACGCAAGACAACGGGAAAATGGATTACCCGCAATGAAAATTGTCTTGTTGTCGGGAACACCTATATATGACAACCCCCACGAATCAGCACTTATTATAAACCTTCTTCGACCAAGAATACCCTTTCCCACCTCCAAGGAAAAATTTGACCAACTTTTTATTAGCGACGGAAAGATTAAAAATGAAACCTTGTTCAAATATATGTGCTCCGGTTACGTCTCCTACTTTAAGGGAGGCAATCCAAACGGATTCCCCCTTCGAGTAAACCACATCGTGTTCCACCGAATGAAGGAACAACAGGAAAACTCCTACATTTCCAGCTTTGAACACGAATTCAAAAAGGAAATCGAACTTTCCAAAATGAAGAAACCTGATTCCGAAAAACCTTCCACCTACTTTCAATTGTCCACACAAAAATGCAACATCGCCTACCCGTTGAAACCCCCCATTAAAAAAACCAAAAAACATTCACCTCACCTACAAACAGCGCCCAGGGAACCGGGCGCGTCAAAGAAGACCTCCACAAAAAGAAGAACGATTAAAATGTTGTTCGGAAACGACGACAACGACGACAACGACGACGGTCGAGATGAAAACATTAAGAACACCGCAAAACACATTAAAATATTCAATAAATACCTCAGGGATGCCGGAGAAGATCAACATACCATATTGAAGGAAGTTGAAAAATGGTCTTTGAAGTTTGCGGAAATTGTACGATTAATCGATAAAACACCTGGTCCCGTTTTTATATACACACGATACGTAAATCACGGAATCATGGGCATTGTGTCCATTTTACACGCATTAGGGTGGGATTTTATCGATTCAAATAAACAGTCCAATAAAAAATACGCAGTTTGGAGCCCCGGTGCGTTAGAAACACTCGGCATCATCGACGGATTGCGAAATATTGAACCAAAATACCAAGATTCGTATATCAAACGAATGAAAACCATCTTTAATAGCGAGTCCAATGTAGACGGTTCATTGTGTAAGGTACTAATTAGTAACGTCGTTGAAGGCATTTCTCTTCGCAGAGTCACACAAGTACACGTATGCGAACCATGGTGGAATATGTCCGAAATGGAACAAATCGTTGCCAGAGCAATCAGATTTTGTTCCCATGCCGATGTACCCGATCATCAAAAACGCGTTGATGTTTATTATCACTCTAGTATACTTCAGTCCTACCCTTCTAAAAATATTCAACTTGAACGTTTTGCAAGTAAATCGAGCTATTCTTGGCTTACGGTTAATCAACAAATGTATATTACCTCTTTTAAAAAACAAACATTGAATATTCAATTTGAACAAGCACTCAAAGAATCCGCAATTGACTGTCGTCTCAATAAATTTGGTAACATTGTTCGCCTTGAAAAAATGGTCATACAGGGACTTGAAAATTATAATCTTTATTACGATAGAACAAAAAATTTTTATTATTCTGCGTCCATCCATGATACCGGAAAAATACTTTTTCAAGGCGTTGATCTAACCTATACTGGGACCAAAATGTGGCCCGCCAACGGAATTGTCGAAAATTCCAATCGTATTCTATTTGAATCCGATAAAACACCTCTTCAACAAAATACACCTTTGTCTTTTATCGTGCATGAAAACATCGACTGTATGGGGACCAATAACATTATCAATAAATCATTTTCTGAAGTACGCGCTCACGCTATATCGATCGGGGAAGACGAATCGGCTTGGCAATATTGTTATGATTCGTACTTGAAAAATAGAATGTTACCCCAGTTAATCGTTAAATATGATTTATATACTTGGGGAATCGGAGGTAAATTTATGGATTGCTTGTATAAAAAACTACTTCATCCAGAGAAATACAAACTACTACAATCGGATCAAAAAAAATTAGAAAATTTCCTCATTCATAAAAAAGCTCGTCTACAAAATACACAACGATATAAAGACATTCTATCCAAAAAGAGCAAACTAAGTTCCGAATTCATTGAAAATCTAAACTACCCCCAACTTGAAATACTCGCCAAAAAATATCTTGGTAAATTGTAAAAGTTGTATGATGGATGACGATAATGATGATCTCATGACACCTGAGGTCCCGAAACAAAAATCGCGAAATCCACGTAGTAGCACCCGGGGTAGCCCACGTAGTAGCCCCAGGGGTAGCCCACGTAGTAGCCCCAGGGGTAGCCCCAAGAAAGATGATATTGAACTGAATATTAAAGAATTTGAACTCCCCACAGTGGAATCGTTGAATAAATTGTCGAAAGTACAAATTGTAGATTTCGCGCTACAACACACTACGCCAGATTTGCTACTGAGCTGTTTATCGAGCGATAAAAACGTAAAAGACTCGGAAGATGCATTGAAGGCACTTGATAATATAACCAAAAGCATTACCAATACTACCCAAGAAGAACCCCTTGAGGATATTTTTAATAAGTTGACAATCAGTGCCCCCTCCGCAAAGCAATCCAGCCCACCCGTAGTAGTCGCAAGGCAACCCAGCCCACCCGTAGTAGTCGCAAGGCAACCCAGCCCACCCGTAGTAGTCGCAAGACCCAAGGGTGGTGCTACGGCGAAATGTATCGGGAAAACGAAAAAGGGTGAACGATGTAAAAACAAACCAACGGAGGAGGGAAATTATTGCAAGATTCACCAGAAACAAGTGCCTACGGTTGCGCCTACGGTTGCGCCTACGGTTGCGCCTACGGTTGCGCCTACGGTTGCGCCGATGGTTGCGCCTACGGTTGCACCGATGGTCGCGCCTATGGTCGCGCCTACGGTTGCGCCTACGGTTGCGCCGATGGTCGCGCCTATGGTCGCGCCGATGGTCGCGCCGATGGTCGCGCCGGACGTAGATGAGATGATAGCATTGTATAGAAAAAAGACAACGCTCAAAGAAGAATTGCTTACAAAGTTGGACCCTAAGGATTGGCAGACAAATGTTGAGATTGTTAAGCTAGAGAAACAGCTTGAAAAATTGCGAATAAAACTCGAAGAAAATGGAAGGGATCTTGATTTATTCGCATTTGGCAAAAATAAATTCGCAACTACTAGTAAAATAATGCCCCCTGGTCCCGCTAGATCAAGTAAAATGTACGGAATACAAATGGCCCCCAATCAATACGTAGACAGTAACCAAATGGTTTGGCCAAAAGGTATGCCCTTGGGGAACTACTACGAACCTAACCTGCGAAACGTAGAAAGAAATTACCCTGGTCCAACGGGGGGACGTTCACCCCCTGTCCCCGCGAAGGGGGACGGTATGGGTTTTCAAAATGCACAAAAAAAGATTGCATTCGGTAAGCGCAAACGAAGTTCCCCAAGGAGGAAGAGGTCAAAAAGGAGTTCGCGAAGGAGGGCGTCGAGACGTAAGCATTTTCGTAGTTCGAAAAAAAAATAATTTGTAATTCTAAAGGAGAATGAATGAACGAGACATCATCTTGGGATATTTGTTCTTGGTTATAGGATGTATAGGACTCGTTTCAATTTTTATTGGAATATATATGAAAAAAATAAAAAATATCTCTCTCAAATACCTCGGGGGCTTTGTTCTCTTTGGGATTCTTTGTTTTTCTTTGATTCTTCTTGGGTCCTTGTTCTTGGGAAATGTCATAAAAATAACATAAAAATAGAACGAAAATTAATTTCTATGCTCATAGAAGTTAAGAAAAAAAACATGTCATCAAAAGTAGGATTGGCTATCGCCCTCGCCACCATCGTTGTGATCGGACTCATCTGTAACACGCATAAACAAATAGAACATTTTGATTACGCTGGACTAACGCTAACAAGACCACCCAATTGGTGGTTTCCACAAAAATACGATACCAAAAAATGGCTCAGCGTGTACTACCCTGACCAAATGCAACAACCCAATTGTGTTTGGAAAAACCGCGGAGACCCTAGGGTTTTGAATTACGAAAGCAGTTCGTATCGATTTTGGCGATTTTGACACGTTCGTAGTGATTAAAATATAAACTTGGCTTTATATATAGAGAAATGAAGCGAATTCATTCAAACGATCTAAAAAATGTGGATACGTACGACGAAACAAACTGGACATCGAAAAACTTTGTGCTACAATTACAAAGTGATGTGCAAGAGGACCCTATCGTTACCGAACCCTTTGATTCAAAGAATGTGTTTTTTTGCAAAAAAATACCCAAACCATCCCAGTATATCATATCCTCGGATAAGTATAAAAATCTTATTTCCGTCAAAAATCAAATTGACGAAATCCCCACGGAAAAAAAATTCACTTGGAACAAGTGGGTCCACCTCCTCAATCCTTACGAAAAAATCGGAGCGTTTTCCAGTATCGATACGCAAACAATCACCAGCAGAGCTTTTTATAAATTATACGAATTACTCATGTTCTATAACTTTACCCTACCCGCGACCCCAGTTTCATTGCATCTATGTGAAGCACCCGGTGGGTTCATTTCTGCCATGAAATATGTACATAAAAATGTTGACTGGTACGCCCACACGCTATACTCAGGCACTGATTCCCTCAAAATCGACAATTCTCTTTATGACGAAAACAGGTGGCTGGCTCGTAAAACGGGTGGCAATCTATATCATTTGGAAACAATCATCACATTACGCGACGAATTTCAGAAAAAAGCCGATTTTATTACCGCAGACGGAGGCTTTGATGTATCCTATGACGCAAATAACCAAGAACAATTAAGTTTCAAATTACTATACGCACAATTTATAACCGCGCTTCATACTCAACAACAAGGCGGTATTTTTATATTAAAAATATTTGACACATTGACGCGCCCTAGTTACCAACTAATTTGTTTGTTTTGTAAGTACTATAAAACCGTTGAAATTATCAAACCAAGAACAAGCAGAAGCTCCAATTCGGAAAAGTACATTGTTGCGATAGGGTTTCGAGGTATTTCACAATCTGAGCTATGCGAATTGGAAAATGTATTGGTCACATGGAATGAGGAAGGGTGTGATGAATCAAATCTAGAAGTATATTGTAAGAATCTTGGGTTTCCCAAACAATACAAAGTATCCTACATGGAAAAACTCAAAAACTATAACGATTTTTTAGCCGTAAATCAATCTTGGTATATTCACAAAAGTATATGTTGCCTCAAGTATTTTGACAAACAAAAACGAGAAACATCACAATTTAACCCTCACAATTTAGAAGCTTTACAAAATAAAAGAGCACTTGAATTTTGTATAGCTTTTGGTTTACGATCAGGTATAGAAAATTGTTCACATATCAGAGCCACAAAAATAGAACACGAAGAAATAAAAAACGTAGTGAGATGCAATCGGTGTATGAAATTACTAATAAATGAACGCTAATCTTTTTCATTCCACACTTTACTTCTTTTTTGTCTTGTTCCAATGCTCTACCGCTTTTGAAAAGGCTTCTTTGTGAGACAACGTCGTGTCTTTTGCCTTTAATTCCTTAATTTTGTCACCCACAAAAAGATTAAATTCACTAGGTTTTCTCGTTCTCTTTACCGAAGGTGGTTTTGATTTACTCAGGGCATCGACCTTTTCGCACAAAGCAGTAAACTCTTTTCGTGAAATATTATCGGTTGTCATGTTTACAGATTTATTTATAGTTATTGATTAATGCTTATTAATTTTTTGTCTCAAATTATCCGCAAGTAATTTATATTCATTCATATTCATGAATTATAATTGATATATATAATTGTAATTCATGAATATGAATGATTTATAATTCATAAATAATAAATTATAAATATGTTTACAATTATATATATCAATTATAATTATGAATATGAATCAACATAAATTACTTGTAAACACAACCCAAGAACATATCGTAGGAAAGTGCTCAAACTGCACTATCGAAGATCTCAACTACGGAAAATACGGCTACTTCATGTCCGTTTCAAACTGCAAAAAAACACCCCAAGGTTCCTTGTGTGATATATATATCAATGTACTAGACAAGAGACACGAATGTCTATCTAGCAGCTCCATCTTTGCTTGCCTATACGACAATCCCACGAAAATTCTCAACAACGGAAATGATATCACCAAAAATATCTTACGTGCGAAACCAACCGATCCAACTATACCACCTTCCATCCATCCCGATGGGTATATCGAAGACGGAAGGGCCATCCAGTCCGGCGAAGTATCCATTACACTTTTACAAAAGTTAGCCAAACCCTGCGGAGAAGGACTGGGAGATTACTACATAGACAAACTAGAACCCGGCTGCCTCCCTTATTCAAACACAATACTAAAAAAAGGACTCATCGAAGAAGAATCCGCTCAAGTATGCTACGACGGAGAAAGCACCGGATTAACTACTTGCTGCGATAACAACATGGAATGCACCAATTCGCTTACCAACAAGTGCAATCCGTGCGTGTCCATTATAAAGAACGTACCGGAAGAAGACGTCTGGAAAAACGACATTTGTTATTTTTATTGTCCCAGTTACTGGCAACAAAGAACCCAATTTTTAGCCACGGATACACAAGGAGGTGTCCTAGGAGATGAATCACAACTTTGCTCGGATACGTACAAAACCCTGTGCGAGTTGGCAGGGTGCGATCCGGACCCTGCTTGTAAAATTAAATGGGGGGGATGCAATTACGCGAACATTGACTACGATATATGCAATGGGGGGGATTGGGGATTTTCCCCGCTTTCCGGTTATACACCCATTAATAGGTGCGACCTAGGGTCTTCCTACTGCGAGAAAAACAACCTCTGTACGTCCCAAGGAACCAACCCTCCCCGTTGCACCAACGACCCAGTGGAGACAACCGAAATCTTACCAATTGTTGTTAAAAGACGCTAGCTAGCCTATCGGAATTCCAAAAACGGTTCTGTTAAATGTACCAGGAGTACATACCCCATTTTCACAAACACCTATCGCACCCGGACACTCCACTCGGTCATTTGATTGGTTTTTTGTGCATGGGGTATTTGGTTTTGGCTGGTACGGAATTCGAGCTGGCCATTCTTGGGTTTTGTAAACCATAGGCTGCCCTTTGGGGTACACACCTTCCTTAACAAAAAGCGGTGCGTTTCCTATCGGAGTTTTTGGTACGTCGGGTACAAAGGCCTCTGGTTTTATATATACCGAATAATTCTTCTTTGCCAAATAGACTAGGGTAATGGACACTGCTAATATAAATAAGTTTGATATATAACCCCTTACATTAAATGACGTATGTTGACAACCTAGTACTTCTTTCATTTATAAATATAAATATAAATATATAATTGTAAATATTTATTTATTTATTTATTTATTTTATTTATTTATTTTATTTATTTATTTATTTATTTATTTATTTCGTAAAAAATTATTTTTTACGAAATAAAAAGGAAAAATACAACCCAGATACACTCGACGATGTTAGAGGGTCCCACTCGCTTATGTTTCTCATTTGCAACAGTTCGAGAGAACATTCCGACGCCACCTTTGCAAGATTTTCCTGGGATACCATGTATTCGAAACTCTCCCCTCGAAATGAAAAATAATCCGTATTTGTTTCGTCCTTTAGGAAAAAGTAATACGATTCGTCACTCTCACCCGGCCTCACCATCACCTCATCGTTTTTAAATGGATCACTTGGGTCCAATAACTTTTTTATATAAAATGAATCAGGAGCTATCCCCACAAACAACCCCCCCGAAACCAAATTCGTAGAAACATTCTCAAGAAACACACGCAACGTATCCCCGTAAAAATAGTGTATGGCAAACATACAAGATACTATACTTACCTTGCTTCCACGAAGAACAGTATCTCGTATGTATTCCGAAGAAAGCGAAGATTCCGAAAAAAAATGAACCGTTATCGGATTCTTGACCCGTTTTCTGTATTCTGCGTATCGCCTAATAGCCTCCTTTATTGAGGCTAGATCAGAATCAATACCATATACCTTACGAATACCAACCGCACCCCACTTAAACATATCCCCACCTCTCCCACAACACATATCCAACAACGCCAGCTTCGTTTTTTGATCACCTTGAAGAATACTCACCGAATATTTCAAGAGCTCCTTCTTTACATAGTTACAGTAATTTCGATGCAAAGTAGTAGCGTGACCCATCAAAAATACATACCAAAGGGAGGAGGATTCTTTTCGTTATGCTTACTTTTCGTTTCCTTAAACAATTTCATACCATTTCCTATATCCTCCAACGTCAGAACCTTTCGCACAGCCTTTGGGTCACCAAATATTCGTTGGGCGTGACAAACCTTACATTTTTCCAAAAAGTTATTGGTGTCCCCACCATAATTATTGAATAGGTCTTTGTTCCCCTTGACCACCCCAACCATATACTCGTCCGTAACATCCACACTCCAATTCTGTTTTTTTAATTGTATATTCATGATTTTTACCATATTATCCGGTGTATACTTATCCATATCATACCTCCAAGGAAATCTCCTAGCAAGCCCTTGGTTCACCGCAAAAAAACATTTATCGAGATCCTCTTTGTAACCCGCCACAATACAAACAAAATCATCCACGTGCTCGGATAGGTACTGGTTGAGGGTATCTATACACTCCTTTGAAAAAGAATCTCTACCCCCCTCCTGGTCACCCAATGAATACGCTTCGTCAATCAGGAGAATACCACCTCGAGCAGAATCCAATACCTTTTTTGTTTTTATCGCCGTCTCCCCCAACCACTGACCTATTAACTTGGGCCTATCCGCAATCGTTATCTCACTCTTCTCCAAAAATCCCATCGACTTGTAAATCTTTGAGAGAATGTGACACAGCGTTGTTTTACCAGATCCAGGACCCCCCGTTAGTACTGTGTGCAAAAACATACCAGGGTCATTCAGTTCCTGCATAAATAACAAAAGCTGATTCACGATGTTTTGTTTTACGTTCTCCATTCCAACCATGTCACGGAGTTGTTTGAGATTTTCCACAAGCTCCGAAACTTGTTTTTTTTCGGACTTTGAATAGAGAGATTTATGTACGGTCTCCTTTTTTTCACCTTCGTTTGACTTATGCTTGATCTTGATCGTTTTCGTAGACTTTTCCAACACCGTAATCAATTCGCCCAGTGTTCGAATTGGAGTAGGATTTTGGATTTTTAAAACCAATCGATTGTTTTTAGAAATCTTTACCTTTTTCGCACTTCTTTTCTCCTCGTAATCCTCGTCGTCCTCGTCGTCCTCGTCGTCCTCGTAATCCTCGTCGTCGTCGTCTTCGTCGTCGTCTTCGTCGTCGTCCTTGCTAACCGAATCGTATTTTTTTAAAATACTTTTGATTGGTATGTACGCCACCATTATTTCATTCTTGTTTGATTTCATAATGTATGTAAATATAGTATTATCTATATATAGATACAACATTTTTATTTTTTTTTTTGAACTTAATTAGGTAGTTTTGTTATTTAATATATATCGGAAATACCCTTTCTTAAAATCATCACCAAGTATTTGATACCAACTACACCCCGATAAATACGCCGGACTAAACTGGGATAAATAGATATCGTATTTGAATTGCACATAGAACCAATAAAAATCTTCATACACTTTGTCTACATCCTTTATTAAATCGTCTAAGTCAATGTCCTCCATCATTTTACCGTACTATTTAAATATACTTTAATGAATATACCTTTAATGAATATACTTTTAATGAATTTAAAAACGACTTTAAAAAAAAAAAAAAAAAATTTTTTTGTAAACTCATAAACACGCGATCCGTAAACACGCAACCATTATTTTTCGTTTATCTCACCATAATCATCACAACTTTACTTCTTTTTATAACAGTGTTCTGTCACAAACACATCCATTCCAATTTTAAAGAAAACTTCAAAGAAAACTTTAAAGAAAACAACGATTTACTCGTTTGGGGGCTTTTAACTGCTACCGATTTTGTGAAAAATAGTATTTATTTTTCTCAAAAACAGTTTAAGGATATTGTATTACATTATAATATAAGAGCCAGATGTGACGCAATGCAATCTTCAAAAGATGGTGAATACATTTCTACTAAAACTGCGAGGAAAATACTCGGAGTTACCACTCCAACCCTTTCTAGATGGGCTAAAACAGGTAAAGTCGGTTTTATTAAGTCTCCATCCAACACACGCCTCTACAGTGCACAGGATATATATAACATTGCGGGTAGGTCTACACCTACTGCAGAAAAAAGGAAAATCTGTTACTGTAGAGTTTCTTCCAGGAAACAAATGGATGACCTTGAAAGACAATGCAATTTTTTCTTGCGTGAATACCCTGGCTACGAAGTGGTGCATGATGTCGCTTCTGGGATTAATTGGAAAAGAAAAAGCCTACAAACCATTTTGGAACAAGCAATGCTTGGAAATATCCAAGAAGTTGTGGTTGCCCACAGAGACAGACTCTGTAGATTTGGGTTTGAGCTCCTTGAATACATCTTTGAAAAATGTAAAGTTAAACTCACTGTTCTACATGGAATGTCTGGAGAATCCTCAGAATCAGATCTTGCAGAAGACATTGTATCAATCATCCACGTGTACTCTTGCAGAAACATGGGAAGACGCAGATATAAGGTGCAGAAAGATAAAGATCTTCCCCTCGAAGCCCCAAAAGATTCTCTTCAAGAAATGGATGGGAACTAGTAGGTATGTATATAATCAAGCTTTGAATGGAATTAAAAATAACTCTGAAGAGATTAATTTTTACAAACTACGTAATAAGTATACTATTGCTAAGAACAATGAGCTTGTTACTGATTGGCAACAGGAAACACCTAAAAATGTACGCGCAGAAGCTGTGCACGATATATGCAAGGCATACAAGACGTGTTTCTCTCAATTAAAAACTGGATTAATTACAAAATTTGATGTAGGGTATCGTACAAAGAAAAAAGAAGCTTCTATAGTTATACCAAAGAGTGCAATAAAGGTAGATGGAAAGAAAATAATTATTTATAAAAAATATACAAAGAAACCTATTAAATTAAGTAGAGATTTTACAAAGAATAAAATGAGTATAGAAAGCGATTGTAGGTTACAACACACGCACACTGGTTGGTTTTTAATTATACCATTTAAAATACCAAGAAACACTGAACCTAAACTGTTGTATGAAGATTGCGCTCTTGATCCTGGTTCTAGAAAATTTCAAACTTTGTATAGTCCTAATGAAACCATAAAATTTACACACAATCCTACATATCTGCAGAACCTAAGAACTAAACAAAAAAGATTACAATTTTTGTGGGCTAAAAAAGAAATTAAACTCAAAACTCTTAAGAAATCTCTCCGTACTATGTATTATAAGTACCAAAACCTATTATACGATTTTCAAGATAAAGTAATTTTATATCTAACAAAAAACTACAAAACCGTATATCTTCCTACATTCGAAAACCAAGAAATAGTGAAGAAACTACGGAATCCTACTGCTAGGTACAATATCTTGCACCTTTCACACTACCGATTTCAAGAAAGATTGAAAACAAAATGCAATACTATGTTACACAATAATGTAGTAATTTGCACAGAAGAATATACATCAAAGACATGCACCAGATGCGGGTGTTTAAATGATGTAGGTTCTTCTGAATTGTATAAGTGTAACAGTTGCAATCTTTTTTTGGACAGGGATATGAATGGCAGTAGAAACATATACATTAAAAATAATATGTAAGAAGCACATTTCTTACCCGATATAGCTAGGTATTGGTTAAAGGCCCCTATATGCTTCTCATCTCCAAGCATATTGAGGGTTGAGTTGAGACACTACGATAAAAATACATATTGTTTTTTCTCAAAACACTAGCGGTGGGAAAATTTGAAACAAAGCTTTGAAAAAATTAAAAAATTGTTTTAGTTTTTTTTTATTATTTTTTTTAAAATAAATAAATAAACTAGTATATAATGAAAAATACGTCGATACCTGATGATTCCGCAATCATTGGATTTAGTACTTTATTGTGCGTCCTCTTAATCACATGTATACACAACGCACACCGGAAAGAACACTTCACCAGCGGATTTGGATTCGACATGCCAGATAGCGAACAACCTCTTTTACTCAATATGTACAAACAAAATCTAAACGTCGATTTCGGCCTCTTTAATCTCATACAAACCATCAAATACAAAGTATTCCAACCCATTCAACAAAATATATTTCACATCCGGTCCTCACCACAAAAAATCCACCCCGTTATTATCATACCTGGCCTAGGAGAAAGCAAAATATCCGCAACATGGAACAAATCGGGATCCGAAGAACCCAAAAACATAAAATCACTCGATTTATACCAAAATTTTGAAAATAACCAAGATTGGAACTGCAAAACACTACAAATGGAATGGACACCTATATGGTACCCAGAAGAAGAACTAAGCGGAAATTCCGTCACAAAGGGACTCGCACAATTTTGCTGGGCAGATAATGTACAGGTTCGCTACGATCCTGAAACAAACACCATGAAAAACGCCTTTGGTGTGAGAACCGTCACAACCGATATGGGGAATTTAGAATTTGTCTCCCAAACCTATATGGGACAACTCCTGTACGCACTTGAATCGTCCGGATATCGCAAAGGTTCCACCCTTTTCGGCGCACACTACGACTTTCGTAAAATATGCTGCATTCGCACCGAACTCAGGGATTATTGCGTACGCCTCGCCAATCTCATTGAACAAAGCGTACAAACAAACGGACGCAAAGCCATCTTACTTACCCACAACCTCGGCTCCCAACTTGCTACTTACTTTCTCAATGAAATGTCACAAGAATGGAAGGACACCTTTATCAAGTCATTTGTTTCCCTGTCCGGAACCTTTGGTGGGTGCCCGAAAGCCCTCCGGACCTTGCTATCTGGCACAGATTTGTCAAATGGTCAGGAAAAAAATATACTACGAGAAATTTGCAGAAACTTTAATGGCATTCAGTGGTTGCTACCATCCCCAACGATTTACGGAAACGTTCCCATAGTGGAATTCAAAAGAATCAAATATTCCGCCTATGATATTCCCGAACTATTACGATTGGCTGGATACGAAGATTCGCTAGCTATTTATGAAAATATTGTAAAACCCGTACAACAACGCAGCATGGAACCACCCCATGTTACCACCTATTTGTTTGCGGGAAATAATTTACCCACCGAATCTTCCTACGTTTACGATAAAACATTAACCGATTCTCCGCAGAGAAATTCCCCCACTTATAATACCAGTCTACCCTATATGAACAATTTTAATTACCCACAACAATTTGTCGGCGATGGAACCATGCCAAAATTCGCACTTGAATATCCCGTTCAGTGGACAAGGTACCAACAACAACCCGTTTATTACCGCTTCTATCACCAAATGGAACATATGGATATACTATCCTCCGAAGAACCCATTAGGGATTTACTAGGTGTTCTGTTGGAAACATCGTGAATGGCATAATTGGGTTTTTTTTTGTATTTATTTTTAATAATAAATATTTACTTACTTTAAAATGGACCACCGCGAAATCGACGATTATAACGACGATGACGGAAAAATAGAGTTCACCTTGTCAAGCAAGGCCATCAGCGATATACCGAAAATAAAAACCATGCAAAGTAAACTAAATAAACCCATCCGTATAAAGTTACAAAAACCAACTGCCTTTCGCTTCAATTCCATCGAAGCATCAACCTATAACGCAAACACGTCCAGCAATCAAACATTCACAATACCCCCACTAAACGCCATCATTAGCACCGCATACGGAAAACCCGCCGTTTCCGGCTCCCGCAGTTTTAAACTTTTTACCGCCAAACATACAAACATACGAAATATACAATTTTTAAACTGGGCTTCCACCGGTAAAAACACCTTTGATGACCCCAATAAATTCAGAGACGTCATTCTCACAAACTATAAAATGAAACCCGTCTTCAACCAATTATGCTGCGGAGCATGCTGGGCCGTTTCGACCTCTACCGCATTTGCCGATCGTTACGGAATCCTCAATGATGAATCACCCATTGAGGGAGATATCATATCCATCATGTCATGCTGCACCGGGAATAAATATAAAAACGTATTCGGAGTCGTCGCAACACCCGATTGTAATATTATGAGCAACTATGAACAACTACAAATGTCCGATAGCTCCATGGGAATGTGCTCCGGTGGAATACCCTATTCGGCCGCCTTGTCGGTTTTTAGAAATGGCATCCCCGAACTTAGCAAACAAACATATAATAAAAATTTATTCGATTGCAATAACTCCTATGGAACCGACCTCAATAGCGCCATTATCACAAAATACCCTTGCGAAAAGAAACTGTTCTCCCAAAATAAAAAAATCAAAATGAACCAGTCTGAAAAACCCACCTATATAAGCAGCTCCATGGATTCAAGGGGACCTCCCGAACATTATGTTAACCTCATGAAAAACGCCCTCCTTGAAGGAGGACCAATCGTAGCAGGATTCATGACCACAGGCGACTTTATCGGCATCGGCTCCGTATCACAAATGTTAAACTCCGAAAACGTCATATCGTGGGACTCAACTGGAAAAGTATACGTACCCGGAGCATATAATAAAATATGGCCCTTCCTACCCATCAACTCCGTGGGCGGAGTAAGCACCGTAAACTTCATTACCAAAGATAATTCGAAAAATGGTCCAGCGAATACCGAAGTCGTTGACACAGGCCTACGCAGCGAAGCACCCATCGGAGAAATATTTTGCGGATTTCACGCTGTTGTCATCGTTGGGTGGGGGGAACTGGATATGAAATACGTCAGCAACAAAGATGTAAAAACCATTACGTCACCGGTTGATAAACGACCCAAACTACCCTTTTGGATCTGCAGAAATAGCTGGGGAAATAACTGGCCATCAAAGGATAATAAAAATTACTACGAAGGGGGAGTACGGGTTACCGTTAATGGACAGGAAAAAACACTTTATGTTCCACCTGGATATTGGCTACATGCCATGTATCCAAATGAATCACTAGCATTGGACGTACCCATCATTTACGAAGGCACCGACTACGGATCCACCATGGTCATGACACCCGAAAAAAATAAAAATAATAAGGGCCCTACACCAAAACCCACCACTCAGCCACCTACCCGGTCACCCACCTTGTTACCTACCCGGTCACCCACCTTGTTACCTACCCGGTCACCCACCTTGTTACCTACGGAGTCGCCCGCGCAGTCGCCCGCGCAGTCGCCTACGGAGTCGCCTACGGAGTCGCCCGCGCAGTCGCCCGCGCAGTCGCCTACGGAGTGCGACTACGAATGGGTGGATAGCGAAGGGTATGGGTGCAAAGATTACCGAAAGGAAAAATGGTGCACCCCTGACGGGAGGGAGGGTCAGGGTTGGGAGGACCGCTGGGGAAAAATAAGTGACTTTTCCAACCAGGGCAAGGATGCCACTCAGGCTTGCTGTGAGTGTGGCGGGGGGGAAATGGGTACCAAAGGGGATGTCCGGAATGTACCAGGGGATACCGAAAATGGTTTTGGTGGGCTAGGGGAGTGGGGTCTTTTTGGTGTTATTATAGGATCGTTATTGGTTGTATGCCTTGTTATTGTCCTTATTTACTATTTCGTAAATAAGCGTAATAAGGAGATGATTGCGCAAACACCGTTGTATCCTACTTTATAAAAGACGCAATGGCGTTGTTCCGGGGTCTGTTTCGTTTTGTTCTAGGTGAATGGAGAATATTTTTTTGAAATCGGGCGTATTTGTTACGAGTTTCCAATTTGTTTTGTTTTTGAACATACTTAGTGGTACTGGGTAGAGTAATGCCTTTATAATTAGATCTGTCTTTTCGTATGAAAATGCATCTTTACTTGTTGCGTATGGATTTATGTTATCAACAAGCAAAGGTTCTTCCGGATTTAGTTGGCCATTTGACATAAAATTTAAATAAAACCTCATGTATCTTTCTTGCTTCGGTCTTTTGTTCATCTCGTTACGCATATTCGCCTTTATCGCTATGGGTGACTCACCTATTGGTTCGAATCTCTTGTTGTCCATTCCCACCGATAATTCCGTTTTTGATAAATTCGTAATTTGGAAAACAATTGGTATGTTCGTGACCTTCGCCCATCGTATGTTGCTGGATTTTCCCCTTTGTGGAATGAACAAAAGTTCGCACAAATGCTCGGGACCTTCGGAAACATTTTTTAGGAGACCTTCGGCAAGGTCCCCTATGAGACTCCTTTCCGAAAGGTCCTCCGGATTTTCTTTTACACATTTCGGTGCGCAGTAATCGTAGGGATTTTTAATGATGATCTTATTGTGTGTCCGCAACGAATTTACTAGTTGGGGGATGGAACCAAGGATGTTTGAAAAAAGGATTGTATACATAAACCTCCCGTATTCCGTGTTTTCAACAATATTATTTTCCATCTTGATTTCATTCTTTTCGTAAAATTCGTACAATTCCTCCATCTGGGATTTTCGAACGGAATCTGTCGAAAAGTAATCCATGACGAGTTTTTTCCCGACATATACACAATCGGTCGGATAAAAATGGAGGATTGGACCTTTTTCTATAAATCCCTCCACCACACTATCCCCAAACGTAATAGCTACCTCCGGATCAAATGGTATATTCATAACCGTCAACGTATCGTCAACAATATAGGACATCGTCCTTCCATGCAATGTGTAGATCATTAATAACGCCCTTTTCGCACCCTTCGGTAAGATAAGACACATATAGGGTTTTTTTGTAAACTTAATAAGGGTTTGGGGCGTAAGAGCCACATGAGAATTCTCATTGAAATAGTTTTCGCCCACAAGATCCCATAATTTTTTGACAACTTGGGTCTGTAATTCTTTTTCTAAACGCATCGTTGTAAAGGGTGATTGCGACAAACCCAGTTTTTCCGTACACGTAAGAAGCTTTTGCTTTTGCACTTCACCATCCCCATCTATACCCCCCCACGCCCTACTTTCTTTGTAACTAGGGTGGATTTCATTTCCCGTTATATAAACAATCCCACCGTTTTGCATTTTTATAGAATAAATAACATAGTTGTCCAGTTTGTTACCAGACGTTTTTTTGAAATTTATAATTGTACCTCTCCCATACCCTTCGTCATCCATATTTTCTTTAAAATACTCCATCGCTTCATTCGTTATATCTTCTAACAAATCCTGATTTTCCGGCAACTTGAAACGAATCGTCGCAAACAATTTTATCGCACCTGTCTTGAATACACCAGAAAATTTATCATACTCATCCGTCTTTGATATAAGAAATTTATTCTCCTCTTCCCCATTACTGGGAAATCCATTTACTATGTGCGATAAATACAATTGCCTAGAAGAACCCGTACTCTTTTCACATTTTGGATAGTAAAAATTATCACGTCCTTGCTCCCCACCAAATGGGACAAAATAATTATTACCCGCTTCACATTTTGATCGGAACCCGTAGGGAACGGGCTGATTGTTCGAATGGTTAATCTGCATAACACTCATCTTTTGCGTATCACTGGGACGTAAATATTTATTTTCAATTTCGGAAATAAAACCCGCTTCGTTTTCTACCTCGTACTTGACATCGTCTATTTTCTTACGCACCGTACCTATCTTATCGAATTCCATTTTTTCCTCGTTAAATATATCGACCTTTGTGTTTTCGTTGTATTTCAGTGGTTTCTTGTATGGAATGATCCCACTCACCGTTGAAATGTTACGAACAATTTCCGAAGAATCCTTTGTGATACTTCCGGGAAATGAAGCAAATAAACCTTCCAAGAACCCCTTTGCCGTAACCAACTCCTTCTCGATTTCATTGAACTGGTCCTCCAATGTAACTGGTATGATGTATTCCGTTGAATCGAAAAAATCAGCATCTTTTGACGACGAACAAAAACTGAAAATCAACTCAACCGCCCCTCCTTTAAATATAAGAACACTAATCTTGTACGGTTTACAATACATAGGCATCAAAGAATCCTCCGTTAAGACCGTTGGCAACATTTTCATGATGATCTTTGATTTGTTGGGTGCATATGTAACTTCATACCTGTAGAATAAATTATTCCATTTTAAATACGTATGGTTCTTTGTTGTCTTTTCGTCGTTTTCAAATTGTTTTGTTAACGTTATTTTACTGTTTGAATCAACCGGATTCCCCAATTTGTCCGTAGGCCAAACACCATGGAACAAAACATCTAAATCAATATCGGATCCTATGTGAAAAATTGAAAATACCGATTTCACCTGTGTTTGCGAAAAATCGATTTCGTAATTTTGTACCGACTGTTCATTTTCGGACTCTACGTCGACAATCGATTTTGTATCATTTAGTCTCTTTAAAAATTCATTGAAAAAACCCTTTTGATCCCATGGACATGAAATAAACAAAATCGTACCATTATCGTATATTCTTACCGAAACGTTATTCGCATCGAAATTGTATTTTATATTTACACAGTTCGGAAAAAATCCAACTTTTTCCGTCTTTTTTACACTCACATTCAACAACGGCCATTCTCCCTCTTTCGCGGAAATCAACGTTTCATGATATTTTTCCAATTCAGGATGCTCCCTTCTAATATCATTGTATGCCTGTATATATTGCTCCTTCTTTAAAAAGTCTCGATTGATATTTATCATACGTTTTACCCTTTCCCTTAAATGGTCCTGCAAATCAGACTCCTCCAATTTCTCGTTCTCAAATATATATTGGATAACACCATACAGTGTGAAACATAATTTGTGGGGTTCCCTACAATTCATTTTGTGAAATGTTGGACCTACGTTCAAACAAGAAGAACACCAAGCACCATTCAAAATTGGGCCGATCGGGGGATTGTTAATCATCTTATGGTTTGATAAAAAAGTACTACTTTCAGCAAATCGATCAGAAAGTTTCTTTTCGTCTACGTATTGCAACTGCACGAACCCCACTGGTCTGTTAAAATGTTTACGCTTGTTTTCCTTCTTCCTCATTGTAAGATTGTTTTTAGAAACCGGTTGACCATCTTGTAATAACATCGTGTTGTTTTCATTCATATACACATCCAATTTAAAATTCTTAACCAAAGTATCTATGTTTATACTCTGGTTATAACTACGTAATGATACGTTGAAATTACTTATGAGCAACGTTTTATCGGTGTCGGAAGAATGATTCATTTCTCAGTACATTGAAAATTATTAGGATGATTTCGGCCGAAATTGTTTAAAAATTTAAATTACCTATTATTAGGTAATTATAATTTTAAACATGTCCCATGAACATGAAAAACTCGTACTTCAAAAGTTTAATAACTTAGCAGAAGAATTTGTTGGAAAAATGGTAGCTTCTTTTCCCAATGAACCTAAACTTAAGTGCTATCAGGCCACCTTTCTTACAACAAAAAGATTTAATTACAAAAAACCTGTCGAATTCTTTATGAGCACCCTTCTCCCCTACGGTGAACAAATTCTTCAAAAAAATGAAAACTTTTTTAAACAAGATAACCTCGTTGAACGTGCCCAGTCCTTTTCTGGACAAACCGGTCTCACACTTTACTGGGATAAAATGTCACAAGATGACAAAAACTCTATTTGGGAATACATGCAAACTTTATACATCCTTGGAATGAATGCCATCGGTATGCAAGAAAAACTTAATGATCTACTCAAAAATAATTATCAAATATCGTAAATAACCGCTATTTCGTTTATTGGTGTATTTATATAGTATTTCCCAATCATAAATACAAATGGCGGAATGGGAAACATTAGATAAATACGAACGAGCTGGAACTGTTTTGAATTATGTAGCAGCATTAGCAGCACTCGCAATGGCGATTTTATTGTGGAAGGAGGAAAATTGTAAAAAAATTAAATACGCATTTTTATTCATTTTTGTTTTAGTCTCCATTGGGAACACCGCTTTTGTTGTGAAAACCGGTTGAACCGTATGAATTTAAAGATTCTATTCAAAACACAAATATAACATGAATTTTATTTTTTAAAAAAAATGCATTTTATATTTTATGGGTTGAAACGTAGCGGAAATCACGTCATCATTCACTGGGTACTTAGGAATATTTCAAATGTAATTGTAGAATATATGCCCTCTTATATTCACAAAGGGAAAGATGTAATTTTTTTTAATGACGTTACAAATAGCTCCGGGGTCATTCAACATGAACTTTTTAATGGTAATTATAAATACATTATCGCAAGCGTTGAAGACGTTTATGAAGAAAATCTCATCACCAACCAAATCATGATACATCCTCGCAACATTTTTGTCATTCGCAATCCATCCAATTGCTACGCATCACGCGTCAAGTCATTTGATTACCTTTTCCCCATTGAAAAATTCCAGGAAATGTATGAAAAAATGCTTAATAGTATCACAGAAAATTCCGTTGTCATTCATTACGATAAATGGTGGCATGATAAAACCTATAGGAACCTTGTCGCTGAAAAATTAGGCATTCCTAATATAAACGACATTCTTATAAAGACAAAGGAAGGAGGAGGAAGCGGATTTGGGGATGAAAACTATAACAATAGGGTCGATCAAATCATTTTTGATAAAAAAACACAAGATATACTCATATACCTTCAATGTAAAACAAATTATATTCTTTCTACTTTTGGCTTTAAAGACTTTTAAAATTCCAGAGGGTCCCATGGGACACCGAAGGTCCCCATGGGACACTTTTGGGACACCGAAGGTCCCCGTGGGACACTTTTTAAAAAATTAGCTTAGAAAATATTCTTCGCGGACCCCTCTTGGGTTTTTATGCAGCCTC
>VFQT010001551.1_pt1 | contig 27146 bp, 22 predicted proteins | sample 3512381 | NCBI WGS metagenome assembly VFQT01 (sample SAMN10412376, study PRJNA504923) | tailings metagenome | isolation source: Relicate 2 Philex TSF3 active mining site | place: Philippines: Tuba, Benguet | collected 2017-08-29
GGGTAAGTGGAAAATTATGCCATTCAGGGTTATTTGGGGGAGCGAGCAGGTACCCAGTATGCGGGTCGAGCGGACCGGGTGAGCCGAGTCCGATCGCCGCAACGTCGCCATCTTTTGGCCAAACATCCTCAATAACTTGGATAAGACGGTCTAAACCGCCTGGTTTTGAAGCGAGTGTGGGGATTTTTTTTTGCTTTATTGGGTGAATTTGCTCTTGCGTATAGGCAGCGGCGCGCATTTGTGTTCCGCCTATATCAACGGCAACGATTGTGGGCATATGCACGATTATACCGTAAGGATAATTAAGGCTATTGTTGTTTGACGCAACCCATTATCCCTGCTATTATGCTTTTTATGGATTATCTATTCAAGCGCCTTTGGGAAATATTGCGGGATATTCCGCGCTGGCTCCGTCCGGGTTTGGGGGTAAAACGCTGGCTTTTGTTCATGATGGTGGGCATTACGATGATCGGCTTAGGTATTGCCGTGGTTCTGATCGATATCTATCGCACAGACACTTCCGACCCAATTGTCCTGACTTTTCTTGCCTATGCTTCTCTTCGATTTTTGCCCCGCCTTTTGCGTGCCATGATCTTTGGTGGCATCGGTGTGACGTTGATCGTGTACGGTATGTATAAATTGAATCGTTCCCTTCTCCGTCCATTTCTGCAACCAGGTTCAGACGTGGTCAGTACGCTCGTTGAATTCCAACGCCGTAAACGAGGACCGCGCGTCGTAGCCATCGGTGGGGGGCATGGACTTTCAACCTTGTTACGAGGTTTGAAAACGCATACTCGAAATCTGACAGCGGTTGTGACGGTCGCAGATGATGGTGGTTCTTCCGGCAGGTTACGTGAAAGTTTTGGCATTTTGCCACCAGGCGATATCCGTAATTGTCTTGCAGCGCTTTCCAACGATGAAGCCATGCTCACTCAACTTTTTCAATATCGCTTTAGTGGCTCTCCGGATTTGGAAGGACATTCGTTTGGGAACCTTTTCATCACCGCCTTAGCAGATATTACTGGAAGCTTTGAGAGCGCGGTAGTAGAGTCGGGGCGGGTGCTTTCGGTGAACGGGCGGGTTTATCCATCCACATTACATAATGTAAAACTTGTAGCGAGTATGGAATTGCCACACTCTTTGAATGAGGTCCGCGTAGAAGGGGAGAGCAAGATTCCGGAAATGGCTGGGCGAGTCCGCCGAGTCTGGCTTGAGCCGGATAACGCACCAGCGTTTCCTCCAGTGATCAAGGAATTACTCACAGCGGATGTGATCGTCGTTGGTCCTGGAAGTCTTTATACAAGCATATTGCCCAATCTGTTGGTGCATGACTTGTTAGATGGCCTTCATGCCAGCCGGGCGATCAAGATCTATGTCTGTAATATTGCAACCCAGTCTGGCGAGACCGACTCTTTCACATGCTATGACCATGTCCGTGCTTTGGAAGGACATGTAGGAGAGAATCTGTTCGATATTATTTTATGTAACAACAATTATGAGGGCGATGTTGGACCTTCATCTGTTTGGGTACGAGCAGATGAGAAAACGCTCTCCGATGAAAGAACCTATGCAGTCGATCTGGTCGATGATGACCACCCTTGGCGCCATGATGCAATGAAATTAGCGCAAACAATTTTAGATATCTACAACCGAAAAGCTGGTCAATAAGACTAAAAAATCAAAAGTAATCGATTACATTTATCCTAGAAATCCCAGACGTACGAAAATTCACAAATTTGCCCAAAAGAAGTACAATTCGATTTGTATGAATGACCATACCAGAGGCAACACAAGCGTGTTCCCTGAGATAAATTACATTGGAGGAATTTCCCATGGCAATCAAAGTTGGTATTAACGGATTTGGACGTATTGGACGCCAGGTTTTGAAGGCGATTCGTGACCGCTACCCCCAGGAGTTGGAAGTTGTCGCGTTTAATGACATCGGTGACATGAAGACCATGGCGCACTTGCTTAAATACGATTCGAACTACGGACGCTATAACGGCACCGTGGAAGTCGCTGAAGATGCGCTCATCATCGATGGAAAGAAGGTCAAGGTTTTCAAGGAAACCGATCCCTCTGCCATTCCGTGGGGTGACTACGGTGTGGATATTGTTGTTGAATCCACAGGTTTGTTTACCATCAAGGAAGACGGCGTAAACAAGAAGGGTAAGACCGTTAAGGGGGCTGCCAGCCACATCAAGGGCGGTGCGAAGAAAGTCATCATTTCTGCTCCTGCAGAAGGTGAAGACCTCACCATTGTGATGGGTGTCAATGAAGACAAGTATGATCCTAAGAATCATCACGTTGTTTCCAATGCATCATGCACCACCAACTGTCTTGCACCTGCAGCAAAGGTTGTGCATGATAACTTCACCATCAAACGTGGTTTCATGACCACGGTCCACGCATACACCAATGATCAAAAGATCCTCGACATGCCCCATTCTGATCTCCGCCGTGCCCGCGCTGCCGCAATGAGCATTATCCCCACCACGACCGGCGCTGCGAAAGCAATCTCTTTGGTCATCCCAGATCTCAAGGGTAAGTTCGATGGTTATGCTTTGCGTGTTCCTACCTCCACGGTGTCCATCGTGGACTTCACTGCAGAACTTGAAAAAGAAACCACTACCGAAGATCTGCGCAACCTCTTCCGCGAAGCCGCCAAACAGCCGCGCTTCAAGGGTGTGTTGCAGGCAGTCGATGAACCCCTCGTCAGTATTGACTACAAGGGTGATCCTCACTCCTCCTCTGTAGACCTTCAGTTCACAATGGTGCTTGGTAAAGAGAAGAGCAACTTCGTCAAAGTGGTTACCTGGTACGATAATGAATGGGGTTACTCCTGCCGCACTGCTGACCTCGCAGCATTGATGGCGAAGAGCCTTTAGTCAGTTAGTTGATAAATTGGTAGATTGGGAAACCGGTCTACCAATTTTTCTAATTTACCCTTCTACAAATAGACTGAGAATGATATGAACAAGAAAACTGTAAAAGACATCGACCTCAAAGGCAAACGCGTCCTCATGCGCGTCGACTTCAATGTACCTATGGCAGACGGCAAAGTGACTGATGACAAGCGCATTAAAGCTGCATTGCCAACCATTCAATATGTTCTGGAACAAGGAGCCTCGCTCCTTTTGATGAGCCACCTTGGACGCCCCAAGGGCGGCGCAGACCCGGAATTTAGTCTACGTGCTGCCTCTGAAACTTTAGCTTCGCTGTTAGCGCGTCCTGTGACCATGGCACCCGATTGTGTCGGACCTGAAGTTGAGGCGATCTCCAAGTCTCTTAAACCTGGTGACGTGGTGATGCTCGAAAATACTCGTTTCCACAAAGGTGAAGAGAAGAACGATCTCGATCTCGCCAAACAAATGGCTGCGCTTGGGGACGTGTATGTCAATGATGCCTTTGGTTCTGCTCACCGTGCACATTCATCGACTGAAGGGATTGCACGCTTTCTGCCCGCGGTCTCTGGCTTCTTGATGGAACAGGAATTGGAATACCTCGGTAAAGCTGTTGCGAACCCTGAACATCCTTACATCGCCATTCTAGGTGGTGCAAAGATCAGTGACAAGATTCTCGTTGTTGAAACCCTCGCCGCAAAATGCGATAAGCTTATTATTGGTGGTGGTATGGCGAATACCTTCCTTGCAGCAAAGGGATTGAACATGCAAGATAGTCTCGTCGAAGCAGAAGCACTCGAGACCGCCAAGACCTTGCTTGGCAAGTTAGGTGACAAGCTCGTACTACCGGTAGATGCAATCATCGCAGATAAATTTGATGCCGAAGCCAACACCCAAACCGTGGACGTGGAAAAGATCCCTGCGGGCTGGCGTATGTTGGATGTAGGACCAAAAACCGTCAGCTTGTACAAAGCTACATTAGATGGCGCCAAGCTCATCGTCTGGAATGGACCTGTAGGCGTCTTTGAAATGCCCAAGTTCGCTGAAGGTACATTCGCCCTGGCGAAATTAATGGCAGAATCCAAAGCAGTCACTGTGATTGGTGGCGGTGATTCTGCAAGTGCCGTCAAGAAAGCTGGAGTTGCCAAGCAGATGACACACGTCTCTACTGGCGGCGGGGCTTCGCTCGAATTCCTTGAAGGCAAAGAACTCCCAGGTGTAGCTGCGCTGCTCGATAAATAATTAGACACAATAAAAATCAGGACGCTGGAAAACAGCGTCCTGATTTTTATTTTTGGAGGATTGATGCGAAGACCTATTTGGTATGTTGGGTTATCAATACTTTTCTTTGGGTGTGGTGTTCAACCGAAATTAGATGCTGCTCAAACCTTGACGCCAGAATTGGAAGTTGAAGGCATTCCTCCAGTTATTGATTCGGAGTTTCGCTCGAACCCCAATTCACCACTGGGAATCAACTTAAGTGAGATCGTTGATTATTCAGATGAAGATCCATTTTTGGATTATATAAAAACATCTCGGGTCTGGTTTGGGCAAACAGACACAGAATTTGACACACAAGAATCGGACCAGATCGACTTGGACGAAAATGGTTGGGTGCGTTCTTTGCTGCCCCTCACACCTTCGGCTAGATTTACCAGAGTGGCGACGATCATGATGGTTTCAGGTGATGTGCACAATAACTATGCTGGTGAGTATGTTGTTCTATATGAAGGCAAAGGTCAATTGGGGTATGGTGGAGCTTCGATTCTAGAGTCTGCCCCTGGGCGAGATCTCATCTCAGTGACTGATCCCGCTGGCTATTTGCAGGTTCAAATTCTTAAGACTGACCCACAAGATTATCTAAGAAATATTCACGTCGTCAAAAAGCAGTATGAGCAAGAATTTGCCGATGGCGCGATCTTCAATCCTGTTTGGCTTGAAAAATTACAACCGTTCCGCACCATCCGTTTTATGGATTGGATGCGGACGAATGGCAGTCAACAATCGGATTTCTCGCTTCGTACTCAACCTCAGACGGCTCGTTACACGACCGAGCTTGGTGCGCCACTGGAAGTTATGATCGCCCTTTCCAATCAACTTCATGCTGAGCCCTGGTTTAACATGCCTGCACCAGCGAATGATGACTTTATTCGTTTGTTTGCCCAAACTGTCCGTGCTTCACTTGACCCTTCTTTAAGGGTGTATGTTGAGTATTCCAACGAAGTCTGGAATACTGGTGCACCTTTCCACCCTCAAGGAAGTTACATTGATCAGCAGGCAGCGGCTGAATTTGGTGAGAAGGCTTTACAGGACTTTTTCACGGCTCGTCTTAATTGGCATGGCAAAAGAACAGCAGAAATGTGTCGGATTTGGAAGTCAGTTTTTAGTGGGGAGGAGAATCGAGTGATCTGTGTTTTAGGCGCACAGGCAGCCAATACCTACACTGCTGAACAGGCTTTGGATTGTCCCTTATGGGTAGCGGATAAAGATAATCTGAATCAAGACCAACGTCGCTGTCAGGAATATGGAATAGATGCTGTTGCGATTGCCCCTTATTTTGGCAGTTATATTGGCGACTTCACCTGGCAGGAACAAACACAGAGATGGAATATTGATCAACTTTTTGAAGAAATTATAAATGGAGGTCTGATACAAGATCCTGTTCCAGGCGATTTTAACGACCCCCATCCACAAGGCGCTTTGGTAGAAGCTCGCTCTTTTATGCGAGAATATCATGACCATGCAGTTCAGTATGGATATCATTTGTTGGCATACGAAGGTGGACAACATTTAGCAGGAATTGGATCTGCTCAAAATAATCAGAATTTGACCGCCTTATTTTCAGAAGCAAATCGTGATGCCCGAATGAACGAAATCTATCTCCAAAATCTGAAAGATTGGCAAATGGAAGCATTTGGAGAAACGTTTGTCTTATATTATTTTGCGGGCCGTTATAGCCAATTTGGAAATTGGGGGCTGATGGAGTATATCGAACAAGAGAATTCTCCAAAATACCGAGCAGTTACAGAGTTTGTGCAATCAACTGATTGTTGGTGGGATGATTGTCGTGTGAAGTAAAACTTCATTTTGCAGTAGTACAAAAGGAGCAGAGGATTTTGATATCCCTCTGCTCTTTTTGTTTGTATAATACGAACAGTCAATCAAACGAGGAGAATTTAAAAATGGAAACAAACCCTGTTCCCCAAGCGGAACCCCCTAAGAGCAATCGTAATGTCATCATTGGTGTTGTCGTTGCTCTTCTTTTATGTTGTTGTTGTGTTGTAACTTTGGTGGGAGGTTATTACAGCTATCAGGCATATGTCACTGCTCAACAAGCAGTGGAAGACTTTGATAATTTCCCGATCCCCACAGATGTGCCATTTGTGCCTGGCGACCCGAATGCTACCCCTGGTTCACCAAATTTCGATACAAGTGGAGAAGTTCCTGAAGGCGGTTTAGCCGATCAAGAGACTCGCGTATTTGCCTGGGCATCGGTACAGTTGATCGGTATTATGTCGGGATGCAACACCCCCACTGTTGAAGGAACCACCATTACCGTGAGCCAGGATCCCGATGCAAGTGGTGTCTGGCGCGAGGATTGGAATGTGAATTGTGGAGATGGAACCTCAAAGACCTTCCCGGTTAAATTCACTCCTGAAAATGGGATCGTGAATGTGGAAGTGGAATTCCAGCCGTAAAAAGAATACACAGGCGGATGAGCATATGCTCATCCGCCTTTTTTGTTGCATGGCAACTTACGAGCAAATTTACAACCCTATAACCTAAGCTCGTGCGGCTCGGCTATAATAGGGAAAATTAATTTGCGGAGAAGATTTTATGTCTTTCAAGCCGGGTGAAAATGTTGGCCCATACCAGATCATTGAACAATTGGGGCAGGGGGGGATGGCTTCGGTTTACAAAGCTTATCATGCTGCTCTTGATCGATATGTGGCACTGAAAGTTTTACATCAAGCATTTAATGAAGACTCAACTTTCATCAGCCGGTTTCAACGAGAAGCTCGGGTGGTGGCAAGGTTGGAGCATTCCAATATAGTCCCTGTTTACGACTATGCGGAACATGAGGGGCGTCCGTATTTGGTCATGAAGTTCATTGAAGGGGATACTCTCAAAGCAAGATTGAATCAAGGTCCGCTTACAGCTGCTGAGATCGAGCAAGTTGTGGATTCGGTTGGTTCTGCTTTGGCATACGCGCATCGACAGGGTGTATTACATCGTGATATCAAGCCCTCAAATGTTTTATTATCCACCGATCATGTCATGTATCTGGCAGATTTTGGTCTTGCGCGTATTGCACAAGATGGTGAATCTACGCTTTCAGCTGATTCCATCATGGGTACGCCGCAATACATCTCGCCAGAGCAAGCCATGGGGAAAAAGGATCTTGATAATAAGACCGATATCTATTCTCTTGGGGTCATGTTGTACGAAATGGTGGTTGGGCGTGTGCCATTTACAGCGGATACGCCCTTCTCGATCATTCATGATCATATTTATTCACCGTTGCCATTACCTCGTTCCATTAATTCGAATGTCCCGGAACCGGTGGAACGGGTCTTATTGAAAGCGCTTGCCAAGGACCGTATTGACCGGTTTTCATCGGTCGAAGAACTTGTTCATGCTTTCAAGCAGGCGTGGATCGAGTCCGGAGTGCCAATGCAGGGCACATCCATAAAGATGCGTCCACCAAGTTTGAAAGAGCCAACGGGGGCGCAAAAGACAGTTGCTCCAGGCGCAAAAACTGAGATCGCAAAGGGATCAGCTCCAAAACGAAAATCTTCATCGCTTTGGGTTGGAATTGGGTTGTTTATCCTTCTTCTATGTGCTGCAGGAATATTTATCACTCGGAATAATTTGATTCGAAGAATGTTAGTTGGGGAACGACCAACGACTTTACCTGTAGCATCCGTAACCCAAACACAGGTCGTTGAAGCTACGATAGAAGTGACTGCTACATTACCTTCTGTTGTAGAAGTGCCTGAAGTGGCTGCTGCTCGCGAAGCCGTTCAGAAAGATCCGGGAGACCCCATTGCCCATTTGCAACTTTCTCTTGCCATGTGGGATGATGGACAGAAGAATCCAGCGTATGAAGCATTGGCGCAAGCTGCAAACCTTGCTGGTGCCGACAAGGAATTTTTTATGAAAGCAGCACAGGAATTCCAGGCACGGGAAGCCTGGGTGCCAACAGCCGGAATGTACTTGCGAATAATGGGGTTGGGACAAAAGGAGAATTTATCTCCAGAAATTCAAAATGGCCTGCATGAATCGGTCTATAAGGCTGCAATGGAAAAAGAAATGCCATTGTATGTGTTTTTTGAACGCATCGATTCATTTGACCTGCCACTTGGATATATTGCCCGCGGACGATACGCCCTTTATAACGGTTCTGTTGAAGATGCAAAACTTCAACTTGCCAACGCCGAAGGAATTAGATCAGATATGTATGAAGCTTTCCTCCTGAAGGCGGAGATCGAAATGCAAGTTGGCAGCCGTGAAACTGCAAAAAATATTTTGTTGTCGGTCTCTTCAGACCTTGGCGCCCCTTTGTGGGTTAGAGATATGGCAACCGAATTGCTAAAGAATATTCAATAGGAGCATGCATCGATGAGAAGACCATTTGTTGCTGGAAATTGGAAAATGAACAAAAATATCGCAGAGACGCGTGAATTACTTTCTGCACTCTCTAGCGGGCTGAATGCGATCAATGGCGTGGAGAGGGTGGTGTGCCCGCCTTTCACTTCTTTGATGGTTGCAGCAGAAATGCTTGCTGGGACGGAGATCGGTCTCGGAGCCCAAAATCTTCATTGGGAAGAGAAGGGCGCATTTACCGGTGAAATTGCATCGGGAATGTTGAAAGAGTTGTGTGGTTATGTCATTATAGGACACTCGGAACGCCGAACATATTTTGGCGAAACGAATGAAACCGTGAACAAAAAATTACTGGCTGCACAAAAAGCAGGTCTGATCCCGATCGTATGTGTGGGGGAGACATTGGCTCAATATGAAGCCGGTGAAACCCAGCAAGTTGTCGCTTCACAAACTCGTGAAGGGCTAAAGGGGGTGACTCCTGAATTTGCAGCGCAAATCGTGGTTGCGTATGAACCAGTGTGGGCGATCGGTACTGGAAAAGCTTCCAGTGCGCAGAATGCCCAAACCGTTCATGGAGAGATGATACGTCCGGTGTTGACTGAAATCTTTGGTGCAGATACGGCTCAAGCCATCCGCATTCTGTATGGCGGTTCTGTTACTGCTGCCAACGCCGAAGAATTCTTCTCCCAAACTGATATTGACGGCGCTTTGGTGGGCGGTGCAAGCTTGAAATCGGAGGAGTTTATCTCCATTGCAAAGGCAGCTGTGAAATAAACCGTGCAGTTCACAGGATTACTTTGGTTTGCATTAATGCTAGTGCCGCTGGTGTATCTCCAGCGGCTTTTGCATCGTGAGATTCAGATCATCTTTTATCTCATCACCCGTAATAAGCCTTTGACCATTGCGCTGTTCTCGATGCTTTTCTTTCCGGGTGTATTTCTGCACGAATTAAGTCATTTTCTAATGGCTAAGGTATTAGGTGTTCGTACAGGAAAATTTTCGCTGATTCCGCAATCGTTAGACACTGGATATTTACAACTTGGTTACGTAGAAACCGAACAAACAGACATTCTGCGTGACTCTTTGATCGGTCTGGCACCTATCATTGCAGGGACATTGTGTGTAGCATATGCGGGTGTTGAACAAATGCGGTTGGATGCTCTTTGGCATGTGTTGAGCAATGGGCAAACAGAACTGTTCTGGTTGGGATTGAAATTGCTGCCGACAGTTCCAGATTTTTTTGTCTGGTTTTACCTAACATTTGCTGTTTCCAGCACTATGCTGCCTTCAGAGTCAGACCGTCATGCCTGGCTGCCGCTTGGGATCTGGATTGCAGGCTTATTGGTCATTTCGATTATCGCTGGAGCCGGTACCTGGATGCTGCAAAATCTCGCCCCTATTTTTCCCCCCTTGTTACGGTCGGTTGCGTTGTTGTTCGCACTTAGTAATATAGTTCATCTCGTTCTGCTCATTCCCTTCTTTGGGATAAGACAGGCAATTGCATATTTCATGGAAGTCGAAGTCGATTAACTCGGTTTAAGGAAGATCGTCCGATTTTGCTTTGGGTTGAATATCGCTACGACATCTCTGCCTTCTTTTTTGCCTGCAAGTGTCGCAGATGCGACGGCGATATCTTGGTCTTCGATGCCAGTAGAAACATCCAAATAATACTCTCCGGTTTGAGGATTAACCCAGGTTCCCAGCCAGCAATCATCTTCGTTGAGAAGTTCTACATTTCTTGAAATGAAATTTCGAAGTTCATCAACCAAGTCTACATGTGGCGGAAGGATGGACGTCCTGGCAGGGTATTTTGGAAAACACCATAGATCTTGAATGGGTAAAAACGAACAGGAAGATGGCTTGGATGCGCTGCCACCTTCCTGTATTGTCCTTCTGGCTATTTCTATTAAATAACTTTCAGTAAATTGACTCATTTCAGTTCTGATTCGACCTAAGATCTGCCTATCGTTTTTTTCCAATCGCAAGCATTTTATTTCGTATGGGAAATATCATGAAGAAAATATGCACAAAGGGTAATAAAAGTTTTACCAATGCATCTGACCGAACTAATTTCTTCAAATAAAAACTATAAGGAAAAGAAAGTTCGTGGAAGCGTTTCAATTCCACAACCTCTAACCCGGCAGCTTCATACAAACCGCGAATTTCGGCGAGCGAGAGGATCTGCTTATGCCCGAATGGTTTCGCAGAATACATGGTGTTCAAGAAGGTCGGGAACCTGCCGCCTGAGACCTTGTACGTGAATTCACCAAAACGATGATAGAACGCATCACGGCAAGGTGTGTCGATCAATAAGATCCCACCTGGTCTCAACATCCGTGCCGCGGCTTGCAAAGTGGCGAGCGGGTAATTAACATGCTCGATCACATCCCACAGCGTCACAATATCGAAACTTTCATGAAATGCTTTCCAGTAACCATCTTCGATGGTGCGTTTGATAACCTCAAAACCATGCTTCGTTTTTGAGTAATAAGCGCGTGTGTCGCTCAATTCTACGCCGGTTACATTGGCGCCTTCGGCTTTGAGTGTGGCGAGAAATAATCCTCCGCCGCAGCCAATGTCCAATGCCTTTTTGCCTGAAATGGACATGTGTCTTTTCACGGCTGCGATCTGATTTTCCAATCGTTCCGGGTTCGATTGCAATGACTTTTCGATATACGCGATCTCAGCATCGCTCAAGGCACTGCCATCGATTTCCGGTGAGACTTCCTCCATTGGGTCGAGATGGTCAATGTAATGAAACCCGCCTGGTGATACGAAAACATTTGCGTTGGTCAATATGTATTTTGGGGTACCACTGGTATGGTGCTTAAGGTGATCAAGATTTTCCATGAGTAACCCTGATTTTATCAAGGATGCGCGGTACGCTGGTGGGGTAATCCATGCTTTCGTGGGAAACATCCAACCGCAGGATGTTCGACTCCGGGACCGTTCCCAGCCATTCAGCCACATACGACTCTAGCAGCTCCGCATCTTCACTGGACGCAATGTTGATCCTGTTTCTTGAAGCGAGTCGCTCACGGATGATTTCTGCATCCGCGTGCAGGTGGATGATGAGATCTGGTGGTGGCAGCAGTTGACGGGTCAGTGTATGTAGACGTTGGCACAAGTCAAATTCTGCAGCGCTGAGCCAGCCCCGAGTGTGAAAGAGGTGTGTAAATCCGTAGAAATCTAGATCAAAGCCGCCATCCATCAACGCTGGTTTATCGTCAGAACGTAAATCCCGCTCCTGTTCCGCCCGCATGAGCAGGTAATCGATCTGATTGGCAAGTGCATAACGCGCATCCTCTTTAAATAATTTTTGGAAAGGACGTTCATCATGCTGTTCGTAGGCGATGGCGCATTCATATGATTTGAGCAAAGCATTCATGAGGGTTGTCTTGCCTACACCACTTGCACCAACAATGACAAATAGTTTGTTCATAAGGAGTCAAGAAAAAGAGACCCGCCGATGAAAGCGGGTCTGCGAATCTTATTGTGCCTTTCTTTCGGTTTTCTTTCTGCGAGTGAACTTTGTTGAGGTGTCTTTCATGTTCTCGTCAGGGTTTCCTTGCTGGATCAAACGTTCAAGCGCGCTGTCGATCACAGTGTAGATGTATTTGGATGGGTTGATGAATTCTTCGACCCTGCCACCCAGGTTTCGCATGAGATCGACCATGTACCGGGTCAGTAAAATGTCGCGATCTTTTGTATCCCCCACGAATTCATTGGCAACAGCAAGAAGGGTCATGTTGTCGATACCTACTCGACCGAGTGCAGAGTAGATCGCCCAACGGCTGTTTCGCTCATAAGGATTGTCGCCATCTTTTGGTTGACCAAGATGCTCGATCTGGTAGATCTCATCTACCAGAGGATGATTACGAATCTTGTAAAAGCGATCGACCCAGGCTTCGCCCGCCGGGGAGACAAATCGGCGAATGTAACTGGAATCGGGGTGAGAGAGGAATACCTTAACTTTCAATCCCGCTTCGGCACAGACTTCTGCGAAGATCATTTCGCTTCCTGCTGATAACCCAGAAAGAAATGCGCGGTCATGGGGACCAGGGTTGAATCTATCGAGACGCTTTTTGATCTCCTGCCGGATCTCATTTTCTTTTTCAGGTGGAAAGGATTTTTTATCTTTTCCAGCAAAGTCAATCATATAACCGCAAAAAATAAGAGCTCTGCCGCCTTTCCTCTTTGCACCGGGGCGCATATCCACCTGGATCACATTTCCTGCATCCCCTGTGCTGGCATATTTGATCTCATCTTTGAACATTTTGATACAGGCAGAGACGTATTCAGTTCGAATGCCCAATGCATGGATGGTCTCCAATTGCTGGAGAGAGGAACGCAAGGAGAATAGATCGCGGCGTACTGCAGTAACAGCCTTACGATACGAGCGAAGAACTTCTGTCAGGTCGGTTGAGGTAAATAGATGTAATTCAGCCAGAGAGACGAGAGTCCAGTAGTCAGTTTTTTCTTGATCTAGATTTATCTTGCTTTCCAGACAAAATTGCAGGGTTTCTTGCAGGCTGTGAAGTCTGTTTCGGATGCGGGTTATATCGGGGTCGGGAGCTTTTTTATTGTCGAATTTATCGGCGAGATGAATGGCGATCATGGAGAGTGTGAATGCATTGATGCCAGGGTAATAGTCTCGCAGGTCTACTTGAAAACCCTTCATGTAAATATTGATGGATTGGATAAGCCAATGATAGGTCTCAAATGCAAGCTTGAGACGTTTCGATTTATCGCTCACTTTGATCCAGGAATTTGTCCACATTTCCTTGTAGATGCGCCCAAGATAAGAGATCGATTTGTTATCTTCGGGGTAGTCATTCAGGATGTTTTCAAGTTTGACGATAGCTTCATTGACGCGTCCTACGCGATTCAAGTGGAAGGCTTCTTCGCGGCGGAATTCCAAATTGGTTGAATTTACCTGAATGCCTTCGCGATATTGTTTCAGCGCCAGTTCGTTGCGACCAAGCCTTGCAAGCGCGCTGCCCACTTCGGCAACTGCGTCTTCACGAATAAGAGGGTTCTTGATTTCTTCGGTCAGCAGCAAAATGTCGCCTATATGTTTATCACGCTGCGCGACAGTAACCCTGTCTTTCCATTCGTCATATTCCCGCCAGAAACCGGTTGCCAATGGGGTTTGTAGGCTTTTACGATTCGGCTCTTTGAGACCTGTGAGCAAGTTGTAAATGGGACTGTGCACCAGGTCACGGTCTGAAGCCCAGGTATCCTTGATAAGGCGGGCGATGGCTTTGATGTCGTTGCGGATATATGCCGGGTCTGGAAGTCCTTCAGTTGTAACGTGATAAGGTAGGGTGCGGACATTGAAAACATCGAAAGGCATATAGGCGCGTCCTGCCTGGATGTGAACCACGCCTCGTTTTCGCAAGGCGTGTCGAATGCCCAACTCATAGAAGGCGTTGGCATTGTCAATGCTCAGATCACAGACGACCATATCTGCCAGCAGCAACTCCTGGAACATATCTGTCAGAATATCCCCAGAGACGTTTTCTTCATCCGCACGGAAGGGCTCAAGACCTGCTTCTTTGATGGCAGGTTTGATCAGTGTTTCGTAAATTGCGTTGAAATCGAAAGGATGACCATCTGAACTCTTTTTCTTACCGAACGGCATGACCACAAAGGCATGAGGCTTGACCTCGGGGTGAAGGGATTTGTCCCTGGCTGAGCCATCCAGATCGTAATCTTTGTCATCTGCAATACGGGTAGTCTTTGGAGCTTTAGGTTCTATTCCAGAGGGGACCGAACCTGCTTTGGGAGTATCGGAAGTGGCAGCCGCCTCTGTAGAGGTTCCAGGAGTAATTGGGTCCATGATTTGGTTAGAGTCAGCCGATTTGTGGTCCTGTGATGGCGGGCGTGGGATTGGAATCGGATTCTCCCCGGCATTAAGTTGATTATCCGTTTTATGTTCATTGGTCTCGGTCATTTTCTTTTCCTTTGGCTATTAATAATTGGGAATTCAAGACCTACTACGTTATATGAAAGTTTCTTAGATTTTATCAAGGATAAAGGGTTTGTGAGCAGGGATTTTTTGAAAAAAAGTAAAAATCCAGTTCATAAAGCATTTTTAAGGGTAAAAACTCAATTTTTCAGTGATTTTTTCTCCTCATATAAAATTATTCCCCGATTTTTTTGTGAATGAATGAAAAAATGTATTTGGTATAATCCGCCGCAACCGGAAACTTTCTTCATGGCAAATGAACTTTATGGGTAGTATCTAGTTTGATGCTTGTATCGAAGCGGGAGTGAGTATAACGACATTTGGAGATATCAAATCGGTGTTTGGATAGTTTCAGCTGAAATTGATTTACATGAACAACCTTCCGGATCTTCCTTGCTGGTTTCGTACCAGTTTTAAATCATTGGAGAATAAATGAACCAACCTATTGTTCTGACAGCGACCAGTCCCATTCTGGAAAAATTGAATTTCAAACCTTATCGTAGTTCTGTAGTACGCAAGGTAAAAACATTTTTGCCGTCTCCCAATGAGCCGCAAACTATGGATGTGAAAACCCCCTGGGGGGCTACTCTGACAGCGAAAAAAGGTGACATGCTTCTAAGTGAACTGGAATCACCCAATGATGTGTGGCCTGTGGATGCAGAGATATTTTCTGAGACCTATATGATGGTGGAGCGCGGCTATTGTATAAAGAGCGCGGTGACCATGATTGTGCCAATGGTCGATGTTGCGAACGGTAATGAGAATCAGCAGGTAACGATTGAAACCATGGAGGGACCGCAAACCGTGCGCGCCGGCGATTTCTATCTGGCTCGCGGTGTGAAAGGTGAGATCTGGTCCATTCCAAAAGAAAAGGTTAATACCATAATGAAACCCGTCGAGTAATTCGACGGGTTTCATTTTTTTTTCTACTTCTTGGAAGGTCTTCCGGTTTTCTTTGCGGAAGATACTTTGGGCATTGTTGGGGAATGGATCCCGCCTTCAAATAGATGTTTTGTCGTATTGATGGCTTCGATCTTGCCGCCGGTTTCACGCATCAGATCTACCATATGTTGGGTCAGATACTCATCGCGGTCTTTTGCACGCCCACCTACATTGTTCCAAACGGCAATAAGTGTGGTCTTCGATATTCCACGAATCAGTGAGGAATATAGAGCCCAACGATTATTGCGTTCGTATGGGTCAGTGTTTTTCTTGGGAGCTCCGACCTGCTCGAGTTGGTAGAACTCATCCACTTCGGGATGGCTGCATATCTTGTAAAAACGATCCACCCATTGCTCACCACCAACAGAGACAAACTCGCGAATATATCTCGACTCAGGAAGGGGGAGATGCACGTTTACGTGGATGCCTTTTTCGGCACAAATTTCTGCAAAGATGATCTCACTCCCGGCAGAAAGGCCAGCCAAGATCGCAACATCGCCAGGACCTGCATTGAAGTTTTTCAATAGTTTTTCAATATCTTCACGAACTTCGTTTTCTTTGTTGGCAGGGAAAGTCTTTTTGATCTTACCGGGGTAATCGATCATATACCCTGCGAACAAGAAAACCTGTCCTTCAGGAACCCGTCCATTCTTGTTATTGCCTTTGGCTGAAGATCCTTGTTTATCACCTGAAATTCGAGCAATTTCTTCTTCAAGAATACCAATACCTGCTTCCACAAATGTGGTGCGCATATCCAGAGCCTTGAGTATCTCAAGTTGTGAAAGGGATGCTTGAAGGAAAAACATATTACGGCGAGACGCTGTAAGCGCCTTGCGATAGGAACGAACGACAGCCGCAGGGTTGTCTGCGGTAAGCGCACGCAATTCCGCCAACGAGATCAAAGTCCAGTAATCGGCATTGTCAGTATTGACCTGCTTTTCAAGGGCAAAGATAAGCGCGCCTTTTAATTCCAAAAACTCATCCCTGATGCGAGAGATGTCGGGGTCGGGGTCCTTTTTGTCGTCAAATTTATCGGCAAGGTGAATGGCAATGGAGGAGAGGGTTAATGCGTTAACGCCGGGGTAATGGTTATTCAAGTCGATGCGATACCCTTTGAGGTACGTATCGATCGCTTTGATTAGCCAGTGATAGGCGTCGAAGGCGGCTTTGAGGCGTTTAGCCTTATCGGGGATCTGTTTCCATGAATCCGCCCACATCTCTTTGTAGATGCGCCCCAAATAGGAAATTGCTTCACTGTCGGTGGGGAAATCTGCCAGCAGACTTTCGATCTTGACGATGGCTTCATCCACGCGACCAAGGCGGTTGAGGTGGAAGGCCTCTTTGCGGCGGAACTCGAGATTGCCCGAATTGACTTCGAGACCCTTGCGATATTGAGTAAGGGCAAGCTCGTTGCGTCCCATATTGGCGAGGGCATTGCCAGCTTCACCGATCGCCTCTTCCTTGATCAGAGGATTGCTGATCTCTTCTGTAAGCAGCAAGATATCACCGATGCGTTTTTGGCGCTGTGCCACGGTGACCCGTTGTTTCCACTCGTTGTATTCGCGCCAGAATCCGGTTGCCAACGGTGTACGCAGGGACTTGCGATCAGGCTCTTTCAAACCAGAAAGCAAATTAAAGATCGGGCTGTGGATCGCATCACGATCTGATGCCCAAGTGTCTTTTGCCATGCGGGCGATGGCTTGGATGTCATTTTTGATGAAAGCTGGGTCGGGCACACCCTCGGGAGTAACGTGATAAGGCAGTGTGCGCACATTGAAGATATCGAATGGCATATATGCGCGACCCGCTTGAATGTGCATCACCCCGCGTTTGCGGAAGGCATGACGGATGCCCAACTCGTAAAACGCGTTGGCATTGTCAATGCTCAGATCACAAAGAACGAGGTCAGCGAGCAGCAATTCCTGGAACATATCGGTCAGGATATCGCCCGAAGAGGTTTCTTCATCTGCGCGGAAAGGTTCAAAGCCAGCTTCTTCCAAAGCTGGCTTGATCAACTGTTTATAGATGGCATTGAAATCGTAAAGCGATCCGTCACCGCCTTTTTTCTTTCCAAAAGGCATCACAATAAAAGCGTGCGGACGGACTTCGATATTCAGACTTGCCTTTTCTGCTTCTTTATAAACAACGCTGGAGTCATCTGCATTTTTGGGAGGTTCTCCAACGGGGCCGATAATAGGAACTGCAGCCTTGTTCTCAGTGCCAGGGATGGTGGGAGTAGCATTACCCGGGAGATTTGTCGCTTCTGTTTTTTGCGTAGTTTCTGTGGTGTCTGTCATTGTTGTCTCCTATGAGGGGTATGAATGTCTATCCCTTGACTTCACTCGTCTTCGGGTAACGGGCAAGTAAATTATTGAGGACATCACGTGGAGTATCTGTACCAACATTGATATCCTTGTAATCTTCGGCGATTTCTTCAAGGGAAGAAGACAAGCCTTTTCGGGCATTCTCAACAAAATTCTGGATCGCTTCTCTCATGGCTGCAAGTTCTGCCTGAACGATCTCAGAGGAAGCTTCCTCTGCAAGAGTAGTTAAGGCTTCTTCGAAGGTATCGCTCAACTCTTCTTCGCCTTCACGAAGTCTGTCTCTGGTCATCTCCACCACAGCATCTTCCATGGACTGTTTCAAGCGACGGTCAGATTCGCGGGCTTCCTTGATGACACGGTTGACGAGGCTGGCTTCTTCCTCAAGGTCAGACTCTTTGAGCGCCTCTTGCATGGCTTTGATGTATTCCACATTCTGACCCCAAAGGATGTCTTCCGTGGAACGGACCATCTTATAGAACTCGGATGGTGTCTTCTGACCGGGTTTTAGGTTCTTCCAATGATCGTAGAGGATGGTCAATTCCATCACGACCTTGCTGTAGTTTCGGACGACCGAGTCCAGGCTGCGGAGTTCCTGCCAGCCGAGCAGAACAGCAGTGAACGAGGCGGCTAATGCTGTCCACAAGGGGAGCACAACAGCCAAAATAGAACCTAGTACGCCAGAGACGATAATGAAAACCTGCAAGCGAACGCGTTCTCTTTGAAACTTATTCACCTTATTGACATGCCAGCCGAGTTGAGATTCAAGCCGGTATTGAAAATATTCATCGCCCATCAGATCAGTGAAACCAGGATCGCTATACGGGTCTGTCTGGTTGTAGTGAGGGGGGAGATAGCCTTCATAAGGTGGGATGGTCAATTCACCGTTCAAACCACGGAAGACCGAGCGTTGGATCTCTACCAGGCGTTGTTCGAGCCAGGAATCGCGGGTGCGGGAATTTTGCAGAACAGTGCGGTACGTGTAGATCTCCTTGAGGATCTCTTCTGCGCCGGCACGGGTGACCAACCAATCTCCACTGGAGAGGAACTTGCTTCCATAAACGGCTAATCCTGAAGATAGGATGGGGGTCAATATAAGAAGGAATTTAAAGACTAAACTAACAACGGATGGGTTATCCGAAGGAAATAGTGAAACAATGATCGCGAACAATGTGGCGAGGATGCTAAGAATACCAAGCCAACGGCGGAAGTTCATGTGATTCCTTGTTTTGCGCGTTGAATAGGCATCCATTTGCGCAAAACGGGTCCATGCGATCTGGAGGATGGGATTGGGTTCTTGAGATTGGTTTTCCATGATTTATCCTCTTTATGCCTAACGGGCAATAAACCAGGCTGCGACATACCCTTCATGAGTCGCATCCTTGACCTTGATCCACTGATCATTCTTGCCGATCTTGGCTTCACCGCCGGGTTCGTTGATGATGAATTCCGTTCCAAGCGGAACACGCTTAATGAGTGTCGCATCGCTGACGATTGGTTGTTTGCGCAAAGAAACTGCCTCGGCAGTGGTACGAACCTTGATCACGCCGCCAGTGGCAGCCGGAGCAGGTGCCGTTGCAGCTTTTGCCTGGGCAGTGGAGCCGCCGGCATACTTCACATACCAAGCCGCAACATACCCTTCCTTTTTATCGGCAGCGCGCACCTTAAGCCATTGGTTTTGCACACCAACTTTTGGAATAACTTTATCGGCAGGCTCAATGCTGATGAGTTGTTCCGTAACAGGAATTCTGCGGATCAATGTATTATCCGCAACGACAGGCTGAGTGCGGAAGGAAACTTCTTCTGTTGGGTAGAAAGCCAGTGCACCCGCAGGAACTGGAGCTGGTTTGCTTGGCGCTGGCGCGGCGCCTGGTTTCGGCGCTGAACCCGGTGTGGGTGCGGTACCCGGTTTCGGTGTCGAGGAAGAGGCGGGAGCAGTTGGGGCGGGTACAGTCTTTTTGTCGGAAACAAACCAGGCAGCCACATATCCCTGATCGCCCTTTGGATCCTGTACTTGGATCCATTGACCTTGGACACCGATCTTGGCAGCAGCTTGGGCTTTCGGTTCAAGGCAGATGAGTTCGGTGTTCATTACCATGCGTTTCCAGAGATAGCCGGTGGTATCGGGTTTTGAGCGCAGAGCAAGATCATCTTCTGCGGCGTAAAGGATGAATGTTTCAGCAGGCAACGGAACTTTCGCGGGTGGCTCCGGCGGATTGATGCCATAATTTTCGAACCACAGAACGGCACTGATCTCAGAAGCTAGTTTTGCACCGTTGTACTTGTAACGTGTTGTCAGGAGGACTTCTTTATCAGGACCATCGCCGCCATATTTGTAGGGGTCATAGAGGACGTAGTCTTCACCCTTTTTTTCTTTGACTAAAACGAAGTGGGTTTGAATTCCTGCTTGTTTGTTCCAGTCCACTTGTAAGATGACTGGCTTGCCAGCAGCTACAGCTGCATCGATCTGTGGAATGGGGGCAGGGGTGCTTTCGCATGGTTGCATATCGCGATATGCACAGTTTCCCCAAACATAAGGGAGAACACTCGGTATGAAAAGCGGACCTTGAAAGCCGCCAGCGTTCTTCATCTTGTCGTTGACCGTGGCAGGGGTTTCGTTATATCCAATGCCGTTCAGCATCATGGTAACTGAGGTCAACAAACACCCCCACGAACCAATGGTTTGCGAGGAAAAACCAAGGGGAACATTCTTCCATGCGTCGTCGTTCTGGTACAGGTTTTTTGTGACAAACATTATTGCATGCCTCCTGTGTACGTTTTTGGGGAGTTGGAAAGGACGCTCCCGTTTACTTTTAGGGATTAATTGGGACTATTCTACTCGATTTCAATTTGCAATAATTTTGCAATATTTTAAGGAGGGATACCTCGCCTCATTCTCTGTAACGAGGCTTGGTTGCTCTCCCTGAGTTGGTTGTGGCTGTAAGTATGACGCTTTTTTACTTATTGCAAAATGCTGGCGCTTCAAAAAACTCGACGGCGGTAATGAACCATCCATTCTGGATCTTCTGGATGGTTATGGATTGAGGCAGAAGTCTTGGATCATTACTCTGGACAAGTGCACCATCAGATCGGCGATAGAACTGGATCGACCAGACTTCACAAGTATCGACTTCGATCTGAGTATTGCTGATGATGCGGATATCGTCTATATAACTTCGGTAATGATCGAAATTTGCGATCTCTACCAAGCCTTGTTGGTTCAGAGAATCGATCTCAAATTGCAAAGACTCTAAAACTTCTCCTGCCATGATTACAGATGCCACCGAGGCATTCCCCTTGCGATAGGCTTCGATCTGAAGTTTGATCGCCTTCGTAAGAAATTCGCTGACCTCACTGGCAAGTTCCGGTGAGATGCCATTGGTCTGATCGGGCAGGAAGGGATTTGTCCCAGAGGCGATCTCCGTCCCGTCTTTCACCCCATCATTATCCATGTCGGCATCGAGCGGGTTCATGCGGTTGACCACTTCCACGCCATCACCCAAACTGTCGCCATCTGAGTCTTTGTTGTTTGGGTCGGTGCCAGTAATGAGGGTTTCATCCGAATCTGCCAAACCATCCCCGTCAGAATCTTGGGTTGGGCTGCTGGGCGGAGTTTCATTGGGGTTGGGTAGTTCAGGCGCGGAGGGCGGTTCACTTGCCATTCCATAAAGGGATTGAATTCCTGCTACATCATCTTTGGCAAGGAAGCGATGTGGCTCGTTATACGATGGGAACATCAAGGCTTTCGGGTCATTGCTGTGACCCAATCCCAGTGCATGCCCGATCTCATGAGCTGCAACGGTCAGCAGATCTACGTCTTCGGTATCGCTATCCACCCAGCGTTCGGAGTCGTCGAAATGCAAAAAGACCTGGCGATATTCATACGGGTTTGGGTATGAGGCGTGAGCGAGTACATCACCAGGACCATCAAACGGATCGCCGTCGCCATGTTCGCCTTCCGCCCATCCAATGACAATATCAGCACTTTGCCTGGATTGGGTTTCTGTAAAAGAGAGTGAAGTTTGCTCAGACCACAGTGAGAAAGCAAGAGTTACCAGTTCTCGTTCGCGGTCACCAAAAACCTTTTCGGTTCCATTGATAAAGTAATACGTAATATCAGTTTTGCCCCATTTTGAGAGTGCGCGATACTCGGAAGATTGAGCATCTGCATCGGGATGATTGTCATAGCGGTAGCCTGTACCCGTGGAAACCGAAGGGGTCAAACCCGAGCAAGCGAGTGCGAACAATAATCCTAAAGATAAGTAACGATAAAATCGAATCATACTTTAACCTCCGATAAAAACTAAAATCCACAGCAGATCCAAGCGCCTGCCATCATTTCTTCCGGAATACCTGTCGGTTCGACGAATTGTCGTGCCACGAATTTGCCGCCTTGCATCACATATTCGATATTACTTCGGTCTGCCAATGAACGCAGGTCATCGAGTGGATTTTTCTTGACGATAAGTAAGTCTGCCAGTTTGCCGGCTTCGAGCGTGCCGAGTTTTGCATCCCATCCGAGAGCATGTGCTGCATTCTTTGTGGATGCGACGATGCAATCCATTGCCGACATTCCCGCTTGCGACATGTAATAGAGTTCCATCGCGTTCTCACCATGGAAGTTGTACGGGGTAGCGGCATCGGTTCCCATCGCGATCGGTACGCCCATTTCATACGCCATGCGAATCGACTTCATGGCATCTTCCTGGGTTTCCTTATTTTTCTCCATGATCCAATCAGGAATGCCCGGGCGGTCACCATAGATTACATCGAAGCCCGCTTTCAAAGTGGGTACGACGAATATTCCTTCTTTTGCCATGCGTTCCATCACCCGCGGGTCCTGGTGCAGGTAGGTGGCATGTTCAATGGTCTTTGCGCCTGCTTCAACAGCGTTGCGAATCCCTTCGATGCCGTGTGCATGTGCCGCCACAATTTTGCCAACTTTTGCCGCTTCCACCACTGCCGCGCGGATTTCTTCCATTTCGAAGGTGGCTGCACCAGGTTTCTCGCCGGGGGCGAGCACGGCTCCCGTTGCCAGCACCTTGATGAGGTCTGCTCCAGCTTTTAATTGTTCCCGTGCCGCTTTACGGACTTCATCCACACCATCGGCTTCGCGATACATACCGTCGTACCATTCCGTTCCTGTTGTAGTGATGGAAAGTAGTTTTCCAGCCAGCGACATCCTGGGTGCAACGAACAGACCTGCTTCAACGGCTTTACGCAAGGAAAATTCAAGGTGATGCCTGCCGCCTACATCGCGAATGGTCGTGATGCCTGCTGCCAGTGTATTCTGCGCATGTTTTAGCATGATGAGCGTGGTCCAACCCCATGGTCCTGCCATGGTGCTATCCGGCAGACATTCAGCTGCAATATGAACATGACTGTCGATCAAGCCGGGTAGAACCGTCCGCCCGGTCAGGTCCATTTCGTGGATGGTTTTGCCTTCGGGGTTATGCCATTCTTCAGCTTTCCCAGCGAAGATGATCTTCTCACCTTCAATGGCAATCGTTGCGCGTTCGATCGGTTTAGCTCCAGTCCCGTTGATCAGCCTGGCATGTTTAAGTACATGAATGGTCATATTAGTTTGCCTTTTTCGATTTACGTTCTGCTTTTTCATCCACTTCTATCTCTCGTTTAGCAATGCGCTCATCAAAGGTCAAATGCTTGCGGATCGCAGTAAACCCCGTCCACACAAAATTGGTGCCAATGAGAATAAAAAATACCGGTATTGAACCGCCGCAAAGATAATCGACCAAACCGAGATCATCTCGCGTTCCTGCTTGTTGAATAAGATAGGGAGTGAGCATCAGTCCGAGCATCAACGCTGTTCCGCCCATCAAAATGGCGCCAATGGATTTTTCGTTCTTACGGGAAAGTTCACCAGTGAAGAATATTCCCCCAACTATAGCTGCAATGATAAATAAAGTAGGACCAACCAACCCAAAAATGAAATGACCAACACGAATGAGAAAGAACCAGTCAAACAAAATGGGTAGGGCGCCCATGATCAATCCCCATGCAATGAGTTGATTTCCGGCTTTAGGGTCAGTAATGCGTTCGCGGATTCCTTTTCCAAGCCCCAGACCGCCGATCACATGAAATATGCCAAAGAATACGACCAAGATCAAAGGATTGCCAATGGACATCGTCACCTCATTTGTTACATGAATCAACAATGCGGCGCAATGCCGCATTGTTAGGATCAAACGTGTCGTTATCGATCTTTATATTGTTTGTACCACCATTCAGCACCGGGCAGGTCGCTCGCCTTTACCTCTTCGATCAATGCAGCAATATCAAAATACACACGGCGCATATCGGCATGCAGGGAATTTTCCTCCTGCTCCACGATGGCGTATTCAGCCCAAGGCAGAAGGCTGGGCGGGTTGCCCTGTGTGTAGGCGAACTTGAACGCATTGCCGACGCTTCCAGCATTCAAAAAAAGTTTACTGCCATGGCGGCGTTCCATTTGAATGTGTGAATGTCCGCCGATAAATATAGAAGCAGTTTGATCCTTGAAATATTCATCCAAAGTTTCAGCGGGGGTCGTTGCCAGAACCAGATGCGTAGTGGACTTTGGAGAGCCGTGATATGCAAGGACATCAACTTCATTTGAAAGGGGAATTCTTCTTGCCAATTCGAATGAGTTTATAAACTGCAGGTCTTCTTTGGAAAGTTGTTCACGTCCCCAGTATAGATCCGGGATTAAGTGTTCTGTGATTTCAAATTCTGTACAGCGTTCGGGTTCGAGGGTCGCTTGATCGTGGTTGCCCATGATCGTGACAGCATTCCACTCTCTCAAAGCATTCAGCACTTCCTTTGGCTGCGGACCCAAACTGACCGTATCTCCCAAACAAATCAACTGATCGATGTTTTGTTTTGTGAGGTCTGCAAGGACTGCTTTAAGTGCTGTGAAATTACCGTGAATATCTGAGATAAATCCGATACGCATAATTTTCCCAATTGTACACGACCACTTGGTGATTTATTCCCAAAATAGAACTTTTGGGTGATAAGAAGAACCCGGTTCGTGCCTGATCTTGACCTGTTTGCCCACCCAAACTGTTAGCCATCCCGAACTGTAATTTCGTCTGTGTTTAATTCCACTTCAACAGCATCCCCATACTGGATTTCAGGAATTAGGTGTGTGATAACTTCCACAAGCGATGGGTTTTGAAAGTGTGTTTTCTTTGTTTCAGGGTGCGGAGAATATACCCAACCATCATATTCGATCATCTTATAAACGACTTTGCACCGCGAAAAAGAGAAAGTCTCCGGTGGATGAAGGTCGGTCCATTCCACCAACGGAAAGGTGAACTCCGGCATGGACATTTGGAAGGTATATGGTGCAATGGAAATGTTCAATGTGCCATTGAAGTATCTGTACAGGTCCAAGCCAAGGAGTTTAAAGAAGGGCTTTTGTTTTTCCAATGAACTGTATGGATAGGCATCGGATGGGCGTGATGCAACTTGATGTCCGCGCATGAGGATGCCAGGCAGGCGTTTATACATGATGTTGCAGTATATCAGGGGCGTGTTACAAATTTCCAGTAGGGAAAATGCCCAGGGCGGGCTGGCAGTTTACAGTTAAGGGTGAAGCGGAGAATCTAATTTTTCTTCCTTCGAATTGTGCTATTGTATTAATGTCCAATTGGTTTGTATATTGGAAGGAGCAAGTTCATGGAAGTCGAGATCGGAAAGGTCACTCACTACTACGACCATCTTGAAGTTGCGGTTCTGGAATTGGTAGAGGGGTTGAAGTTGGGGGATAAGATCCATATCTTTGGGCACGCAACTGATTTTGTTCAGCGGGTAACTTCAATGGAAGTGGATCACCATTCTGTGTTGTGGGTTAAGCCAGGTGATCATATGGCGATCAAGGTCATTCAACCGGTACATGTGCATGACGTTGTTTATCGCGTTGTAGAAGAAGAGATGGAGCCAATTACCTGAGTCTAACCTGCGTTTGGCAGAGTTGGATGCAAGCAGGCTTGTGAGCGATGCTTTAGTTAAGTGTGAAACAGAGGCGGACTTTTGAAAGTCCGCCTCTGTGTTTGTCACACCCTAAAATTATTTGCCAAGCTGCTGAATGAGTTTGTCGAACACTTTGCCGTAATTATCGGTGGCAGCGACTAGGAAATCAGTGAAGCTGACATTGGCGGAGTGGTCCGCTTTGTCGGACATGGCGCGGACGCACAAGAAAGGTACTTTGTTGATCTCACAAGTGTGAGCAATGGCGGCGGCTTCCATATCCACGGCAAGGGCATTGTGGATCGTTAGGAGTTGACCTGCTTTTTCGGTGCTGCTGATGAACTGGTCACCGCTGACGACACGCCCTTTGTACACAGCGGGTTTGTGACCATTGATTTCGTCGAGTGACAGTGAATGGGCGGTCTCAAATGCGAGGTCGGTGAGTTTGGGATCGGTGATGAAGCCGTGGCGTGATGTGAAGCCAAGTTGACCTGTTTCTGGTTTGGTGACCACATCAAAAAGGATTTCGCCGGGCTTCATTCCCCAGCCGGTCAGGTCGAAGTCGTGTTGAATAGCGTCGGTGGCAACGACGAGATCTCCGACTTCGAGGTTGGGAGCAAGCGCGCCAGAACTGCCCATGTTGAAAAGGCAATCGGGTGTGAAAAAATCGAGCAGTTGCTGGGTGGCGATCACCGCGTTGACCTTTCCTGGGTCGCATCGGGTGAGATAAACCTGATGTCCATGCATATCGCCATGCCAATAAGTGCGGTTCCCACGTTCGATCTTTTCGAGGTGATGTGAAAGTGCGCGAATGGGAACGAGTTCTTCGTCCAACGCGCCGATGATGCCGATTTTCATGAGATGAATCCCTTCGTAAACGAGTTTGCTGCATTCTATCGCTTGTTTCATGATTAGTAAACTTGTTATTGAGATTTATGCAGGACGATCTAAGTTCTTGTTCCCCCAATTTTGAGTAATATGTAACTCAGAACAGAAAAAATGAGAAAGTCCATACCTCTTCGTGAACTTCACAAAGAGAGATGGACTTTCGGTTTTCGCGATAGGGCAATTTACCAGGCGGATTGGATCAGATCATATTCCACTTGCTCGATCAGAGCTTCCGACCAGAATTTCATATATTCTCTTGCGAGGTCTGGTTTGTAGAATTCGAACAGGATGTTTTCGACGTTGTACTCGCCTTCCAATACGAGAGGATCCATCAGAAATACATAGGTGTAGGAACCGTCTTTGTTTGGCATGGTGGGGTGCAAAACGCGGACTTTGTTATACACCTCCGGCTCAACGTGTGCCACAGCAGGCATCAGAGTGGCATGCAAAAAATGCTCAAAGGCTTCTTTTTTATCAGCTCGGACATGATTCAAGATGACCCACATATCCTGCCCTTCATGGGCACGGATGTTCTCACGTTCG